>Ga0209630_10001811_pt1 | contig 22018 bp, 22 predicted proteins | sample COG_01_FD_184745 | JGI IMG/M metagenome (GOLD analysis project Ga0209630, IMG submission 184745) | Pelagic Microbial community sample from North Sea - COGITO 998_met_01 (SPAdes) (version 2) | ecosystem: Environmental > Aquatic > Marine > Neritic zone/Coastal water | place: Helgoland, sampling... | reverse complement strand
GAATGGTTTTCTCCAACTCTTGAATACGAGTTTGTTTCTCATTCTTCTCATTATATGGTTGAGAAATCTTATCTACCCAGTGTTGGATTTTCTCGGGGTTCTTGGGAACGGGGATTTTCATTTTCTCAATAGTTTTACTTGAAATATTGGGTTGTGCTGAACTATTACTTTCATTTAAAATTTTATTTTGAATATCAATAGCGTTGAATATGTAATATATGAATTTATTTGTAACAATGTCTGATATTGTTATTTTTGCTACACGTTGATTTAAATATGACGGAAAATCGTTGAGATAAATACCGTACTTACCTATAGTATTTCCACTTAATGCTATCAATATATCATTTTTGTTAATGATAAAATTTGAATATTTTTCATTTTGTGTTATATAATGACAATCGCTTAGATTACAATCTGGTAAATGTTTAATTGTAAACATTGGTATTCCTGTTTCCTTGTATTGCGTAGATTTAAATGCGTTGCCATTTTCTAATTCACACATATTTCCCAATTCAACCAACTCATAATCCTCGCCGCATACGGTTTCGGTTTGATTGTAGTCCTTGCCATTCAAACTATAAATGGGGTTCTGATGCACGTCTTGAATCGTAGCGGTAGACACCGCAACTTCTTGGCATCCGCTAATATCTTCCGCCATCTCGGTAAGAACCAAACAACCATTTCGTTCTTCGATTTTGTTTTCCGTATATTTAATAACATCGAGTTTGCTGAACTTAATTTCGCTGGTTTTCTCCTCCGTGTTGTCAAAGATAATGAGCGATGTTTTGGTGGTCGTGTTCTCAAATTGGTCGGCTGGAATGCTGACCACTTCGCGGACATTGAAATTTTCGATCAAGCACTTACGAAGGGCCTTGTATTTCTTATCAAACATTACGCCCTCTTTCAAGACACCAGCACACGTTCCACCCAGTGCCAACATCGCCATGAGTAGAATCAACGAACAACTCTCCTTATCATTTCCGGTCAAACCGTGAATCTTCGCATAGTCAATGATAAGTTCGCTACAAGTTTCAAGCGACACCTTATTCTTGTCTTTTACCTTCTTCTCCTTGCGTTCTTCGTTAAGAACGAACTTTAGTTGTTCGCTGTATTTTTCTTTGAGTTCGGGTGAACTCATAATATGTTTCTTCAAAATATCGCGCTTGAGTTGAGCCTGCGATTTATTATTTTTATCGCCCCCATACGGTGGATTTGTGAGTATATATTTGGGTTTCTCCGCGAATTCATTCTTGAACGAATGTTTATATGCGATGTTTTCCATATTAGGAAGTTCTCCTGTCAAACAGAATATTTCAAGTGCGGCTGCCTTGAGAACATCCTCGTTGATATCATAATGAAATATGTTATGAACGTTTGTCTTCCAATCAATATCAGGATATTGTTCCTTCATATAGTTCACGTATCCAGTCGTAAATCCTCCTGAACCACCAAACATATCAATCATAGAGGGGACATTTCCGTCACTATCCAATTGTGGTTTAATCTTATCGATCGTAAACTCAACAAGAATACGATTCGTAAAATAAGCACCCAATTCACTAATCGCGCTTTCATCACGTCCCACAAAATATTCATACACCTTACCCGAAAGCAATACGTTTGATTCTTTTTCAATGCGTGTGATATCATTAATCTCACCAATCAGATAACGAAAGACATCCGATTTAATTTTTTTTGGAATTTCATAGAAGAGAAACCCGTTAAGCAATGGTTTATCATACAGTTCATTCAATAGACCATCGACAATGTGATGATGAAACTCTTCATCAGTCGTTTCTTTAGACATTTTCAATAAAGACGAAAACCAATATTCTTCGGACAACCCAATCATTTCATTGAGTCCGTGTTCCTCCAACTTCTTGATTCCATAAAATATATTGAATATCTTCAGTGCACCGAGACCATACCCGCCTCCATGATTGCGAAGATAATTGTGAATGGAGTGAATGTGTTCCTTGAGTGAATCGCTGTTTGTGATGTTAAAATCGCCAGCAAATGTCTCTTGAACTTCATTCTCTGTTTTGTGTTCAACAACAGTTTCCATGATTGCTAGAATAACATTTACATCAGTTTTCCCATATTTCTCAACCCGTTCCTCTGGAGTCATAATATTTAGTTCAGCTTCAAGAGCACGCTTTTCAGTCTTATGAATTTTGGAGTTGATGTGCTTGGTGTGATGAGACTTTTGCCCGTTAGCAGGATCGTTTTTACAGATGCTACAGTGGTAAGTCGGCATCTTCTTGTGTTATATATAGACGAGTATTCTTTAAATCAATTTTATCATTAACACTAAATGTGTTAGTGATAAAATATCCCATACCATCATATAACACATCGTGTGTTATTTTATTACATAGTCTGGTGTAGACGTAACAACTATATCACTTGTACATTTTTTCACAGATCCCAAGACCCAATTTGAAAAAACGAAAAAAACACCCAAAAAAACTCATTTATGAAAATCGACTTTCAAACCTCTGTAAAAAGTGACAAAAAAAGTGCGTTTACCTACACAATGGAGGGAACCAAACGAGGCAACCGAAATATGTATGTAGGGACCTTATGGAGGGGGATTTTCGGGCCAAATATCCGCTTTTTTTCAAAGGATTTAAGAACTTTTTGGGACGAATATTTACGAACCAAATGGTAAATAAAAAGTTCCAAAAAGTTCCATATAATTTCCATTGTGAAATGTGTGATTATTACGGTGTGCGTGAATCGCAATGGGAACGGCATATTGAGACGAAGAAGCACAATGATAATAAAATGATAAAAATTGGTAAAAAAAAGGTTCGTTATGAATGTCCGTGTGGGAAATCATACAAATACCAATCTGGTTACAGCAGACATAAAATGGGGTGCAAGTTTGTCTTTGAATCGGTTGGAGAGAAGAAGAATGAGGAGTCGGTCACGGTTGATATGTTGAAGATGCTCATGTATGAGAACCAAAAGTTACAGCAGGAAGTGAGCAGTATGAAGGCCATCATACCTAGCATCGCAAACGGCACTACAATGACAAACAACACCATCAACTCGAACAACAACAACCGGATTATCAATGTCCAGATGTTTCTCTCCGAAAAGTGCGCGGATGCCATGTCCATCCAGCACTTTGCCAAGCAGCTCGAGGTGACATTGGACGATGTGTGCAAAAGCAAGAAGGATTGCATCACGAACGTGGTCCTGAAGAGTCTCAAACCACTTTCGCTTACCCAAAGACCCTTCCATTGTACTAACCCAAAGAGCAAGGAATGGTATATCAAGGATGAATATGAGGGATGGGAAGAGGATAGTGGAGAGAAACTCCTTCTAAACGCGGAGGAAAGCATACGTAAAAAATGGGTGTGTGAGTTCGAAAGTCGTTATCCAGAATGGATGGAAAACGACCAACTGCGCGTGAAGTATGTGGAAATCGCCGGGTCTACCACCGCGGAACTGCCTGAGAAAACGAAGTTGAAACTGCTACGAGAGTTGGCAGGCGAAGTGCCTTTGACAAAGCAGGATATGAAGTAATGTATTTACACTTTATTGCAGTGGCACTTTTTCACACATTGCTTTTTCACACACTGCTTCTTCGCACATTGCTTTTTCACACATTGCTTTTTCACACATTGCTTTTTCACACATAGCTTTTTCACACACTGCTTCTTCGATACTTTATTAATAATATAACTATTATATAAAGATGTTGTGTTCAAAACCGAACGCCAAAAAGGGTTTTATGGGGAAAAGTCTCAACAAACTTACAATCGAAAACAAGTCTGATTTTGAAGTTAAATACAAGGCTTATATTTACGAAGCATCTTCAATTATTCATAAGGAAAACGCAGGAAATGTAGAATTTATGGGCGTTGGAGTTGGAGGTAATAATAAAATGGACTACGTAAAGGGTGAATCACTTGAACCAGAGATTGGTTTTATACAACCGAAAGGAACCGTTGATATAACGGTTGATGGAAGTAAAAAAGTCAAGCTTAAGTATTATTATCTTGATTTACACAAGGATTATACAGAAGAACAACGAAACTTTACTGTTAATGATGAGGTATGGTTTGAACAACCTACGCCAGAAAAAATTAAGCAAATAAAAGAACAAAACGATTCTGATGAGGAGCGCATAAAACAAGAAGAACACATAAAGCAAGAGGAAGAACGCATTAAGCAAGAGGAAGAACGCATTAAGCAGGATAAGGAAGTCATAAGGCAAGAGGAAGAGCGTATAAAGCAGGATAAAGAACGCATTAAGCAAGAGGAAGAACGCATTAAGCAAGAGGAAGAACGCATGAAAAATAATGCGGAGAATCTCATAGCATTGCCTTGTGCAACCACATATAAACACAACTGTACGAAAGGAGGTATTACCAAACAGTGTCCTCATTGTAAACATTTTTATTGCGATTGGCATTTTCGAGTGAACGGTGGTTTATTCGGAGGCGGTCATGTATGCTACTGAGTGTGGTATGCTTCAAACTATTTCCAAATACAAATGCTCAATATCATAATATAAATCCCTTTTTTTGTATGGTTTCATTTCACCTTTACCATTTAGAGTTGATAAGTCGAGGTTCAGTAAATCCTTGACGGTGAATTTGTGATTGTAACGCAAGATGTGCAGCGCGATTTCGTTTCTTATCATTCCGATTCGCTGTTTGATATGTTCTCTAGTTTGTGTTTGGAATGCTTTGTTGGTGAAGACAATCTCCCTATCAAGAGCACTTCCATTCTTGATCGATTCGACCATATTTTTGGGGTTCTTCTCGCTTTCAATGTAGTTAGCGTAATCAACAAATACGCTACCAGTATCTGAACACACTTCATCGGCGTAACCTATGACGTGTTCAATTGGTGCTATGAACCATTCCCTCATGTTACTCACACGATGCTCTTGAAATTGTCTATGAAACTGTGGTTCCAGAGCATTGTTTTCGCTTTTTATTAGAAACACGCACGTGAACCTTTCATCAATAAACGTTTCGCGGCTACGCAGGTCATGGGTTCGACCAGCAGCATCGTCGGCTTTACCAATCTTGTATGCTAAACGAGCAACACCGTTCGAATCTAAATATAACCGGTTGTCGGTGATGCAATACACGTAGACCATTTTTGTTTGTTTGTTACAACCGTCATTTTTTAGAATCAATTATGTGAATTGGTTCAACGGATTTATCTTGTCGAGCAAAAAATACATATCGCGTTCATTACTCACGCACATACGGAATCATTTCGCATTCTCCTTTAATGTAAAGCGGGTGCTTCGGTTGACCTCCTTTGTTCATTTTGATGCAATAGGGCGACGGCACCAACTCGCGCAACCATTGTGGTTCGGTTCCGTCGTTCCCCCATCCATAGACGATTTGCGAGCATGTGGCAACAATTTCCCTGACGTATCGCTCGTTCTCGGGACCAATCGGGTCGTCCACGTGTTTCAACTCTTTGCGATGAGGACTGATGTGCGCATAGAGATTGCACACAATGACCCCGTCAAACCCCCAAGATTTGGCAAAATTAATCACTCGTTTCATTGTAGGGTCGTCCTTTTTATCATTCGCAATGGAAGGGTTGAGCATGATGAACCCGACCATTTTCGAAGCATCCGGACCCCACTTTCTCTCGAGTTTGTATCGGTATTTTCCGTCGTCACTTAGAATAGCAGAGCGCGTTGTCACTGCCATTCGGTATTACTATATGATAGACTCGGTTTCTTTCTATATCAATTATCTATATCGAGACGCGGCCAGAAAAAAAGTATTTGTATTATATATATTAATGGCTTCGATGACCGATCCTTCGTTTTCACAGGAGGAGAGAAATACAATTAAGCGCGCGGTAGCATCTTTCATCAATCCCGATGATATTGTATTTTTGCAAAATTGGAAGAACGATGTGGAGCACTATTTGAAATTCTTCGTGATTATTAGGGCACGATATCCTAATATGAGTGTTGATGATATGATAGAACGATTTTATAAATTTACAATAGACGTTTTGTTATATATAAGGAAGAGAGCTTTGGCTTCTGAGGAGGACATTGAAGATTGTAGTAATAGTTCTGAAATAAAATTGGGTAACGCAATTGTATTTAACACCCGATGCCGAAACATCGATACGCTATACGCGAGGGCAAACGATGCGTTTGAAAGCATGGGCATTTTTAATGGCGAATATGAACGGGGAGTCCAATTTTATGAGAAGTATAACTCAAGCAAATATTGGACGCAAGGAGCGCATCGGCGTGGTGAGTTCGAAGATTACGAGGAATTGTTTTTGGAAAAGCTGTCCGAAGACCCTGATTATGATCCTGATGCGGAAACAGAAGAGGAACTGGACGCATACGAAGAAGACCCGGAAAAGAAAAATGTGGTGTGGATTTCAGTAAAAGATTCCAATACGGCTGATGTTCGCTTTTTGTTATGGTTGACGCTTATTCCTGAAACGAAAGTAGCAGCGTTGATGAATTCCGCATTACAAGAGCCGACGCCCGAACCAGCAACAAACGCGTTAGGTGCCGCAGAAGAAGAGGGCGACACGCGAACCTGTTTCGACGCCATTATGCAAAGTGATGAGGAAATCAAAGAATACTTAACCGAAGATAAGAATAACTTCGTCATCAAACTTCCGGCACCTTCGAATAATTACGAATGCATGAGTATGGACTATTTGAAGAGTCAATGGGGAGTAGGTGCTAATGAGCGACCCGATCTCAACCAACCTTATTACAAAAGATGGTATGAATGCCAAGAGAAAAATAACGCACCTTCACCAGATAACGTTATGACCAACCTTAGTTATATTAAAATCGGTTCATCGCTATTCTTGGTAGAGAAGCCATACTGGATTTACAATGGTGTTCCGCCAGAACCGAGAATATTCGAATTGTATCCAGGTAAGCAGGTTACGACAATCACTTCTAGCGACATGATTGATGGAAACCTGTTTGATTATGTTAGTGGTGATCATTGTAATACCGATCCATTAACGTCTTATAAGCTTGTCAATGTAGGCGAAACACCTGCCGCCACTAGCGTAGAACCATTTGAGTCGCCGATGTCTCCACCTACGTTAGATTATCAACCGATGGAACCCGCCGACTTGATGGATATTGAAGATGGAAATGGGGATGATCCATTTAGCGGAAGTAATGTCGCAAGATCTTTAAGCTTTTCGGAAGGAGGTTCTCAGAGGCTGTCTCATAAAAAGAAGACAAGGGCAACTAAATCGAAACGTAAAACTATCTCTAAGTCCAAGTCAAAGACCAAGACCAAGACCAAGACCAAGTCCAAGACCAAGCGTAAAAGTATTAAACTTAAAAAACGGAAGCAAAAGGTATCGAAAGCGAAAAGCACAAAAGGTAAGAAGCAACAAAAGCGAAAATTATCGATAACGAAACGCAATAAGAGCAAAAAGCGAAATTAGGGCAGCAATCACACCATATTCAATGTGATGATAATGTGCTCTGTCGACATTATCACGAGAACGCACACAATGATATAGCGGGCAAGTATGGTGCTTATTGGAAGGGCGTAGACCGTGAGTAGCGGGAGAACAATGACGATAGATGTCGCGATTTCGCAGTAGATATCGGTGCAGTTCATTGGCGAAGAGTTCGTCTCGATAGGACGCCCGAGTTCGTCCGTGACAAATCGCAAATTCCGACTGCATCGCAACATATCGTGCTTGAACGATTCGTGATCCACCAGAGTGGGTATGCGGCGCACAAAGTCATCGTATATCTCTCCGAGTTGCCTTTTTCTATACATTATCTGTGCCTTGCGATATTTCACGTTCAATCGCGTTTGGAGCAAGGGATGGTCGCACTCGGGGCACGCCAACCCGAGGAAGATTGGCATGAGACCCCGTTTTTGGTATACGAACAGCGTGTTCATCGCCTTGAAATGCGCGGAAGCCCTGTAGCGCGGTTGCGCATACTCCTTGATTAGCATCTCCACCTCCGCCGGAAGCGCGTATCCTAGACGCGCGTGCTCAGTCTCTCCTGCCATCTTACTCTTGGTATTGCCGGTAATATCGCGCTTCATACTGTTAATAGTCTTCATAATATTCATCGATAGAATGTTATGAACAATCTTGTTGTTGATTGGGAATGACCCATACTCCCCTTCAATTTTGTAAGGTGGAGAGAAAACATAAGATACACCGATTATTAAAAAAAATTGAAACAGAACATTCTGCATTATGTATTTTAATCTCTTAGTCATGGCATCTGTGAATAAAAGTATCATTCATATCGATAATATTCTTTCCCACAAGGCTGCTGCGCTGTCTCTCTCTGAAATACTGTCGAGTGTTGATTTGGAAAACTACGAAAAAGCCACGACAAAGTACAGAAAGCCTTGCTATCAGCGTGGTCTCAAGAAGCCGATTGGATGGGGAAGGATGTTGGTGGAAAGCGTTCTTGAAGGGATGTCTATCGGGTCGCTTCACCTATCAGAATGGAGTGTACAGAAAACACCTGACGGACAAGAACCATACATCGACAGCTTTTACAATATCGAGGATGGTCAGACGCGTCTAAACAGTTTATTGGAGTTCAAAGAAGGGAAGTTCGATACTAAATATGGTTCTTACGAAGAGAGCAACGTCCGCCAAATATTCGATGCGTATCAGGTGTCGGTTGTCTTGCTTTCCAAAAATCGTCCGCGTGTTCGTGATTCAGACTACTTCAGGAGACTGAATGAGAACTTCAGTCGTCTTCAGGATGGCACACAGTTGACTCCTAGTGACCGTTACTGGGCTTGGTATGAATCGAGAGACTCAAATTTCGCGGGTTCCCCAATTGTTAATCACACAGTGGGGCTTCTGAAAGATGAGCGGTTCAAAGACCTTTTCGAAGAGTATATGAAAGTTAAAAATATGGAGCGGCGCGAGAATAGGAAGGAACTCGCGAATATGGTTGGATTTGTATCTGGTGCTTGGAAAGGCGCAGAGTATGCGAACTCGAATTATTTCAGCCACGTTGATATTATCCAAGAGCCTATTACTTCAGAGGATAAAGATCGAATTGAATCGGTTCTCTTCGCCATCCAGAACATTTTCGGAAATGTCCTGGACAAAAAGTGTAAATACAGCGGCGAACAACTTGGGGCGATGTTTAAAACGACGCAAAAGTTCACGGGTTCAATGATGATTGATCTTAGTGCGGACGGTAAGAGTGATGAAGAAAAAACCGACGTCGCGGAGTGCTGGGAGGCTTTCATCAACGAATACCGGAAGCATAAAGAAGCATATACGGAGAAGAATTGGATTAACGATGTCTATACGAACTTGTCTGATGGGCACAAGCGAAACTGTAAGAAGGAGGATTTTGAAGCACGGTTAGGTGCTGTGAAAACTTGGTGGAGCGAATATGAGGAGTAAGTTGGAGAGAAAAAGATTAGAAAGATTAAACAAACTATATGAGAAATTTTTAGTAATTTTTTTCTTATAAAATTTTAATTGTATTAAAACATTCTATAACGTTTTTACTTAATCTGATTTCTAATCGTTTTTTAGATTTATATAATGTGGACATACCAAGTTTTTTGTTAATAAAACCTTTAAACTTGATGTTTTTTTTCGTTTTTGTAATAGTTTCATATTTCATATTTAAAATGTGTTCTATATTGATTTTAAAGACAGATAAATATATATTTATATCTGTTGATATAAATGCACAGTAATATAATCTGTTAAGTTTTTTTGTGGTTTTTGCGGTAAATAATTTTTTGTAATACTCTTTTTTAAACAGATACAGTGCTTCTTGATATTTCTCGTTTACAAAATAACTATCTAAGTTCTTACCACATTCTCCAAAATTTTGCATGATGGATTTTTCATTTGTTTTGTTTCCCTTTAAACAGACGCATAAAACATCTATTCCGAAGTCATTTTTCACCACATCGACAGGACAGTTACCTTCTCCTACACGGTCACCATCAATGCATTTGGCAAGAATATATTCCATGAATCCGTCTTCTAACGTTAGATTTTTAGTTGAAGTATTTTTGTAATACTCCATTCTACCTTGTGTTAGATAATCATTTCGTAAACATTCTTCTAATTTTTTATAATCTATATCGAGTTCACTAGGGTTACAAGGTTCTAATACATTTTTACTTCTATTAGAATATCCTCTCCAATGTCTTTGAATTTTGCTAGCTGCACTTTTTTTGTTCATAACCTCAAGAATAGAACCATCATGTTCGTTGTTATTCTGCATCTCGTGCTTGCTGTTCAAATGTTAATACTTCTTAAATCAATATTTTCCAAGATTTAAAATACTTTTACAACCCGGCACTACACATCACATTTTTTAACTAATTTAGTTAAAAAATGAGTTAAAGCTAATGTTATGTATAGTATGTATACAACGATGCCGGTTTACACTTGTGAACGATGCCTTCAGGAATTCAAACAAAAAGGGCGATTGACAAACCACATGAACCGCAAGTTCCCATGTAAAGAAGTAAAGTCGAAACTCCAGAGCATGGTAGATAACGCTGAGATTAAGGTGGACAATATCAAAATTGAGAAAAAATTGATTTCGAATGATACGGAAATTAAAGATACGACTACTATGGCTACGCAATCGAAACACGAAGTTAAATATGATGATATGAATATTAATGCACTGAAGGAACTTTGTAAAAAAAATGGTATTACAGGTCACTCGGGGAAGAAAATTAAAAATAAGAAAGATTTGGTTGAGTTTGTAAAATCAAAATTTGAAAACCTCCACGAAATTACCGAAAATAATTATTCACACCAAGTTGAATCGAATATGAAGAAAAGGAACAAAAAACATATCAATGCGAGTAGTATAAAATCGAAAGAGACTAAATGTTATAATGGTAGAGTAGTTGATCTGTTTGCTGGAACAGGTGCATTTTCATATGTTTTTGAAAAACATGATTTTGATTGCGTTTTTGCAAACGATATGTTAGAATCGTCAAAAGAAATTTTTAATTTGAATCATAAAAACCAGGACATATTTCAGGTTGAAGATTTAAATAAAATATCTGTAGCCAATATTCCAACACATGACATATTATGTGGTGGGTTTCCTTGCCAACCCTTCAGTATCGCTGGAAAGCAAGAGGGGTTTCAAGATGAACGTTCAAATGTGTTTTGGAAAATATTGGATATTTTGAAACATCATAAGCCTAAAATTATAATTCTCGAAAATGTCAAAAATTTAACAGCACATGACAAAGGAAACACCTATAAAGTTATTATGAATAAACTGAAAGGCCTAGGTTACATGATGAAATGTAAGGTAATTGATACTTGTAAAATAACGCAAATACCACAGCATAGGGAGAGAATTTATATGGTTGGATTCCTTGAGAAAGAAAAATACGACAATTTTAATTTTGAATTTCCTGAAACTCAAAATAAACTGCTAAAGGATATGATAGATAAAACCGTTCCAGATAAATATTATTACACGTCGGCACTTAAAGTATTCGATGAAGTTTCGAATAATGTTGTCAAACATATCAATACAAATACTCTGTATCAATACAGACGTTATTATGTTAGAGAAAATAAAAGTAACTGTTGTCCCACACTAACTGCAAACATGGGAGGCGGTGGTCATAATGTTCCATTGCTTAAGGATGATAAAGGTATCCGTAAATTGACACCGCGTGAATGTTTTAATCTTCAAGGGTTTCCTAATAACTATGTATTACCTTCGTTGTCTGATTCGTCTTTGTATAAACTAGCTGGAAATGCTGTATCTGTACCAGTAGTACAATTAATCGTTGAGAAACTAAAACAATGTTGAAATATGTCCATCAAATATAAGTTTGCAATTTTTTCCTAGTTGTGAATGAATTCCACAAAATTGTATTCTAGGACGCCTTTTTTGAAGACATTGTTCGTAATACGTTTGTTTTTTGCTAACCTTGATGCTTTTCCATATTTCAGAAACATTCGATAATTCAACTTCATACACCTTATATATTTTATTTTGAGTATTCACACCATCAACAAAGTAAATCTTGTCCCATTCTTCAGTTGGTCCAAAAGACACCGGGCCACTATCATAAAGATTGATTGATCCTTTGACCTCGAACCTTATTTTTTTCCCCGTTTGATCAGTATAGCACAAATCACCTTTATCAGTACTATCCCAGTTTGGCATAAAACCATGTTCTTTGTTGATTGCATACATTGCTATAGCCTCGGATATATGGGATGGAAAATTCGAAAGCCGTATTTTTTTGTTTTTTAATTTATTATTTATTTCTCTCTCACTCTGTGTTGTGTTATTATATAATTCAATGCATTCAACTAAAAGAGAAGGTGACATCGACCCATAATTTTGTTCTTTATCAGCAATTGAATTACTAGCAGGTGGTTGTTTGACTGCGTTTACATGATGTTGTTTCGTGACAGCATCCTGATTTTCTATATTTTTAATTGGTTCAGAAATTGATTGCATAGTTAAAGATTGAATGATGTTGGTTTCCATTTGCGTCGTTTGAGTAACTTCGCTCGTCATATCAGCCATTTTTATATTATCAGACCTCCCCCATTTTAGTTCAATTAAATTATTCAAATACTTATTCGCATCTTCCTTGTCGAATCCATACTTAGTTGCCAATCTGCTGACAACTCCATATATCATGCCATCAATATTTCCTTCGAGACCCACAGCAACAGCTCGTATCGTTTCAGGCGTGATCTCAACGTTCTTCGTATGCTTCGAAATGAGATTGGTTGTCGACATCATGCTTGAGTTTTGTATATAAGAAATTTTCATCCGAGAAGCGCATCAATTTTTGAAACGCTATTGTCTCCCCTACTTCACTTGATATTGCTGACCCGTTTCACGCGTTCAGATGCCAATATTGTTTTTACTTCGAGTGGGTCGCCACACAACTGGTCGCCGCAGCAGTCGTGGTTTGCCAACGACGATTTAATGTGACTCGATACATCACATTGGTGTCCCCATCGACCGAGTGGTTTCGGATCGTCGTATAGTTTGATGTTACATAATACGGTTCGCAATGTTCGGAGCATATTGTTACTTATGACTAATTATTATTTAAATATTTATGATTAATTATAAGTTATATATAATGAACAAACTCGTAATTATTATTGTGAGATATACAGAAAGCATAGAATGGATCAAACAATTAAATAAAAATTATGAAATTATTATTTATAACAAAGGGGATCAAATAAATGAGGTGTTTAAACAAAATATTCGTATTAAAAACATTGAAAACACAGGAAGAGAAAGTGAAGGATATTTGAGATTTATGATAGAAGAATATAATAATATTGATGATAAAGTTTACTATGTATTTTTACAAGCAGATCCATTTGAACATTGCAAAAACATAATAAATAAACTTAAACACTTATCAGAACTAAATTGTTTAAAAAATTTTGTTCATCTTGGTGATTTGAATTGCCTTGATTTAGATGAGGTTGTTGATTATAATAATCTCCGAACAAATTTCGTAAATCAAATTATTAATTTGGAGAATTTTGAGAAGGACAACGATAAACTATTATGTAATGTAATTTTGGACGAACATTCAAGATTTAAGACTATAAAAGAAAATTTTGTAAATCAGTCAAAACACAGACAAGAAATTAGAAATACTCATATTGATAAAGTAAGACAAATATACAATTGGTCTGAAGGTGCATTGTTTGCCGTAGCAGGTGTAAATATATCAACAAATAAAATAGAGTTTTACAAAAACCTTAAAGATTCACTGCTTGCATGCAAAGAAACCGATCTAGGGTTCCTATATGAAAGATATTGGTGTTTATTTATTATGAACTGAATTAATTATTATTGTATTGATGAATCTAATTCTTACAAGACAATCTAGTCGAACCAAGAAGAATAATATCGTGTAATATATCATATACCAATGAACGGTGTGAGCAATAATAGTAGACCTCTTCCCGATAGTGTAAACGCTCCTGATAGTGTAATGAAACCCGAAACTGTAATGGGTCCTGTAAATAAACAATTTAGCAGTTCTGATTACGCGCCGCAAACGGCGATTTCGAGCACCAATGCCACTGCAGATAGTTCGTCCTGGATGAGTCCGGTCACATCGCTCTTCACGCCAAATGCGAACCAAAGCGCTCATCCTGACAAAAATGATGACCATGATGATTCGTGGATGCCGTCCATGAAAGACGATGGTAATAACGATAATGATTTCGCACCCGAACCACCGTTGCATGGAAGCCCAGATATGGACGTGGGTGCAAACGAAGGAAATAAATCGTTTATGTCACCGACTTCAATGTTTTCTCCGCAGGCCTCCGCATCGTCGTCTGGTCTTGACGCCGAATCATCCGGTATGGAAGCCGAACCGTCGGGTGATGTAGGAGGTCTGTTTGGCACGGAAGAACCAACCCCGAAGAAGCAGAACTACTTCTCGGAACTCGTTTCGGGAATGCAATGGGGGTTCGACTGGGTTTCGATCGTCAAATACGTGGTAATCTTGATTCTTCTGGCGCTCATGGGGCTCAACGTCTTCTCTTATTTAGGTGATGCCAGTGATGGCGCGGCCACCCTTTTGGAAAGAATCTCGAACCTCTTTAGTGGCATCACAGCCGACTTGGGTAAGGGCATCAAGGTGGTGGTGCGGCAGACCACGAAGACCACAGCAGACGGCACCAAAGCCGCGGTCGATATGGCGGCGGGCGGCACCAAGGGGGTCGTAAATGTGACCGCGGGCGCTATTGATAGCGGCGTCAACGTCCTCGAACAACAACTCGAAAAGAATGGAAGGACTGCTGCCGACTCCAGAGCCAGTGCCAGCGCCAATACCAGTGACCCGGTTCCTGATATGGTTGGAAACGTGACGCAAAGCGGGGGCACGGGCACTGGTAAATCGGGCTACTGCTACATTGGCGAAGACCGCGGTTTCCGCAGCTGCGTCAAGGTGGGGCAAATGGACCAGTGTATGTCGGGCGACATCTTCCCCACCGAAGCGATTTGCATCAACCCGAATCTGCGCGAGTAAGAAAATAAATCATAAATCATAAATAATAAATATTATTATTACACAGCAATGAATAATAATATTAATACATTCGGCGCACTCTGTAGCGTGTGAGCGGAACAGACATATCGAAACTGAGCATTGTGTTGCCCGGAACGTCGCTTGCGGACGAATGCGTTTTGATATATTCCAATTTGGTATTAGAACAAGTCAAAGTATTCCCCTCTGGTGTGAGATCATGCGTATTCGAGTTCGTATATCCCGCACCGAACGATTGGGATGCCCACGAGGTTTTGCGATGGGGTCCGTGACCCTTTGCGATTTGAGCGTATTTCTCACGTTTCGTCAGCTTCATACTGTTGCCTTTATACTGAAGAATCTCCGCCTTTCGACGCATATCAAGCTCCGTTTGTGTGTGACCTCCTACATCATTACACGAGTTGTCCGTCCGCGCCCATGTTCTGTGGGTGAAATCCAGAGGTTGACAAGACATCTATATATTATGCGGATATATAACACGTTCAGTTACTGTAAAATCCCGTTCGAGTACCAACTAGTGGAGAGATAATACGGTTTGCTCATCTCGCTGTTCGAGGTCCCGTCCATCTTCATGTTGGGTCCTTTGCTCACGATGTTCCGGATTTTGTTCGTCCCGATGGCCGTATCGAAGTAGCGGAGTTCGGAGGTGTTTCCGTCGAAGCCGCGGTTCATCGAGACAAACACGTCTCCATAGTTCTGCTTCGCCACGCCGTCTAAAATGTGGCGCTTGGTAAGGGTGCCGTTGATGTACACGTCCAACTGGTTCTGTTTGTTGAGACGAATGATGACGTTGACCCACTTCTTAATGGGGATGTCCTTGATTCGCACTTCGTCGTTGATTTTGTCGAAGGTGTTCATCACCACAAGAAGGTCGTTTGTATTGGGCGTGATGTAGAGTCCGGGTGCGTTGTTCGGTTGGTTCATCCCAAAACGCGAATCGGACTCGGAGAGATTGACGTCGGCATTTCCCTTGCTGAATATGTGCTTGTATTCTTCGCGTTTGTAGTGGAAGTCGTTGATGTAAATCCACACCGACCACGTGAACTCCATGCCTTGGTCGTCGTTGACCGAACGCAAGATGGGGACCGCGCCTGGCAAGGACGGCTTCTGCGGATACACCTTCATCTCTTTTGAGTTGATCATGCCTTTGATGAGGACGGGATTCCGCGAAGGCGCAAACAACCACGCGAGGAACGTGCTGCCCATGCGAAGGAGGCTCACAAAAACGATGAGCACGAGAATGAGAAACGCCACCTTTGCGACCATTCCATTTGATTCGAGAAATGTTTTCGCATCTCTCACATAATTGTTCGAAGGGGGCGGTTTGTAAGCAGTTGTCCCCTGCGATATTTTTCCAAAATCTGGGTTCATATTATATATACACTAGATATATATAATACTTGCGTTTTATGGAACACGTTATCTAATGATATCCTACCCATAACTTAACTAGAGTTCGAAGCCACCGGCAACATCATTGTCCTTGAGCACCTGAACACGAAGTTTATATTTGTTGAACGCGTTTCCTAAAACACCTCCACCATAACCCTTTCTGTAAATGTTGTAGGCTTGCTGCGGGTTGCTTCCCTTGTCCCAATACTGGAAGTTGGACGTGAAACCACTAAATCCACCATCGGGGGTCACAAAGACATCGGAACCGTTGCTCACCTTGGGAACGCCCTCCAGAACGCATGTCTTGTGGAGTTTGCCGTCAACGTAGACGTCGAGAGTTTCTCCCTGAAGACTCACGATGAGATTCACCCACTTTTGAATGGGGAAATTGTTCACCTTGCACTCGTGTATGTTCGCTTGCGTGGCGGTCTGTGCGGATGTGGCATAGCACGCAACTTTGATTGTGACGTCATTTTCCATCGCACCTAAACTCACCGACGGACCGGGGTGGTTGGATGCGTCGCCCCGCTTCCACAGCACCTTTTCCTGACCGAATTTGTAGTTCCAGTCGTCGACGTAAAACCACATGGAATACGTGTAATCTGCCGAGTTTCCGCTGTTCTTCATTTTTTGACCGCTGATTGTTTGCTGCTCATTTCCCTTGGACATCGATGACAATTTCGATGGTTTCGAGAAGAGTTTAATGATAACATAGACAACAACAAGGAAGGCCACTACCTTCAATACATTGGTGAGTGTATTTGACATGATATATTATACCTTAAGAATAAAAGATAAAAGATAAAAGATAAAAAATATGTGTATCCGGCATGGCGTGTGCGCGTGTTCTATCTAAATCCTACGACGAGCACCGCCGAGCAATTTGTATTCCAGCGAAACCTCTGCTCTGGTGAGGGTGCGGTCGTAGTAGACCACATTGCGAACACCACCTTCTATGCCGTTATTCTCTCCGACAACCACATTATCGAATTGCATGTAGGGGGCGATATTTGGTTTGGACCCCACCAGGTTTCCGTTAAGGAATACGTCCATGTAGCCACCGTCGTAGTTAATGACTATATGATTCCATTTTTGTAACGGGACACCGTCTTCAATCGTGACTATATCCACGATACTTTTGTTGCCTTCGCCTGCTTCGGCTTGGACGCGCAAGGTATTCTTGGCGCTGTTGAACTGGACGCGCGGCTTGTTTCCGTAGTTGAGTATATTCGTGTATTTCTGGTATGCCGCGCGCGTGTTCGGTGGTTGAGGGTTGATTGTGAACCACGTGGACAGGGCATAGTTGTAGTTGTATTTGGTGTCGTCGCTTACTTCGCCGTAAAGTTGTTCAAAAGTGCTGACATTTGTCTCATTTTCCAGGTAGATGGGTTCGGTAAGCAACTCCTCGCCATCATGACTTAGGATGAACTTTGCCAGATAAGGAAGGAGAAAGCGGAGAGAAATGAAACCCAATTCAATGGCAAGAACAACCCATACTATTTTGCTTGTTAGTTTGAATTCGCGTTTGATGTATTCGGCAAACTGTATAAACTTGTTCGGTAAAAAATCGACGGTCTTATATACCACATTATCATTACATCGCGCGGGTTTCACACTCAACACCTTATAAATGATGGCGATTACGCCTACAATAAGGATGATGTTGGTAGACCATTGGAGCAAACCTTGAAAGAAGGAGACTCCGAGAAGATGACGAACCAATATAATTAATAATAAAATGCTTGCTACAAACAATCCGATCTTTCCAATATTAGAGGCTAACGATAAGAGAAACTGTCCATAAGACGGCAATGTCCCTGCTCCGCTTGTGCCTGCTCCGCTTGTGCCCGCTCCGCTTGTGCCTGCTCCGCTTGTGCCTCGAACACTTTCGCGGTGTTCTATAAAGAAATAACTAATTAGCATAAAAAACAACAAAAAAAGCATTATTTGGACCTTGTATAATATCCCAAACGGATTCCATTTGGAAAAGATGAGAAGGAGCGATGCAAATATCACCATTTCGAAGAGCGCAAAACGTCGCGGATATGTCATAAATAATTGTATCCTTTCGATGAATGACTTATTATCGTTCATATACTACAAGAGTAGAAAACAAAAAATTGAAATAATTTTATAGGAGATATATAATTGTAATAATGGACTACAAAAAGTATACCAGTAAAGAGATTGACTGGTTGAATAATACATCAACATGGGTGAGAACTCCGATTGTGAAGGGAGAAGCCAAGAAAAACGACGAGAAGTTTGTTCTGCATTCCACAGGTGATTGTGACATGAATGGACGAAAATACGTGGCTCTTCCTCAGGGATGTAACACATCTGATCCAGACATTAAACGAAAGTATAATCTATTCTGAAAGTATAATCTATTCTGAATCGACACTATTGTTCTCAAAGGTTCTCAAATGCGGTTTTTCGCCCGTGGCAGTCACGGCAAAGGGCTACTAAATTGTCCACGTGATTGGAACCACCTTGGTCAAGGCGGGTCTTGTGGTCGACCTCGAACCAGGCAGGAAGTTGCTGCTTACAGCTCCCGCATTTCCATCCCTGTTCGGCCGCTACGAATTTCTTTTTTGTCTCGCTTACGGAGCGCTTCGTACCTTGCTTACCAGAGTTGAGCATCCGATTTTCCTGCGGGCTGCCACCAACCCGAACCGCGTGACCCGTAAATGACTCTTGTCCTCCAAGGCACTGTTGCGACATGCTGAGCAGCGGGGACAGCATGTCCCCCGCGTCTTTGTCGATCGGCATATATTTGATGATGCCGTTGGCGTGGGTCAGCAGGCTTCGTGAATGCGTGGGATACCTTCGCATGAAGGCGTAGGCAGAGACGCCGGCAAACGCAATCCCTGCCATTTGGTAGTATTTCTTCCACGATTTTAGCATTGTCACGTATTTGCCATCGTGGTATGTGTTTGCGATGAAAAATGCTGTAATACCAAACACTAAAATCTCGAACTTCATATGATATAGTATCCAACGAGAAAAAAACAATTATCGTCGATAAAGTGCGACCCCGAGAATAAGGATGGCAAAGAGGACGCCCGCAAACACCATTTTCTCTCGCCGTTTGCGTTCATCGTCGTTCTTCACCGCCTTTGGTTTGTAGTGTTCATAGTATGCCGCCATGGCCTCCTCCATCGTCAGTTCCTTCTTTCCTAGAGACACGTTAATCTTGTTGTGGATGAAGTGCATCCATTTCACGAACGAGGTTCGCGATTCGAGATACGGTGTTACCGGATACTTGTCGAGGTATTGACTAAATGTATTACCTATTTCTTCCACAGGTAGGAAAAGTGGAAGATTTTGAACGAGGTCGTAATATTTCTTTCGCATCACTTCGTTAGGTGTGTGCGGATAAGTGAGCGCAATTGTGTGGAGCACGAACCAATAGTGCGGCCCCCAAATATTCGGTTCCAATGCCATTATTATAAACGATATAAAAATTACGAAATACCAACATATAGCAAGGATATAACGATGACTAACAACAATAATAACAATAATAACAATAATAACAATAATAACAATAATAACAATAAGACATATGTATTTTGTAATAATTGTGGCAAAACGGGGCATGCGTTCCATCAGTGTAAACATCCGATTACCAGTATAGGTGTCATTGCGTTTCGAGAAGGGAAACAGGGTAATAAGGAGTATCTCATGATACGGCGAAAAGATACGCTTGGGTTTGTCGATTTTATGCGAGGAAAGTATCATGTTCACAACAAATTATACTTGTTAAACATCATCGATGAGATGACAAACCAAGAAAAGCAATACCTATTGGAGAAAAGTTTCGATGAGTTGTGGGCAAGTTTGTGGGGACATAATGTGGGAATCCAATATCGTTCGGAGGAGAGAACATCCCGCGAAAAGATGGAGACGCTCAAGTATGGCGTCGTCAGTGGCGGATGTAAATATTCGCTGGCGTCGTTGATTGAGGAGTCGTCCACTGATTGGAATGAACCGGAATGGGGTTATCCCAAGGGACGACGAAACTACAAGGAGAATGATATGGCTTGCGCATTGAGAGAGTTCGAAGAGGAAACTGGTTATTCGAAGAAAAGTATGCTAATTGTGAACAATATAATTCCTTTTGAAGAAGTGTTTACCGGATCGAATTACAAGTCATACAAGCATCGCTACTATGTGGGTATGATTGCAAACGACGTCGAACCAGAGACGCATTTCCAGACGTCGGAGGTGAGTCTGCTTGCTTGGAAGACTTATGAAGAGGTATTGGCGGCATTGCGACCTTATAATTTAGAAAAAAAAGACGTCATATGGCGCGTAAAAGAGTTATTAGATAAATATACATTATATAGGTAGTATATAAGTGTATGGAAGAGGGACAGGTAAAGGTTCTCATAGATAATCTTCTTGAAGAAATCGGTGACAAACTGACCGATTTCTCGTTGAACCAATTGATTGAGAAACTCGAACAAAAGAGTGGCGAAAGTATGGAACCATGGAAAACCTTCATCAAAACTCTCGTTATGAAGAAGGTTGTCGCCATTACAGGAAACAAAGAGACAACCATTAAGATGAAACCAAATCAGAAGAGGTGTCCGAAGGGTTATCTGAGAAAGAAAACTAATAAAAAGAAATGTGTGTTGAAAACAATTCCACTGGATGATGAGAAACCAGAGAAACCAGAGAAACCAGAGAAACCAGAGAAACCCGAGAAACCCGAGAAACCAGAGAAACCCGAGAAACCAAAAATAATGAATAAAATGGAGAAAAAAAATGGCGCAGATTGTGAAAGTAATAATGATTGTAGGAACAATAATTGTGTTGATAACAAGTGTACGCGAAGCAATAAGAAGAAAGGCAAAGGCAAGATTGGCGAACCCTGTGAAGACAATGTAGATTGTCGTAACGAAAACTGCGTTGATAGCAAGTGCACGCGAAAAAATAAGAAGAAGGTTGATAACCCGAATAAATCCACAAACCCACCGGCGAAGAAGAAGGGCAAAGGCAAGATTGGTGAACCTTGTGAAGACAATGTAGATTGTCGTAACGAAAACTGCGTTGATAGCAAGTGCGCGCGAAAAAATAAGAAGAAGATTGATAACCCGAAGAAATCCACAAACCCACCGGCAAAGAAGAAGGGCAAAGGCAAGATTGGCGAACCTTGTGAAGACAATGTAGATTGTCGTAACGAAAACTGCGTTGATAGCAAGTGCACGCGAAAAAATAAGAAGAAGGTTGATAACCCGAATAAATCCGCAAAGCAACCCAAAACAAAACAACCCACAAAGCAACCTGTTAAGCAGAAGATCAGTATTATCAAAACACCGCAACCAAATCAAGTAACGAATGTTATTGAAAAATCGATGTCCAAAACAACCACACCTGTTGTAGATGACGATAAACTATCGAGTGAAAAAATGCTGTCACCAACGAAATCTGTTTTGGCAACATCACCTGTGTCATCTGAATCATCTGCGTCATCCGCGTCGTCTGAATCATCTGACTCACCCGTGTCATCCGCGTCATCTTCGTTAGATGAACCCGCAGATGAACCCGCAGATGAACCCGCAGATGAACCC
>Ga0209630_10001807_pt1 | contig 22054 bp, 23 predicted proteins | sample COG_01_FD_184745 | JGI IMG/M metagenome (GOLD analysis project Ga0209630, IMG submission 184745) | Pelagic Microbial community sample from North Sea - COGITO 998_met_01 (SPAdes) (version 2) | ecosystem: Environmental > Aquatic > Marine > Neritic zone/Coastal water | place: Helgoland, sampling... | reverse complement strand
CCGCTGCGAGACGACCGAGGACTTCCCCGCCGCCTTCGCCGCCGCGCGCGAAGCGGCGTCCGGGAGCCAAGGGGTCCCCGCGATCGTTCACCTGATCACCTCGGCCGAGGACATCGCGCCGGGACGCACCATCACCGCCCTCAGAGGCGGGTAACCCAAGGGAGACGGCCATGCGGTTCGCGGTTCCGATTCTTGTCTCGGCGGGGCTTCTGTCCGCCTGCGCCACCGATCCCGCCGGGACGGGCGGCCCGCCCATGGCGGAGAACGGCAACGACTGCGCCGTGATCGCCGCCGTCGCGAAAGGCCACTACCAGTTCAACACGACGGACCGCCTGCCCCCGCCCCTGTGGCTGAAGGACGGCGACCGCGCCTGGAGCCCGCGTTGCGACTGGGGCCGCTATGGCCTGAGCTTCCCGCGCACCTACGACCCGAACGCGCGTCCGGAACCCGGCAAGCCGACGCAATGGGTCTCGTTCGACAGGCCGGTCTATGACGGCCGCGGCGCCACGGTGCAGAGCGGCATCCTGCACGGGCCTCTGGCCGGGATGGGCGTCGAATGCCGGGTGATCTCGGGCGTCGCGGGCTGGACCGTCGGCGAGTGCCGCAACACCTGGATTTCCTAGGTTGCGGGACAAAGCGTCCGGCCTGCGGGTCTGGACGCCGGAGCCGGACGGCGCGACAAGCGGGGCATGAGCACGCCTTTCTCGCATGACGTCATCATCGCCGGCGCCGGCATGGCCGGGGCGACCTTTGCCCTGGCGGCGGCGCAGGGCGGCCTGAAGGTCGTTCTGGTCGATCCCCAGCCGTTTTCGGACCAGCTGGCCCCGACCTTCGACGGCCGCTCGACCGCCGTGGCCTATGCGACCTTCCGCATGTTTGATGCCCTGGGCGTCGGCGAGGCCCTGCGCCCCCACGCCTGCCGCATGGACCATATCCTCGTCACCGACGGCCATCGGCCCGGCGCGGCCTCGCACAGGCCCCTGCCCGCCTATCTCCGCTTCGACGCCGCCGAGATCGGCGACCAGAACGGCGACGAGCCGCTGGGCTATATGGTCGAGAACCGCCAGATCCGCACCGCCCTCGCCCGGGCCGTCACCGAGGCCGGGATCGAGGTGCGGGCGCCGGTGTCCGTCGCCTCGGTCGAGACCGACGGCTTCGGCGCGACCGTGACCCTGAGCGACGGCGAGGTTTTGAAGGCGCCGCTGGTCGTGGGCGCCGAGGGGCGCGGATCGGTCGTGCGCCGCGCGGCGAAGATCGGCACGGTCGGCTGGGGATATGGCCAGAGCGGGGTGGTGGCCACGGTGCGTCTGGGCCGGCCCCACGGCGGGGTGGCCCATGAATATTTCCTGCCCGGCGGCCCCTTCGCCATCCTGCCCCTGACCGACCAGCGCGCCAGTCTGGTCTGGACCGAGACGACGCGCCGCGCCGAGGCCCTGAAGACCGCCTCGGACGAGGCCTTCAACGCCCATCTGATGCGCCGCTTCGGCGAGTTCCTCGATGGCGCCGTGCCCGAGGGTCCGCGCTTCGTCTATCCGCTGTCGCTGGAGCTGGCCGAGAAGCTGACAGCCCCGCGCACCGCCCTGCTCGGCGACGCCGCCCATGGGGTGCATCCGGTGGCGGGTCAGGGACTGAACATGGGGCTGAAGGACGCCGCCGCCCTGGCCGAGGTCCTGATCGAAGCCGTGCGGCTGGGCGAGGATTTCGGCTCGGAGATGGTGCTGGACCGCTATGCCCGCTGGCGCCGGTTCGACAATGCGGCCCTGGCGGCCGGTTTCGACGGCTTCGTGCGGCTGTTCTCCAACGACCTGCCGCCGGTGCGGCTGGCGCGGGATCTCGGCATGGCGGCCGTCAACCGCATCGGCCCCCTTCGCCGCGCCTTCATGCGCGAGGCCGGCGGCGCGACGGGCGATCTGCCGAGGCTGCTGAGGGGCGAGGTGGTTTAGTCAGGCTGTCTCCTCCCCATCACAGATGGGGAGGAGACACGGATCAGCCCCGCTTCGAGGCCTTCCTGAAGGCCGGCTTGGCCATGGCCGCGCTTTTGGCGCTGGCGGCCTTTTCCGGATGCTGGCCCGGCTTGAAGGCGGGGCCGCCGGACCCTGTGGCGTTCGCCTTCTTGGCGGCGAGGACGCGTTTGAGAGCTTCGGCGGCGGTTTCGGGCTTGTCGGTCATGACTGCACCCTAGCACAGGCGAGGCTCAACCGCGCATCAGCCGGCGGCACAGGTCGTCGAGCTGCTCCAGCGAGCCGTAGCGGATGGTGATCTCGCCCTTGCCGCCCTTGTCGGCCAGCTGGACCTTCAGGCCCAGGGCGTCGGCCAGATCCTGTTCCAGCGCCTGAACATCGGCCGAACCTTCGCCCGAGGCCGCGGCCGGCTTCGAGGAGGTCGGCTTGGGGCCCTCGGCCGCGCGGCGGGCCAGGGCCTCGGCCTGACGGACGTTCATGCCCTCCTTGAAGACCTGTTCGGCCAGCTCGCCCGGGTTGGGGGCGGTGATCAGGGCGCGGGCGTGACCGGCGGTCAGCTTGCCGTGACGCACGTACCAGAGGACCTCTTCCGGCAGCTGCAGCAGGCGCAGGGTGTTGGCGACATGGCTGCGGCTCTTGCCGACCACGCCGGCGACCGTGTCCTGGGTCCGTCCGAAACGCTCCATCAGCATCCGGTAGGCGTCGGCCTCTTCCAGCGGGTTCAGATCGGCGCGCTGGACGTTTTCAATGATTGCGACCTCGAACACCTCGACGTCGTCCATCTCGCGCACGACGATCGGCACCTCGGTCAGGCGGGCGGCCTGGGCGGCGCGCCAGCGGCGTTCGCCGGCGATGATCTGCCACATGCCGTCCTGACCCGGCTGGGTGCGCACCAGAATGGGCTGAAGAATGCCCTTGTCGCGGATCGAGGCCGTCAGTTCGTCGAGGTCTTCCTGGGTGAAGATCTTGCGCGGCTGGTCGGGGTTGGGCTTGAGGCTCTCGATCGGGGCAGTCTGGATTCCGGCGGCTTGCGCACCGGCGACCGGCACGGCCTCGGCGGCGTTCTCGCCCAGCAGGGCCGACAGGCCGCGGCCCAATCCTCTTTGACGTTCAGACAAGTCTTTGTTCCGTTTCTTCTATTGTTTTCAGGCGGCGGCCGGTTCGGCGCGGCGACGGCGTTCGCGGCCGACCACCTCTTTGGCGAGGCGCAGATAGGCCTGGCTGCCCGTGCATTTCAGATCATAGATCAGCACAGGCTTGCCGAAGGACGGCGCCTCCGACACCCGGACATTCCGCGGGATAACCGCATCATACACCTTGTCGCCGAAATGGCCGCGCACGTCGGCGGCGACCTGGGCCGACAGGGCGTTGCGGCGGTCGTACATGGTCAGGACCAGACCCTGGATTTCCAGCGCCGGATTCAATGATTGACGGACCATGTCGATGGTCTTCATCAACTGTGTCAGGCCCTCCAGGGCGAAGAATTCGCACTGCAACGGCACCAGCACGCCGTCGGCGGCGGCCATGGCGTTCAGCGTCAGCAGGTTCAACGACGGCGGGCAGTCGATCAGGACATAGTCATAGGGGGCGGGGTCATACCCGGTAGTTCCATTCGCCTGGGCCTCCAGAGCGTCGCGCAGGCGGTAGGAGCGCCGGTCCGCCTGGCTCAGCTCGATCTCGACGCCGGACATGTCGGCGTCGGCCGGGATGATGTGCAGGCCCGGTACGGCCGTCGGTACGGCCGCGTCATGGATCGAGCGGCCGTCGACGACGACGTCATAGATGGTGATGCGGCGCGTTTCACGTGGAACGCCCAGACCCGTGGAGGCATTGCCCTGGGGGTCCATATCGACGATCAGCACCTTCTCGCCGATGGCGGCCAGGGCGGTGCCCAGATTGATCGCGGTCGTGGTCTTGCCCACCCCGCCCTTCTGGTTGGAGACGGCGAGGACGCGGGTCTTCTTCTCGACTTCAGGCATGTTTACGCTTTTGGGGGCCACGGCGAAGGGTCCTGACGGTGACGATACGACCGCGGGGATCGCTGCGGGAAATGGAGAGTTCGGCATCCAGATGCCAGACCTTGGCCGCCTCCCGCAACTCCGCCTCGGCCTTCTCTCCCTTGAGAAACACAGCTTGTGCACCGCGAGAGAGGTAGGGCTGTGCATAACCCAGAAGCTTGTCCATCGGGGCGACGGCGCGGGCGGTGACGACGTCCACCGTGACCGACTGCTCCTCGGCCCGCCCCCAGATCACCGTCGCCGGCAGGGCCAGTTCATCGACGATGGTCTGTAGGAAGCGGCAGCGTTTCTGCAGGGAATCGATCAGCCAGACATGGGCGCCGGGCCGATCCTTCAACAGGATGGCGAGGACCAGACCGGGGAAGCCGGCCCCTGCCCCCAGATCGGCCCAGGCCCTGGCCTCCGGCGCCAGATCCAGCAGTTGGGCCGAGTCCCAGGCGTGCCGGTTCCAGAAGTCGGGAATGGAATCGGGCCCGACGAGGTTCATGACTTCGTTGGCCTCGGTCAGCCGCTCGAGGAAGACGGCGAGGTCGGCCATACGCTCCGGCGCTGCGCCGGTCAGGGTCTGGAATTCGGAAGGCGTCATCTCAGGCGGCGGCTTCGGCGCGCGAACCCTTGCGCACGTGGGACAGAAGCGCGGTCAGGGCGCCGGGGGTCATGCCCTCGATCCGGCCCGCCTGCCCCAGGGTCTGGGGCTGAATGAGCGACAGCTTCTCGCGCACCTCGTTCGACAGGCCGCCGATAGCCGCATAGTCGAGATTCGCCGGGAGCTTCAGCTGTTCCTCGCGGCGCAGGGCCTCGGCGTCGGCGGCCTGACGATCCAGATAGCCGGCATAGCCCGCATCGATCTGGACCTGTTCGCGGACAGCGGCGGGCCAGTCGGCGATGACCGGATGCTGGGCCTCGAAGGCGGCCAGGTCGACGCCCGGATAGGCCAGCAGGTCGCGCATCGACCGGCGCTGACCGTCGGGGTTGACGGCGATGCCGAGGGCCTGCGCCTCCTTCGGCGTGTAGCGCGTTTCACGTGCAAGGGTCATGGCTTCGCCGAGGGCGACTGCCTTCTCGCCGAACCGGGCGGCCCGGTCGGAACCCACCACCCCGGCGGCGATGCCGATCGGGGTCAGGCGCTGGTCGGCATTGTCGGCGCGCAGGGTCAGGCGGTACTCGGCCCGGCTGGTGAACATGCGATAGGGCTCGGTGACGCCCCGGGTCACGAGGTCGTCAATCATCACCCCGATATACGCCTGGTCGCGGCTGAGGATGATCGGGTCCGAACCGGCGGCGGCGCGGGCGGCGTTGAGGCCGGCGATCAACCCTTGCGCCCCCGCCTCCTCATAGCCGGTCGTGCCGTTGATCTGGCCGGCCAGATAGAGACCCGGTCGGCGTTTGACCTCCAGCGCCGGGGTCAGTTCGCGCGGATCGACATAGTCGTATTCGATGGCGTAGCCGAAGCGGAAGACCTCGACCGCCTCCAGCCCCGGCATGGTGCGCAGGAAGGCCGCTTGCGTCTCCGGCGAGACCGAGGTCGAGATGCCGTTCGGATAGACGGTCGGATCGTCCAGACCCTCGGGCTCGAGGAAGACCTGGTGCGAGGTCTTGTCGGCGAAACGGACCACCTTGTCCTCGATGGAGGGACAGTAGCGCGGACCGCGTCCGGTCAGATGGCCGCCATAGACGGCGCTTTCGCCGAGGTTGGCGGCGATGATCCGGTGGGTCTCTTCATTGGTCGAGGTGATGCCGCAGGCGATCTGGGGCACGTCGATCCGGTCGGTCAGGAAGCTGAACGGCACGGGCTCGTCGTCGGCGGCCTGCATCTCCAGCCGGTCCCAGCCGATGGTGCGACCGTCGAGGCGGGCAGGCGTGCCGGTCTTCAGACGGCCCATCTGCAGGCCGGCGCCATAGAGGTCGGCGGCCATGCCGGTCGAGGGATCCTCGCCGTGACGGCCCGCCGGGATACGCTCGTCGCCGCGATGGATGACGCCGTTGAGGAAGGTGCCCGTGGTCAGGACAACGGCGGCGGCGCGGATCTGTTCGCCGCCGAGGGTGACGACGCCCACAACGCGGTCCCCATCCATGATCAGGCCTTCGGCGGTGCCGGCCATCAGGGTCAGGTTCGGGGTCTGGGCCAACTCGGCCTGCATGGCCTCGCGGTACAGACGGCGGTCGATCTGGCTGCGCGGCCCCTGGACGGCGGCGCCCTTGGAGCGGTTCAGCAGGCGGAACTGGATGCCGGAGACGTCGCCGAGCCGACCCATGACGCCGTCGAGGGCGTCGATCTCGCGGACCAGATGGCCCTTGCCGAGACCGCCGATGGCCGGATTGCAGGACATCTCGCCCACCGTCTCCAGCTTCTGGGTGAGCAGAAGGGTACGGGCGCCGGTGCGCGCGGAAGCCGCCGCGGCTTCACAGCCGGCGTGGCCGCCGCCGATGACGATGACGTCGAAGGAGTGGGAGGAATGCATGGGGCGGGACATAGGGGAAATGGGCCGAAAAAGCTACCGAGGGCGGTGTTTCACGTGGAACAGACCGCCCTCACTTTCCGATACAGAAGGTCGAAAACACCTCTCCGAGAACATCCTCGACGCCGATGGCGCCGGTGACCCGGGCCAGGGCCTCTGCTGCGCGGCGCAGATCGTCCCCCGCCATCTCGGGGGCCCGGTCGAGTGCGGCGCGTCCGGCCTCGACGGCGGACAGGGCTTCGGTCAGACGGCGCCGGTGTCTTTCACGTGTAACGGCGGGGAAGTCTGCGCCTGAGAGATCGCGGGCGAGCCGGGCGGCGATCCAGTCGTGCAGGGCGCCGAGCCCCTGCCCGCTCGCCGTGCTGACCGTCAGAACGTGTTCGGCGGAGACCGAGGCCGCGCCCAGATCGGCCTTGGTCAGAACCACCAGATCGTCGGACCGGGCGAAGTCGGCGGCGACGCCGTCGGGGTCTCCGGGGCCCCGGACCCACAGACGCAGGTCGGCCTCGGCGGCGCGGGCGCGGGCGCGGCGAACGCCCTCGGCCTCGACGGGATCCTCGCTGTCGCGCAACCCGGCTGTATCCGACAAGGTCACGGCATAGCCGCCGATGACCAGTTCGGCGTCGAGGACGTCGCGGGTCGTCCCCGCAATGGGGGTGACGATCGCCGCCTCACGCTCGACCAAGGCGTTGAACAGGGACGACTTGCCGGCGTTGGTCTCGCCGATCAGGACGATGCGATAACCCTCGCGCACCCGCCTGCCCCTGTCGGCGTGGGCAAGTGCGGCCCTCAGGTCGGAGGCCAGACCGTCGAGCACCGGCCCCGCGGTGCGGGCCAGATTGTCGGGGACGTCCTCATCCGGAAAATCGATCTCGGCCTCAACGAGGGCCAGGGCCTTGAGCAGGTCACGGCGGAAGCCGGCATAGGTCTGGCTGAGGGCGCCGTCGAGTTGACCAAGGGCCTGACCGGCCTGGGCCGTGGTCTCAGCGTCGATCAAATCGGCGACCGCCTCGGCCTGGGCCAGATCCATCCGGCCGTTCTCGAAGGCGCGCCGGGTGAACTCGCCCGGCTCGGCGGGGCGCAGGCCGAGCGTGATCAGGGCTTGGGACGCCGCCTCGACCACCGCGCGACCGCCATGAAGGTGGAGCTCGGCGCAGTCCTCGCCGGTGTAGGAGTTGGGACCCGGGAAGCGGAGGACGAGGGCCTGATCGATGACGGCTCCGGCGTGGGTCAATGTCCGGAGAGAGGCCAGACGGGCTTTTAGCCCTCCGGCGCCGAGGGCGGTCAGGGCGGCGTCGGTTCCGGGACCGGACAGGCGGAGGATGGCGATGGCCCCGCGACCCGGAGGGGTGGCGAGGGCGAAGATGGTGTGGGTGGTCACACGTCTCCTCCCCATGAAATGGGGAGGGGGACCGCGAAGCGGTGGAGGGGTTCTGGCGGCATCGAATCTGTGTGGGGCGAAGAACCCCCTCCGTCTCCTCGCTACGCTCCGAGCCACCTCCCCATCGCAGAGCGATGGGGAGGAGACGACTGGGTCACTTCGTCGACGTCGTCGCGGCTTCCATCAGGCGGCGGAACTGGTCCTGGGCGGTCAGGCCGAAGCTGGTCCAGGACTTCATCAGCTCTTCCGGCTGCATGGCCGAGACGTTGGCGTCCATCCGCTTCTTCATCTCCTCGACCAGATGATCGTTGAGCGAAGTGACGTCCGGGAGGCCCAGAAAGGCCCGGGCCTCGGCGGGCTCGCACTCGATGTTGATGGTGACCTTCATCGTCTCGCTCCGTTTTCACACCGACGTTCGGGCCGATGTTTCACGTGAAACTACGTAGTGCCTGGCCATACCGGCCAAACACTGATCGTCGATCAGGTGTTCATCGACTGGAAGAAGTCGCCGTTGTTCTTGGACTGGCGCAGCTTGTCGAGCAGGAACTCGATGGCGTCCTGCGGACCCATGGGGTTCAGGATGCGACGCAGGACGTAGGTCTTGGTCAGCTGTTCCTTCGGCGTGATCAGCTCTTCCTTGCGGGTGCCGGACTTGAGCACGTCGATGGCCGGGAAGATGCGCTTGTCGGCGACCTTGCGGTCCAGGACGATTTCCGAGTTACCGGTGCCCTTGAACTCTTCGAAGATGACCTCATCCATGCGCGAGCCGGTGTCGATCAGGGCCGTGGCGATGATGGTCAGGGAGCCGCCCTGTTCCACATTCCGCGCCGCGCCGAAGAAGCGCTTGGGCCGCTGCAGGGCGTTGGCGTCGACACCGCCGGTCAGGACCTTGCCCGACGACGGGACGGTGGCGTTGTAGGCGCGGCCCAGACGGGTGACCGAGTCCAGCAGGATGACGACATCGCGCTTGTGCTCGACCAGGCGCTTGGCCTTTTCGATGACCATCTCGGCGACGGCGACGTGGCGGCTGGCCGGCTCGTCGAAGGTCGAGGCCACGACCTCGCCCTTCACGGTGCGCTGCATGTCCGTCACTTCTTCCGGGCGTTCGTCGATCAGCAGGACGATCAGGAAGACCTCGGGGTGGTTCTTCTCGATCGACTTGGCGATGTTCTGGAGCATCACCGTCTTACCCACGCGCGGCGGGGCGACGATCAGGCAGCGCTGGCCCTTGCCGAGCGGGGCGACGATGTCGATGACCCGGCCCGAACGGTCCTTCAGGGTCGGGTCCTGGATTTCCATGTGCAGCCGCTCGTCGGGATAGAGCGGGGTCAGGTTGTCGAACAGGACCTTGGTCGAGACCGTTTCCGGGCTCTCGAAATTGATGGTGTCGACCTTGAGCAGGGCGAAGTAGCGCTCGCCTTCGCGCGGGCCGCGGACGGCGCCGTGGACGGTGTCGCCGTTGCGCAGGCCGAAGCGGCGGATCTGCGAGGGCGAGACATAGATATCGTCCGGACCCGGAAGGTAATTGGCGCCCGGGCTGCGCAGGAAGCCGAAGCCGTCGGAGAGGATTTCCAGGACCCCGTCGGCGATGATCTCGACTTCCTCGTCGGCCAGGGCCTTGAGGATGGCGAACAGCAGGTCCTGTTTGCGCAGGTTGCCGGCGTTCTCGATCTCGAGCTGTTCGGCGAAGGCGACCAGATCGGCCGGGGTCTTGTCGTTCAGCTCTTGCAGGGTGATGCGGCCGGAGGGGACGACGGCTTCGCCCTCCTCCTCGTCTTCCGCCTCGGCGGCCTCGATGGCGCTCTGGGCGGCGGCGATCTCTTCGGGAGTCGCCTCGGTGTTTTCGGGGGTCAACGCCTCGAGCGCTTCGGCTTCGGGGGCGGTGGAATCGGTGTCGCGAACGTCGGTCATGTCAGGATAGCACCCGGCCTCGCGCCCGGACGCCGTGAGGGCGCGGGACGAAGAGGCGTTGGAAAAGTCTGGCCTTGCGGGCCGGAGGGAGTTGCGACGGGCTCCGATGGGTCGAACCGACCGGCGTCGCGAAGAGAGGGGGACCGTGGGCGGATCGCGCCTCGCGGTTCACCGGCAGCGAAACCACGGATCGGGGGGCGAGGTCAAGCCGCAGGAGAAACAGACGGGCTCGTGCTCAAGCAGCGAGGCTCCGCGAGCCCAGCGATAGCGCCCTACGAAAATGTCCACTCCGTCGTCACCGACAGGACCATGATGATGGCCAGGACGAAGGGGATCTCATTGGTCATGCGCCAGAACTTCGCGGTGCGGACCGAGGTCCCGGCGGCGATGCGCTTGCGCTCGGCCGAGAGATAGCCGTGCCAGCCGTAGAGCAGGACCACGCCGACCAGCTTTGTGATCATCCACGGCTGGGCCAGGAAGCCGGCGCCGCGCATCTGGATGTCGAGATGGATCAGCCAGGCGCCGAAGACGAAGACGAGGATGGAGGCCGGATTGAGGATGATCTTCATCAACCGTCCTTGCCAGGTTCGCAGCAGAGCCTGCATCTCGGACTTCAGCGGCTCGGGCTTGCTGGCCTGCTCGGCGTCATAGGCGAACAGGCGCGGCAGGAAGAGCAGGCCGGCCATCCAGGCGATGACCGCGAGGATGTGGAGGCCGCGGGCGAGATCGTACGGGTTCATGCGGCTCTCTCCTGGTGTTGGAATGGACAGGCCTTCCACGCCACCTTGCAGCCCGGACCATAGGGCGCGACGCCGGTGCGGCCGAGTGATCCGACCACCGCATCCGATAGCATGGCGATGAAGGGCTCCGACAGGCTGACCGTCGGGGTGCGGATCCAGGGCGCGACGCCAAGGGTCTCCGCCAGATGGAGGTATTCGATGTCGAGTTCGACCAGGGTCTCGATGTGTTCGGAGACGAAGGCGACCGGGACGACCACGGCGCCGACCCCGTCGCGGCCGCACTCGGCGACGGCCTCGGGCGTCGAGGGGCCCAGCCATTTCATCGGCCCGACGCGGCTCTGGTAGCAGATGCGGTGATCGACCGGGCCCCGTGCCCCGACTTCGAGCCGGGCGACGATGGCGGCGACCGTGGCCTCGACCTGCTCCTGATAGGGATCGCCCTGTTTGACCAGCTTCTCGGGAATGCCGTGGGCGGAGAAGAGGAGACGCACCGGTCTGTCGCCGGCCTCGGTCAGGGCGGCGCGGACGCTGTCGGCCTGGGCCGCGATCCAGCCGTCGCCTTGCGGATAGCAGCAGACGGCGCGCGAACGGCCCGACCCGGCATAGGTCTGGTTCCACGCCTTGAGCGACGAGGCCGTCGTCGTGGTGGAGAACTGGGGATAGAGCGGCAGCAGAACGACTTCGTCCGGACCGAAGGCGGCGACATCGACCGCCGTCTCCTCCGTCAGTGGATGCCAGTAGCGCATGGCGATGAAAGTCTGGACCTCATCGCCCGGCAGGGCCGAGGCCAGAACCGCCTCCAGCGCCGAGGCCTGACGGCGGGTTTCGGGCAGCAGGGGCGAACCGCCGCCCGCGTCCATCATCGCATAGTTGGCCTGGGCGGAGGTCTCGCGTCGCGAGGAGATCAGCTTCGCCACCCGCCCGCGTAGAAAGCCCGGCAGGCCGATGATGGCGGGGTCATTGAACAGGTTGAACAGGAAAGGCTTGACCGAGGCGGCGTCGTCCGGCCCGCCCAGATTGAACAGCACCACCGCGATGCGACGGCCTCCGGTCCCCTGCCCGCTCGCCATTACCGGGCGCCGATCCGTTTCAGGACCTGTTCGACATGGGCCATGGGCACGTCGGGCAGGATGCCGTGGCCGAGGTTGAAGATCCACGGACCCTCGCCCCACGCTTCCAGAAGCTGATCGACGCGGGCGTCCAGCGCCTTGCCCCCGGCGCGCAGCAGCAGGGGGTCGAGCGCCCCCTGGATCGGCTTGATCTTCTGCACCCTCTGCCCGACCACGAGCGGACAGGCGGTGTCGAGCGCGACGGCCTGAACCTCGACCTCGGCCGCATAGCGTTCGGCGTGGATGGCGGACCCGCGCGGGAAGCCGATCAGGGGAACCGTCACCCCCAGCTCACGCGTCCGGGCGACCAGGGCCTGATGGGGTTTGAGCACCAGCCGTTCAAACAGGTCGTCGGGGAGCCCTTCGGCCCAGCTCTCGAAGATCTTGAGGACCTGGGCGCCGGCATTGGCCTGCATGACGAAATAGCGGGCGGTGGCCTCGACCAGAACCGCCAGCAGGGCGTCGACCGTCTCCGGATCCTCATAGGCGTATTTGCGCGCCGTGGCCCGCTCGCCCTTGCCGATCGTGTTGTGATGACCGTCCAGCATATAGGTGGCGACGGTCCAGGGGGCGCCGGCGAAACCGATCAGGGCCCGCTCGGGCTCCAGCCCCTCGCGGACCAGGGACAGCGTCTGGCCGATCGAGGCCAGATGTTCGCCCGCGCCCTCGGCCAGCTCGGCCATGCGGCCCACCGGCGGCATCTCGCCGAGCCGCGGCCCCTCCCCGGTCTCGAACCAGACGTCCTGACCGAGCGCCCGGGGGATGAGCAGGATGTCGGCGAAGACGATGGCCGCGTCGAAGCCGAAGCGCTTCATCGGCTGCAGGGTCGCCTCGGCCGCCATCTCCGGGTTCAGGCAGAAGGCGATGAAGTCCGGGGCCTCGGCGCGCAGAGCCCGGTATTCCGGCAGATACCGCCCCGCCTGACGCATGAACCAGACCGGAGGCCGGCTGGTGGTCTGGCCCGAGAGGACCTGAAGGAGGAGAGGCTCGGCGGAGGACATCGTCATGACCTTGCTCCTACGAGGAGCCCGTCTGTCTCTCAAGAGCCCGGTTTGTCCAAGGGGTCACAGACCCTCCCCCTATTCTGATCAAGAATAAGAAAAAGATTGGAAGAAGGTGGTTGGGCGCGGGACGGCGGGGATCATTTGAAAGTCGCTCCGTGAACGGAAGGCGAACCTCCACGGGCGGTTCGGGACGGTTCGGAGGCCCGCGAAAAGGCTGTCGAAACCGGGGATAAGTCTTAACGAACCCTTAACGCGCGGGGCTTTGAGCGGGGCTGCGCCTGGGCATGACCGCAGGGCGCCGTTTACGACTTGTTAACCTTATCCCCGTCCGGGCGGTGGAAGGCCGATCGCCTTGGGAAAGATCCGTCTCCGGAGCGTGGAATCCTCCCGTCTGTCCCCGCTCGCGCCCGGCGAGGCGCCCCGCTATAGAGATCGGCGCCCAGACCGACGGTCGCGGCGCCCGGAAAGCCAACCGGGTCTTCCACAGGAATCCGTTGATGCCTCCCACCGGAATGACGCCCAATACGCCTCCCGGAAAGCCGGCCGGTCCCATGCGGCTGGCGACCTATTTCCATGTCCATCTGGTCTCGGATTCGACCGGCGAGACCCTGAACGCCATGGCCAAGGCGGTGACGGCCCGGTTCGAGGGCGTCATCCCGATCGAGCACATCTATGCGCTGGTCCGCTCCGAGAAACAGATGGAGCGGGTGCTGGAAGAGATCACCATGGCCCCGGGGGTGGTGCTGCACACCCTGGTCGACCGCGATCTGCGCGCCCAGCTGGAGGAAGGCTGCCGCGCCGCCGACATGCCCCAGATCGGGGCGCTGGACCCACTGGTCGGGGCGCTGTCCCGCTATCTGGGCGCGGCCCTGTCGACCCGGGTCGGGGCGCAGCACGCGCTGGACCACGAATATTTCAACAGGATCAGCGCCCTGGACTACGCCATGGCCCATGATGACGGTCAGGGCACCGCCGAGCAGCTGGAGGGCGCCGATGTCGTGCTCTGTGGCGTGAGCCGGACGTCCAAGACCCCGACCTGTATCTATCTGGCCCACCGCGGCATTCGCGCGGCCAATGTGCCCCTGGTGCCGGGACAGGAGGACGGGGAGCGTCTGGTGGGCTTGAAGAACCCGCTGGTCATCGGCCTGACCGTCTCGCCCGACCGTCTGATCCAGATCCGCCGCAACCGTCTGGACGGGCTGAACGCCGACCACGGCTCGGCCTATGTGGATCATGATCTGGTCCGCGAGGAGACGGTCAAGGCGCGCCGGGCGTTCGAGCGCCGCGGCTGGCCGACCATCGACGTGACCCGCCGCTCGGTCGAGGAGACGGCGGCCGCCATCGTCAATCTGTTGAGCGAGAAGCGCACCCGCCGCATCGGAGCCGCCTGGTAATGAGCGACGAACGATTGATTCTGGCGTCGCGCAGCGCCGCGCGTCGGGCCATGTTGACGGATGCGGGCGTGACCTTCGGACTGGAGGACGCCGGCGTCGACGAGGACGCGATCAAGGTCGCCATGAAGGACGCGGGCGCCGCCGAACTGGCCGTCGAACTGGCCTGCGCCAAGGCTCTGGCCGTGTCGCGCCGCGATCCGGACGTCTGGGTTCTGGGCGCCGACCAGACCCTGGCCTTCGACGGCGGGCTGATTTCCAAGGCGAAGTCGCTCGACGAGGCGAAGGCGCGGCTGAAGTCCATGCGCGGCAAGGCGCACCAGCTGCATTCGGGCGCGGCCCTCGCCACCAGGGGACAGGTGGTCTGGTCGGGCGTGGACACGGTGCAGATGAGGATGCGTGACTTCTCCGACGCCTTCCTCGACGCCTATCTGGCCGCCGAGGGGACTGAACTGCTGGCCTGCGTCGGCTCCTACCGGCTTGAGGGGTTGGGCTCGCAGCTGTTCGAGGCGGTGGAGGGCGACTATTTCACCGTCCTGGGCCTGCCGTTGTGGCCGGTCCTGGCCGAACTGCGCCGCGCCGGAGTGATCGCCTCGTGAGTCAGACTATCTCCGGCGCCGCGAAGGTCGGCGGCATCGCCGGCCATCCGATCGGCCATTCCCTGAGCCCGGTCATCCACAACGCCTGGATCGCCGCCGCCGGCATGGACGCCGCCTATGTCCCCTTCGCCCCCGCCGATGAGGCCGGGTTCGAAGCGCTCGTCGCCGCAGGCCGGGCGGGCCTCTTGATGGGGATCAATGTCACCGCCCCGTTCAAGGAACAGGCCTTCGCCCTGGCCGACAGCGCGAGTGACGCCGCCAGGGGGTCCGGCTCGGCCAATGTGCTGGTCTTCCGCGATAGCCGGGTCGCCTGCGACAGCACCGACGGCTTCGGCATGATGTGGGCGATTTCCGATCAGGCGCCGGGCCTGACGGTGAAGGACCAGCCGGTGGTCATCCTCGGCGCCGGGGGCGCGGCCCGGGCGGCGGCGGGGACCCTGATCGCCGAGGGGGCGCGGGTGCGGATCCTGAACCGATCGCGCGACCGGGCCGAGGCCCTGGCCGCCGATCTGGGGCCGTCGGTCACGGTTGTGGATGAAGCGGACGCCTTCGCTGGCGCGGTTCTGGTCATCAATGCGCTCAGCATCAGGCCGACGCTGGATCTGGCGCGGCTGGAGGACCAGACGGCGGTGATGGACATGACCTATCGCCCCGTGGACACCGAATTCCTGCTCGCGGCCCGCGCCCGGGGCCTGCGGACCGTCGACGGTCTGGGGATGTTGATCGGTCAGGCGGGGCCGTCGTTCACCGCCATCTTCGGCGTCGAGCCCCCTGCCCTGCCGCTGCGGCCGCTGCTGCTGGCGGCGATCGAGGCGCAAAGGTGATCCTGCTGGGCCTGACCGGCTCCATCGGCATGGGCAAGTCGACGACGGCGCAGATGTTCGCCGACGAAGGCGCCGTGGTCTGGAACGCCGACGAGGCCGTGCACAAACTCTATGCGCCGGGCGGGGCCGCGGTCCGGCCGGTGGGCGAGGCCTTTCCGGGCGTGGTCGTCGACGGCGCCGTGGACCGGGCCCGGCTGGCCGAGGCTTTGGGCCGTGACGACGCCGCCTTCAAACGGCTGGAGGCCATCGTCCATCCCCTCGTCGCCGCAGGCCGGGCGGGCGAACTGGCCGAGGCGGCCGGGCGCGGGGTCAAGTTGGCCGTGCTGGACATTCCCCTGCTGTACGAAGGCGGCGGCCAGAAGAGCTTTCATGCGGTGGTGGTGGTCACGGCGAGCCCGGAGGTTCAGGCCGAACGGGTCCTGTCCCGTTCCGGCATGACCCGCGAACGCTTCGAAGCGATTCTGGAGCGTCAGGTTCCCGACGCCGAAAAACGCCGCCTGGCCGACTTCGTCGTCGAGACCGACCGGGGGCTGGAGGCGGCGCGGGAGCAGGTGAAGGCCATCGTGGCGACGGTGCTGGATCCGGACTGGGTTTCTCCCCAGCGCTGACCGCGCCTGACTTTCGTGCCCCTTTCGCCGGGACTCGAAGCACGCCATTTATCCGGCATGGCCCGCGAAATCGTCCTCGATACTGAAACCACCGGCTTCGACCCGCGCACGGGCGACCGGCTGATCGAGGTCGGCTGTATCGAGATCATGGACCTGCTGCCGACGGGCCGGACCTTCCACCGCTACTGCAATCCCGAGCGGCTGATCCCCGAGGACGCGATCCGGGTGCACGGCATCACCGACGAGAAGGTCAAGGACGCGCCGAAATTCGCCGAGATCGTCGCAGACCTGATCGAGTTCATCGGTGACGCCCCGGTCATCGCCCACAACGCCCAGTTCGACCGCAACTTCATCGACCATGAGTACGGTCGTTGCGGTTCGCCCCTGCTGCCGGCGGACCGCTGGATCGACACCCTGCAGCTGGCCCAGAAGCGCTGGCCGGGCATGCCCAACTCGCTGGACGCCCTGTGCAAACGCTACAAGGTGTCGCTGGCCGACCGCTCGTTCCACGGGGCCCTGATCGACGCCCGTCTGCTGGCCGAGGTCTATCTGGAGCTGCGCGGCGGCAAGGAGCGGGTGCTGGACCTGACCAGCCGCAAGGGCGCCGAACAGGCCGCCGCCTTCGCCGCCGCCGGCGGTCACGGCGCCCGGCCCCGTCCTCTCGCCCCGCGTTCGACCCCGGCCGAGCATGAGGCGCACCTGGCCTTCCTGACCGCGACCCTGAAGGACCGGTCCCTGTGGCAGGGCTACGGGATCACTGTGGAAGCGGACATGGAAAAGGCGTCCGCTGGCTGACGGACGCCTTCCAGGGTCTTCGATTTCAGACGTTTAGGCCTGGCCGGCGCCCGCGTCGGCGTTGGCGGCCATCTGCTGCTGGCGGGCCATGTAGATGGCCACGAAGTCGATCGGGTCCATCATGAAGGGCGGATAGAAGCCGCCGTCCGCCGTGGCGCGCGAAATGATCTCGCGAGCATAGGGGAAGAGGTAGCGCGGGCATTCGATCAGCAGCAGGGGCTCGATGTCGGCCGGGGCGACATTGTTCAGCTGGAACAGGCCGCCGTAGACCAGTTCGACGTTGAACACGGTCAGGGCGTCGGTCGAGGCCTTGACCGACAGGCGCATGTCGACCTCGAACAGGCCGTCGGGGCGGCCCTGGGCGTTCAGTTCGACGCCCATGTCGATGCCGGGCTTGCCTTCAATACGCAGGCTGTCGGGGGCCTTGGGGTTTTCGAACGACAGATCGCGGACGTACTGGGCCAGGATGCGGAAGCCGCCGTTCGGCGGGGCGCCGTCCTGGGTTTGCGGGGTGTCGGCGGCGGTGGTCGTGACGTCGGTCATGGGCGATAGGGGCCGTGAATGGAGTGAACCCGACCGCCGCGTGCGACCGGGTGAAGGCGGGGCGACTACCACGGCGAACGGTGCTGCGGCAACGGCGCGCGCCTGTCAGGGCGTGTCGGCGGGTGTGTCTCGCCTTGCGCCGCCCTATATGAGACCCTAATCGTCCGTCGCGCGTTCCGTTTGGGCCCTGATTTGGGGGTCGTCGGGACCCGACGTCATTCAGGATAGAATCTTGCCGGTCCAGTTCCAGATCTTGATCTTCGCGGGCATCGCCGCCGTGGTCCTGTTCCAGCTCTATAATGTGCTGGGCAAGCGGGTGGGCCGTCAGCCGCAGGAGGACGCCAAGGCGCCGCTTCCGGCGCCGGTCGAGAGCCCCGCGATCCGCCCGGCCCTGGACGCCCAGACCCTGGCCGCCATCTCGGGCCTGCGCGCCCGCGACCCGCAGTTCGATCCGCAGAAATTCCTCGACGGCGCCCGTCAGGCCTATGAGACCATCGTGCGCGGCTACGCCTCGGGCGACCGCACCGCGCTGAAGCCGCTTCTGGCCCCCGCCGTGATGGAATCCTTCGAGCATGGCATCGCCGCGCGCGAGACCCGGGGCGAGACCGAACAGGTCGAGTTCCTGCACGCGCCGCGCGCCGATCTGGAAAGCGCCACCGCCGAGGGCGACAAGGCCATCGCCAAGGTCCGCTTCCTGTCCGAACTGCGCAGCCAGATCCAGCCGCCGGTCGAGGAGGCGACCCCGGGCGCCCCGGCCGAACCGCGCATCGAGGAACGCCGCACGGCCGAACACTGGACGTTCGAGCGCACCCTGGGCGCCGCCGATCCCAACTGGGTCCTGGCCCGGGTCGAGCCGGCCACCGCCTGATGTTCCTGCAACGACGGTTCGCGGCGGCGGCGCTGGGCCTCGCCGTGTCCGCCGTTCTGGCGAGCTGCGCCTCGACCCCACCGGCCGTACCGAACCGGCCGCCGGTGGTGGCGCCTCCCGTGACGACCCCTGCGCCGCCGACTTCCGATCCCTCTTCGTCGGGCCCTGTGGCCGCCGACAGCCCCGCGCGCCTGACCGGCTGGGACACGGAGGACTTCGTCGCCGCCTTCGACGCCTATTTGAGAACCTGCGGCGTGGCCCGCGATGCGGCCGGCGCGCGCCAGTGCGCCCGGGCCATGGACCTGCAACGCACTTCGCGCCCCGTCACGCCCGCCCTCGCCCGCGCCTTCTTCGAAACCGGCTTCCGGGTGGTTCAGGCCCGGACCGCCGACGGACGCGACGGCCTTCTGACCAGCTATTTCGCCCCCGAATATTCGGCCAGCCACCGTCAGACATCCGAGTTCGACATGCCGGTGCTGGCCAAGCCTCTGGATCTGGAGCGCAGCGCCGCAGGCGTGGTCCAGCGCCGTCCGGACGGTTCGACCGGCCCCTATGCCGACCGCGCGGCCATCGAGGCCGCGGCGGCCGCGGGTTCGCCCTCGGCCCCGGTTCTGGCCTGGATGCGGGCCGAGGACCTGTTCTTCCTGCAGATCCAGGGTTCGGGCTATCTGACCTTCGAGGACGGAACGACGGGCCGCGCCGCCTATGCCGCCGACAACGGCCGCCCCTTCGTCGGCATCGCCCGGCCGATGGAGCAGCAGGGCCTGCTGCCGAGAAACGGCACCTCGGGCGAGGCCATCCGCGCCTGGCTGGCCGCGCATCGGGGCCGTGAGGCGCGGGCGATCACGGCGCTGAACCCGCGCTACATCTTTTTCGATCTCCAGTCCGACGACGGCGGCGATCCGGCCGGGGCGGCGGGCGTGCCCCTGCCCGCGCGGCGGTCGATCGCGGTCGATCCGGCCAGCTGGACCTATGGCGACCTTGTCTGGATCGACGCCGACGGCGGCAATCTGGCTGGCGCCCACACTTCCTACCGCGGACTGGTCATGGCGCTGGACACGGGTTCGGCCATTCGCGGCCCGGTCCGCGCCGACTTCTACATGGGCCGGGGTCAGACGGCGGGCGCCGAGGCCGGAACCGTCAGGCATCCGCTGCGGATGTGGCGGCTGGTCCCCAGACCTTGAGATCATCACCCGCGCCTCACGCAGATATGAGGGGCGATCCCGGCCGCCGCCCGCTACGGTTCGCGGCATGACACTCAGGGGATGGATGATCGGGGCGGCGATGGCGATCGCCGGGACCGCGACCATGGGGGCGGCCCTCGGGTCGGCCATGGGGTCGTGGGCCCAGCCCGCGCCCTCGCGCAACCATGCCCCGACCAACCGCCGTCCGCCGTCGGAGCCCGTGGTGGTCGAACTGTTCACCGCCCAGGGCTGCCCCGGCTGTCCCGACGCCAACCAGGTGGTCGAGACCATCGCCGACGAACCGGGGGTCATCGCCCTGACCTATGCCGTGGGCTACTGGGACTACATGGGTTGGCCCGACACCTTCGCCCGGCCCGAGTTCGCCCAGCGTCAGCGCGCCTATCAGACGGCGATGCGGCTGCGCGGCGTCTATACGCCCCAGGTCATCATCGACGGCCGCCGTCAGGTCTCGGGCGCCGAGGCGCCCGCCGTTCAGGCGGCGGTGGACGAGGAGGCGACGCGCCGCATCTTCCCGCCCCAGGTCGAGTTCCGCGAGAGCGGCGACCGCGTCGGCGTCGGTTCGGGCCGGGCGCCCGTCGGCGGGGCCGAGGTCTGGGCCGTGATCTACAAGCCCGGCGCCCAGACCGTGACCGTCAGCGGCGGCGACAACCGCGGCCGGGTGGTGCGCCACGTTAACGTCGTGCGCGATCTGCGCAAACTGGGCGACTGGAACGGCCGACCGGTTCTCTATGCTCTTCCGGCCCAGCGCGATCCGGGCGAATCCGTCGCCGTCATGGTCCAGGCCAAGGGCGACCGCCGCATCCTGACCGCCGCCACCCTCTAGAGACGGCGCTTGAATCGACTGGCGTTCGCCTAGTCAGGTTCTGGCAGTTTCCCGAAAACCGTTTACCGTCCAGCCTGTTGTCCGATCGGCTCAGGCGAGGCCGACGGCGATGGGGGACGGAATGCGCGCGCATCGGGACTTGAGGCGAACTGGACTGGTTTTCGGGGTGCTGCTGGGCGGTGTTTCGGCCGCCTTCTCCGCCGTGTCCCAAACCGCCGACGGGCCTGAAGCCGCCGCCCGCATCACGCCGGAAGCCGACGGGGTGCGCCAGATGGTCACCGCCGCCGAGGTCGCGGCCTGGGGGCGGCGCAATTCGGACGCCGGCGCCCTGATCATGGCCGCCCGACTGCTGGCCGAGGTGCCGGTGCGGCCGGGCGCCGACAGCGAGGCCGGACTGACGCCTTCCCTGACGCCGGACGCCCTGCTGGACGAGGCGGCGGCGCTCGCGGCGGGACGGCAAGGGGTGCTGGACGCCATCGAGCGGCTGCGCGGCGGTACGCGCGGGGTGCAGTCCTCGCCCTTCGGCCGGGGCCCGATCTATCTGGTCCGCCAGATCCGGGCGCGCGAGACCTATGGCTTCGACCTCGAGGCGCGGGGCGGGGAGGTGCTGCGTGTCGCCGCCATCGGCGACGGCGACACCAATATCGACATGTCCGTGCGCGACGCCGAGGGCGCGCTTCTCTGTCAGGACGGCTTCGGCGACCACTATCCGGTCTGCACCGTGGCCCGGGCCCGGTCGGGCAAGATGCGCGTCGACATCGTCAACCGCGGCGCGGTCTGGACCAAGGTCCAGATCCTGAGCAACTGACGGGGCGACGATGAGAGGGAGGGCAGGGGGTTTTCTGGCGGCGGTGATGCTGGGCCTCGCCGCGCCCGCCTTCGCCCAGACGCCTGTTCCCGCCGACACGCCCGAAGCCCTGCGCGCCGAGGCCTTCGAGGCGGCGCAGTGGGCCATTGCCTCCGACGCCGCCGACGCCCTGGCCAAGGTCTCGGCCCGGTTCGCCCAAGGGGACGACGCGCTCGGCCGGCTCGCCGAGGAGCGCGAGACCCTGATCACCCGCCGCGACGGGCTGGAGCGGACGCTGGAGCAGCTCTATGCCGCCGATGCGCCCGAGGCCCAGGCGCGCCGCGCCGCCACCCGCACCGACTATGAGGCCGTGCTGGCCCGGCTGAAGACCGTCGACGCCGATATCGAAACCCGCTTTCCCGCCTATTCCGAACTGACGAGCCCCCGGGCGCTCAGCGTTTCCGAGGCGCAGGGGCTGCTCAAGGACAATGAGGCCCTGCTGCTGGTGCTGGTCAATCCGGAGGCGACCTATGTCTGGGGCGTGTCGCGCGACCGGATCGCCTGGGCCCGGGCGGCCGATCTTGGCGATGCGGAGATGACGAAGGCGGTCAATGCTCTGCGCGGCGCCCTGACCACCGGCGCCTCGCGCGGCGATCCGACGCTCGATCCTTCCATCTTCGCCGGGCGCCCGGTCGCGGCCTTCGACCGGACGGAGGCCTACAGGCTCTATTCGGACCTGATCAGGCCGGTGGAGGGGGTGTTCGAGGGCAAGACCACCCTGATCACCGTGGTCACCGGCGCCCTGACCACCCTGCCGCTGGCCGTGCTGGCGACCGAGGCCCCGACAGGATCGGACACGGCGCCCGAGGCCCTGTCGACCACCAGCTGGCTGATCGACCGCTATGCCCTGGCGACCCTGCCGTCGGTGTCCAGCCTCAAGGCCCTGCGCTGCTACCTCGTCGCCGATTCGGCCGAGCGCAGCCCGGGGTGTCCGGCGACGGCGGCGGCGCCGGTGCAGACGGCGCCGG
>Ga0209630_10001805_pt1 | contig 22080 bp, 61 predicted proteins | sample COG_01_FD_184745 | JGI IMG/M metagenome (GOLD analysis project Ga0209630, IMG submission 184745) | Pelagic Microbial community sample from North Sea - COGITO 998_met_01 (SPAdes) (version 2) | ecosystem: Environmental > Aquatic > Marine > Neritic zone/Coastal water | place: Helgoland, sampling... | reverse complement strand
ATTAAGTTGGGGCAAGATTTAAATATCTGGAGCTTGGGTCGACCTTTGTCGTTTAATTTTAATCTCTCATGTATTTGTATCTTGCCTTGAATTCTGTTCTTGTCAGCTCTTCTAAGCTTATGTCCTGCTCTGGATAGTACTTCCCCTACAGTTGGACCAGTAGCACCTGTCCTTGCCCACGCAGCTCCATCTAACACCCCACTTACAGACAACCTATCCTCTTTTTCAAACTCAAAGATTCTAGTAGCTAAGTCTTCGCCTGTTAAACCTTTCTGATATAGTTCTCTATAAATAATTAATGTTTCATCACTTGGGTCTACTGCTGCCCACACTACTGCAGATTCTGCTGCATAACCATAGTCAATTCCTTTTACTCTTATCCAATGTCTAGGTAAATCAAAAGGTTCAACTACATGACTATCATAATCAAACTCTGTAAATGCTGCACCTTCGGAAACATCCCAGTTCCCTTCTAGTAATTGTTTTCTTTGTACAGCAGGTAATGATTGTAACATCTGCTCATATTTACCATCTTCAGATAGATAAGGGTTATCTTCTAATCTAGCTGGTATAAATTTTCTTGTTATCTTATCTTCACCTTTAAAACTTTCATTTGGTGGAGCTGGGTCTAGATACCTTTTCTTAACCCAGTTTCCTCCAACTCCTCCAGGGTTTGCTGTACACCGAATGTAGCATTGTATTGCATTATTAGTTGTTCTCAATCGTGATTGCAAATACTGGAGTGGAAACTCTGTTGGATACTGTGTTAACTCATCAATACCTATCCAGGTATATGATTGTCCTTGGTATCTATAAACATCAGCATCTCTATCAAGGTAACCAAACTCCAATGAAGCTCCTGAAGGGAATCTCCATATCTTTTCGACTTCTCTAAACTTTGCACCCTTAAAAGCTTTAGGATACAACTCTCTAGACTTATCTATTAGTTCTCTTAATTCTGGCATTGACTTTCTTAACAGTAATGCTCTATGTTCTTTAATGTGCATAAATCTTAATGGGTCTACTAGCATAGCATAAGATTTACCACCTCCAGCAGAGCCACCATACAATACATCTTGTTCAGGTGCTGCTAGAAAATCTGTTTGAGGTCCTGAGTTAGGTTTAAATACTATTCTTTCTTTTTCTTCTTCAATGAGTTTTTTAACAGGACTAGGTAAGGTATCAAGTCTGTCTTCTTCGATAACCAAACCTTTCTTCGTTTCTTTATTTGTTTCGGCATTTTGTACTACTTTCAAAGTTTCTTTTTTTTCTCGAAGTCTTCTTGTCTTATTCTCCAAATTCTTTTTTAATCTAGCTATTTCTTTCTCTCTAGCTTTAACTGCTTTTCTTGAAGCAAGTTTAGCTTTATGAGCCATGCTATAATTATATTGTCTCTTTGGTTTCTCTTCAGACATTCTTACTTAACAATCCTCTTGATTCTACTTTAGGTTCAGGCTTATCTTTGTCTATGATTTTCTTTAAACCCATAGCTGATAACTTCCTGCCTGTTTGATGTTCTAATATTTCAACTGCTCCTCTTAAACTAAAAGCACCTGACTTAACACCATCTTTCATTTCTTTTAATGCTGATACTTCTTTATCAACAACCTCTAGTGTTTTATTATCCTCACCTAACTTATAACCAAAAGGAATAGTCGAACTATTTCTCTTCATCATCTATTTCAACATCTTCTGCATCAGCATCTATTAATTTTTCTTTTGAAGGTATTATGAATATACCTGATGCTGCTGTATGCGTTACATCAAGCTTATCTCTTTTCGCAATACCTACTCTATCCAACAATGTTTGAGCTGCTTGTAACTTAGCATTGACTTGTGGTATAGGGTCATCACTTTCTAATATCTCCACTAGTTTCTGACTAGCTCTTGGAGCTGACTTTGCTAGAATCTTTGTGGCGACATCTACAATCTCATCCTTTAGGGAATCAACAACATTAGACTTTGAGCTGTCAGCATACCCTGCTTCTCGTAGAGCTAGGTTTATATCACCTTTAGCAACACCACCGAGGGCTGTTAGAAAGCTTTGTTGTTGGTCTGTTAGTTTTCTTTGTTTATTATCTGAGTTAGTTGGTAGAAAGTTATTGTTCATGTATTCATTATAACAAGTTTACATCTAGTTGACAACATTATAATATTTATTTTAATTTAGAGTTGACAAATGCAGAACACATAGTATAATATATATGTAGCCTCTCCAGAGGGTCAAGCATATAAGTCTCTCTGGGGCAGTCCAGCAATATAGCAAGTCTTATGTGAATCTTTAAAGCAGGGCGAGTCTATCTAGTTTACACCTAAAGCTGTTCATTTTGTATAAGCATTATATATATACCCCCACACCCCCCCATGGCACTTATGTACCCTACCTTAGAATGCGTCTAATTAGCAACAAATATATATATAGATATTATATATAAAAAATATAACTAATAATCTTTAAATATCTTACTAGTTTACAGAGATAACAAGATTATCAAGCTTATATAATTTAAAAGAATTAGCCCTCAAACAATCTCTCAAAATCTCAAGCTTACCAACATTAAAAGCTATATTTCAATAACCCTTAAACCCTTGCCAAATCTCAAGCTATAACCCTCAATAATTTTTGAAGTGGGGGGTCGGTCTATAGCTTTTAAATCTCACCAATTAGATAGTTATAATAAATATATCTAAATTATATATACGATATAGCTTGACAATTTCAAATCACTTGACCTAGATTTTAGGTTATTTTTACAAATTATATTTAATATTTAAGCATTAATATTTATATAAAAACTTTTATAAATTCTTTTTGATTTGTTTTATTTTGGCAAGAAATATCTAATGTTCTTGCTTTGTTCCCCTGTGCATTATCGCCACACCCAAATAACTAGCTATTATCAATGCTTATTTAAGCAATAAAAATAATTATTTTGTATCTTTTATTTTGTATCTAAATTATAAGTTTATTTATGAGAACAAAACAAAAATTAGATAAAAGAACTCGAGCAAGATTGAGAGAACTTTCAAGAACTGAAAGTGTTTATAATCTTCAAGGTTCAAATTCCACTTATCGAGGGTTTTCAATTCATGGTGGAAAATCTAAAAGAGCCTACTATCAAGCTATCTCAAATGCTAATCAAAATCAATTAGCGAATTTTGTTGATAGTGGTAGGTCTCAAATAAAATATTAAAGCTGTAATTCTCTTTGTAGTTAGCTTTAAACTGGTAAACTAAACCAATAACAACTGGAGGTTGAATGTATAATTATGATGATGAGGCTTATAAATCTTATAGAAAATATCAAGCCCAAGTTTTAAGAGCAAAAAGATTTGAAGATAAGATTATTAAAAAACAATTAGAGCAATTTGCAAATGAGCAAAAACAAGCCCAAAAAGAATTGGACAAGCAATAATACAACTAATAGGAGAATACATGGTAAATATGACAGATAGTGAATTTGCTGTAATAAAAGCAATATTAAAAGTAGTAAGTGATAAATGCAACTACTACTGGCAAAATGAAAATGATATAGATTTTGATAAAAAAGAATATGAAAATTATCTTGAATTAAAAAAAGATTTAAAATATCATATTGATTTAGATAAATATAAAGATGTTGATTTATCAAAATTATTATACGACTTAAAATAATACAACCAATAGGAGAAAAAATGAAGACACAAATAGATAAAAAAAGCTTATACCAAAAAATGCAAGGTGATAAGATAATTTACTATAGCTATAATACAACTGTTGCTATAAAAACACCAATAGACACTTATGTTTGCGAGAATGTTTGGTCAGTTACAACAGCAAAACACCTTAATAGAATTGAGGAATTGACTGGTAGCAATAGAGAATATAGAATGAGATACAAAGATTTTAGAGAATTTTGTATCAATAACAATGTAGATAAACACTATATATAAAAACAACTGGAGGTTGAATGTTAAAACAAGTAGAAAAAATAATAAAAGATAATCAAAATAAATTGATTAAACTAGGGTTAGCTGATGACATAGAAAACATAGATTATGAATTAAAATACAACCCTTACACGAGGAGAGATACCATTATTTTTTTTGATAATGATTGTTTAAATGGCAATGCAAAAAGTATTATAAATTTTATTGCTGAAAAAATGAGTGAAAATAGTAATAGAATATTTAATGTGTATCAAAAAGAATCAGCATTATATGGTTGCTTTTTATACAAAGTAGAATAATAATAACAACTGGAGGTTGAATGATTGAACTATATCTAGGTTTTATACTAGGAATAATTTTATTAATAGCAATGGGAATTTTTGGTTGCCTTGCTACGATTGATTTAATTGAATATAAAAATAAAAAATAATAACTAACAACTGGAGGTTGCATGAGAAAAAATGATAAACTTAAAAACTTTACTAACTATAAAATGGATAGTGACGTTTATAAATTAAGACGTAAAGTTATTAATTTAATTTACGAATTAAAAAATGAGGGTTTAATATTGCCTAGAATAGATGTGAGAATAGGTGAAAATAAAAATTGCAATGTACTAGGTACAGCAAAACTACATGGCAATATAATATGGATAACTAAAAAAGCTGTAGTTAAAAGTGAAAACTATCTAAGGAATGTTGTTTATCATGAATTACTACATACAATCTATGGTTGTGAGCATGATGAAAGTTGTCCAATAATGGCTAGTAGTTTAAATAAAGTAATAAGCAAAAATAAATGTTTACAAATATTTAAAAACTACTATAAGAAATATAACAATATAAAACAAATGGAGGTAGCATGAATATAAAATATATAGTACCAGTAGGCTCTAAAATTACTAGAAAATTTTATTGTCCAGTACTTAAAAAACAAGTTGCATTAACAACTGATTTTACTGAAGATGAAATTGTTTTTAATGCTAATGAATTAAAGACAGTTGATAGTGGACATAATTTTAGTTATTTTAGATTTACAGTAGGTGCTACAAATTATGAGGGTCAACCAATTATAAAAAAATTTGATGTTGATTATTCAGTATCAGCAGAATATATTGAAATAAATAAACAAATGGAGGTTGCATGAATGTAAGTACAGTTGCTCAAGCTATAGAATATAAACAAGGACATTATAATTTAATATTATGGGGTTTAAATCATGGATATAATATAACTATCCTTGATGAGAATAAAGATAAGATATTAAATAACACGCATGACTATCACAAAATTTGTAGTACCATTAAGGATATGTATAAATTTGTTATAGTTATTATAGACCAAACAAAAAAGAGAGAAAAAAATCCTAATCATATAAAGGGGTGGGGGTTAGCTATTACTGATAATGAAGATGAAGATATTATTAGTGACTATTCAGCTAATAAATTCATGGACAAGTGGGCTAATCAATTCACAAAATTTCATGAAGAATTAAATCAAATATTAAACAACGAAAATTGGAGTTAGTATGAATGAGTATGAAAAAATTGAATGGATACATAGTCAACTATCAGAATTAATAAATGGTGTTGATGTTGATTTAGAAACTATGCAATTATTTATTGAACAAATTAGAGAAAATTATTTCAATAAAAATGGTAACTTAAAAAACAAATGGAGGTAGTATGTTAATTAAAGACGCAAAAAAAATTACTTATAGTTTAACTAGAACTAGTAAAATGCCTGGAAAATCTTATAGTCTTCCAGCGTGGGCTTGTCAAACTGGCTCTAAGCTTAGAAAGATTGAGGGTACACCTTGTTTTGGTTGCTATGCTTTAAAGGGTAATTATATTCGATACCCTAAGATAAAAGAGATACAGTATAAAAGACTTGAAGCAATCAATCATCCATTATGGGTTGACGCAATGGCTTGTCAAATAAAGGATGATGTTTTTAGGTGGCATGACGCAGGAGATATACAAAGTGTTGAACACTTGAGAAAGATATTTGCAGTATGTAGGCTAACACCTAACACTAAACATTGGTTGCCTACTCAAGAACGAAAATATTTATTGGAGGTTGACCCTAACGAGATACCAGATAATTTAATTATAAGGTTGAGTGGGTCAAAAATAAATGGCAGTATTCCAAACGCATGGGAACATACAAGTACAGTAGTCACAGAAAATGCTAGTTGTCCAGCACCTACTCAAGGTGGTAAGTGCTTAGATTGTCGAATGTGTTGGAATAAAGAAATAAAAAATGTGAGTTATGGTAAACACTAACAATTAACAATAACAAATGGAGAACAAATGATACAACTACTATATGAAACTAAAAAAGAACTAAAAGAAAATGTTGGTAATGAATTAAATTATATTGAAACATCTTTTTTTGGTGAGGAATATAAATCAACTGGTACTATTACAGGGTGCAATAAAAAAAGAAGTTGGTTTGCAAATGTAATAATGCAAGATGATAAAATAATAAAAGTAAAATAAAATTATGGTTGACATAATCTTGCCAGAATTATTTGGTAAGCAATAATAACAATAACAATAGGAGTTAAGATGTTTAAAAAAGAAATGAGTATAAAAGAATTTATTGAACAACCAGAAATCAAAACCTTAATTGATAAAGGAATGATGACTGTTAACGCAATAGATGAGCAAGAAGAAATCTACGATGAGAATGTTGATGAATTTGTAGATGAAATAAATAAAACTGGTAAACTAATATAGGAGGAGTAATGAAAAAATATAATCAATACACTTTAGAAAATTATTTTAAAATTCTAGAGATACAGACAGGCAGAAAAAATCCATGTGATATAATGGAATTTTTAGAAGAGCAATACTTTTCTAAATCTAAAGCAACTCATGTTAAGTATAAAGACATGGACATTACACACTTGATAAGAGTTATGTTGAATGCAAGTGATGATGTTGAAAACAATAGACTAGAAGTAATAAGACTAAGAAAAAAAATAAGTAAACTAACTAAAGTATTGGAGGGTTAATGAAACTGTTTACTAAAGCACAAAGAGATAAGTTAATTAAAAATCATGGAGAGAATGAGGGTGCAGATACAACTACCAAACATAAGGTAGTAGTAAAACTTTTTAATCCAGTTGGTATTGGTACATGGTACTTAACAGAATTAAATCCATATACAAATGTTGCGTTTGGGTTAGCTGACTTGCATGAAAAAGAAATAGGTTATGTAGATATAGCTGAACTTGAAAACCTTAAACTTCCAATGGGTTTAAAGATTGAGAGAGATAGATATAGCAAGATAGATAAAACATTAGAGGAGTTATTATAAAATGGCAAGTGACCACACAGAAAACCTAGATGAGTATTGTGAAGAGAATTATGGACATACTAACTGGGGATATTTAGATACTTATACAAAAGAAGAACTACAAAATGCAGACCATGATATTGAAAACAATATTGTATTTTGGCATGAAGCAATGGAAGATGAGGAGGATGAATGAAAATTAAAGAACTAATAAAAGAACTAAAATATTATGATGAAGAAACTGACTTTGCTATTAAGTTAGTTGTTGACCCTCATGATAGCAAGAAAGATGTACTATTAAATTGGATAGGTGAAATAGATACATCATTACTTGAACAAAGTTATATAGAATTTGGAGTAGAAAAATGATAGAAATAATTGTAAACGCACCAATGGAATTACAAATATTAATTTTGTTTGGTTTGGTTATGATAGTAAGGAGTATGTTTAAAGATGACAATAGAAATAATAAGTAGACAAGCTGATGAGTTGGCTAGAAAATATAATAAAACTAAAGATGAAGAAGATAAAATAAAATGGTATAAAAAAGTAAAGGAGATAAAAAACTTTGTAAAGGAAGAGGATGACTGGAAATAAATTAATAAGTAAAGCATATGTTAAGTATCTTAAAAAAAATTTATGGATAACTAAAGATATGTTTATAAAATATATTTGGAATAAAAAATGACAGTAGGATATGGACTAGGAATGTTATTAGTAGGACTGATAGCAATAATAATAGGTGGAACTATAATTTTTAAAGTAATAAATAAACTGGAGGATAAATGAAAAGACTAATAGAAGTTACACAAGATGATATAAATAACGGAACAACTGATGACTGCCATAATTGTGCAATAGCTTTAGCATTAAAAAGAGAATATAAAACTAATAATGTTGATGTATGGGTAGAGGGAGGTGACCCTATACTAACAGTTAATGATGATGATTTAAATCTAGATAGCTTTATGGAGAGTGATGTGTTAGACTTCATAGATTTATATGACAGCTATAATAAATTTGATTCTGATTATAAAGGTAGAGAACATAAGATACCTAAACCATTTACATTAGAGGTAGTTGAATGAAAGAACTAAAGTTTGAAATGAAATTAATAAAGATACTAGAACTATTACATAAACAAAAAGAAAGAGTGGTAGAAGATAAACCTATTTCATATTCTAGTCTATCAGATATTTATAATAGAGTAGAAACACTTTACGATATAATTAAAAATAATCAATACACACCAGAATATTATGGTGTTAAAGGTACTATGACTATAGGAATAAACACAGAACAAAAGGAGAACAATGACTGAACAAAATAAAATAAATATTATTGTTAGAAAAGAAACTAATTATGGTAGACATTTATATTATCCAGTAAACAAGGAGGATGAATGGATAACAATAATACAAAATCAAAAGTCACTAACTCAAGATGATGTGGCTTATTTAAAATCAACTGGCAGATTTAAATTTGAATTAGAAAGAGAGGAATTATAATGTTAGATTGTCAATTAAAAAGAGCAATAGATGATGAGTTTGACTACATGAATTATGATAGTATGACTAAAAGAGAAAAAGAAATTATGGGTTATCTACAAAAATTAATAGATGAGAGAAGTACATACGAGGAAATATTATAATGTACTTTGTAATTTTTAAAAAGAAAAAAGATAAAGACTATAGATTGTTTACTAATACAATTTTCTCTGAAGAAGAAACTGCTAAAGAGTTTGGTAAAAAAAGTATGAAGAGAACTCAAGAGTATAAAGTTGTAGAATATACTCAAGAAAACTTAGATGACTATTGGTATACTAAATAGATAATAAGATATGTATAATAGTAATATTATTAATACCCCTTAATATTTTATTTATATACTTATACCATAAATTTTTAGATGTATAAGAGAACATCTAGAAAACATTATATAGGTGTGACAATTAATCACATTCTATTGTTGATACAAAATTCTTGGTTGACATATTGTTGCCACAATTATATAGTAGACCAGAATAAATAAATATAAACAAAGGAGTAATATGTTATTTATTAAATGTAAGATACAAGGTGACCCAATGTTTACAGTTGATGTAGCTTGGACACAAGAGGAAGCAGTCAACTTGTTAAAAGAATACAGAGAGGATGACCCTAACTCAAAGTATTCTCTATCAGATACAGAGGGTCAAGAGGGCTTGACTAAAACACCTTTCAATAAAGATAGGTTTAATAAATACAAAGGAGTAAAATGAAAACAACTAAAGAAATTAAAGACCATTTTAGTAAGGATGAAATAAAAATTCTTATTGAAATCATAAGAGGTAGACAAGACTTTGATGTTATGGAAACTGCTATCAGAGATTTTTATTCTGATGAGTATGACCCTAATGAAATCTCTGATGACTATGATAAAGAATACTTATTAGAAAAGTTAGAGTTTGATTTTGAAATGGGAGGAGTAATATAATGGCAGATAGAATAATATATAGATTATGGGAGTATGATAGTTCAACAGGAGATGAAAAAATTTGGTACAGTCATTTAAGAAAAAATTTAGAAAATCAATTTCCAACTATTAGTGAAGACCAACATATCACAGAAATAAAATTTGATGCTAATGATATGGAAAGTTTATGTGATAAATTAAATAATGATGAACTAGAGGAGGAATAATGGAAAAGAAATATAGAACTAAAATGAAACCAGATACAAGACCAGTAGGAAAGTTAGCAAGTGAGAAGCATTGGAGTGTAGAGGGATTAATTAAATCATTAAACTATAAACAACAGGAGATTGATACATGGCTAAAGTTAAACAAGCAATCGTAGATGTAGAGGAAGAGGTAATGAATATTGTACAAGGTAATACAACACCAAGTCTTCCAGATGTACAAACTATTTTATTTAAAAAGTATTTTATGAAAGATGATACTGGATACTTTCTAAATGAGGATGTAGTTATAAGAGCATACAACAAAGCAGTATATGAAAAAGAAAACGATGAGGAGTATGATGAGTGTAGATAAGCAAGGAGATTTAAGAATAGATAGTTGGTTAATAAAAATATTCTTAACTAATGGAACAGAAAAAACAATAGTTGAACTACCAGATGAGATAAGTCAATCAATAGATGACTACTTATCGGAGATACAAGAGGAGTTAATATAATGGTAAGACTAACACCAGAACATTTTGAAGTAATAGATAGTAATAAAGCTAAGGCTCATGAGGATAGAAAGGAAATGAAAAAAGAATTAACAGAGTTTATAGATAAGTGTAATAGTTATGAATTACAAAGGATGTACTCAGAGTTTAAAAGATTAAGGAGGGAAGCATGAAATATTGGTTGTGTGAATTTCACGAACAAAATGGTGAAGCTGAATATAAACATAGACACATATACAATGACAAACAATTAGATGACATTGGACATGAGGGTGATGACCATGACTATAGAATCTTAAATCATTTCTTTTTTGAAAACATAACTAAGGATGATGAAGATGGAGGAGGTTATTGGACTGGTGATGGATGTAGGATAGTAAGATTTGATGGCATGACAGAGGTTAAGAAAAAAGATTTTAAAGTTATGTCAATGTGTGGTGTTTATTATGTAGGAGATAACATTAGATTAACTTGGAATAAAACTACTGAAAGCTATGATGAATATAGAGAAGAAAAATATAGATTGAAAGGAGCAAGTACAAAGGTATGACAGAGGACATGATGAAAGAAATACTTGAAGACTGGATGAGTTGGAAGTATGACATTATCGAAATGAATAATTCAGAGTGGACACAAAGGGATGAGAGTAAGTTAGCAATGATAGAAGCTATACTATTAGAACAATTAAATTTAATCAAAGCAAGGGATAGAAGATGAGTAATTTAAATCAAGAAGTAATATATGCAACAGCATTTATAGATGCTGAAGGACATATAGAATTTAAAACAAGAGATAAAAAAAATGGGAGAGGTAAGATATATCCATGTAAATCTATTAGAGTTGAAGTGACTAACACAGATTTTAAACCTGTGAAAGATATGATAGATACATTTGGATGTGGTTTTCTTTCTTATCCTAAGAGAAGATATAAAAAGAATGGTGAGTTAGGTAAGCAACAAATAAAATGGGGAGCATCACATAGAGATTGTTATAAAGTTATTAAAATAATTTTACCTTTTTTAAAAACTCAACAAAGAATAAATGTATCTAATGAAATAGTAAATTATTATGAGCAAAAAAGTCAGAGTTAATAAAGCAATCTTTGGTAGGAAAGTATTTAACAATAGAGTTGAACTTGAATACTATAGAAAATATAAAAAGATAAACTTAGTAAAGGAGTTAGTAGTGGACATACATCAAGCAGTAGGTATAGCTGAAGGTTATATACCAAGTGATAGTGCAGAGGAAGAATTAAGAGCATGGCAAATGTTAATTGATACTGGAGTTTGTTGGAAGCTTCAAGGTTGGTTTGGAAGACAAGCACATTGGTTAATAGATAATAATATATGTAAGGCTAAGGTAGTAAATTAATGCTTGACATTTTTTCAAATTAGTGTATAAGGATAATATGTTTTTAAAAAAATTAATAGTAAAACTGCGTATGTGGTATGCTGATGTAAGAGGACATCATGGTAAGCGATGGAACTATGAACCTTCAGAATGGTACATGGGTAGACATAACAAAAGGAGAAATAAAAATGGAAAAAAATAAAACAAAAAAATATATGGTGATGAGTAAGTTTACGCATTCAGATAGATTTATTTTAGAGAAACAATTTATTAATAGACATAGTGCTGATTATTTTGTTGACGCAATGATTTCAGAAAATGATTATAAGGACTTAGAATATTTTTTATTTGAGCAGAGTGTAGCTTATAATAAAAAAGATAATGTAGATGATGATGGCATTCCACTTTAATTATGGCAGGAAATAATTATAGAAGATTGGAGAAAGAAATGTTAACACCAAGACAATTAAAGTTATTTAAATATTTAGTAGCTTATAAAAAGAAGCATGAGATAATGCCTAAGTTTGATGAGATAAGAGAGTACATGAATATTAAATCAAAGAGTGGTGTTTATCAAATGCTTGGGTACATAGAGTGGAAAGGATATATTAAAAGGTATCCTGCACACGCAAGAGCAATAACAATTTTAAAGGAGGTAGCTTGATTAACTCTGAACTTTATCAAATAGAAAAGGATGCTTTTTTAGCAGGTCTATTTGATGCTGATGGTTCTGTTTCTATTTATCAAAGCTTAAAGAAAAAATCTAATAAGGTTTATACTGTTCATGCTTGTGAAATTTCTATGACCAATGAAGAAGTTATTAATTGGATTAAAGATACTGTTGGGTTTGGTAATATTTTTTATAGAGAAGCACATGAAAAATGGTTAGGTACTAAACCTCAATGGCGATGGAAAGTATCACACAAAAAAGCTTTAGAGTTTGCTAAAATTATATTACCTTATAGTATTATAAAAAAAGATAAGTTAAATAAAATAATAAAACATTATGAAATAAAAAAGGAGATAAGTTAATGCACATAGATAGTTATAAAATTTTTTCATATGGAACAGAATGGAAAAATGGAAAAGAAAGTAAAACAGAAACAATAAGACATATGCTAACATCAGAGGAATGTATTAGAGGTAAAGAATTAATACGACTTCTTGAACAGTTAGAAGAAACATGGCATGGTGATTATGGAGATAAAGATTGTCATGTTGAAATAACTTTTAAGAAAAGACAAGACTAAACTAGATACAACTTACAATAGAAAGGCAACACCCTGAACCTCTTTAAACTACTGATATTATTACATAATATTTATTTTTTAGAGAGGTTGTTAAGACAAAAGTTATAATGTATAATAGAGATACTGTCTTTAAAACAAAGACAAAATCTTTTATCCAACATAACTTACAGACAGGACATTCAATATGAGTAACAAATTCTTTTTAAAAAAAACATGGGTCAATGTAGATGTATGCGTTGAAGACTATTATAATTCAGGTACTACATTAGAACAAGTTAAAGAGAAAATAAATTGGAGTCCATATTCAAATATAATTAGTAAAGATGTGAAACATAGTAGACATACAGTAGAAGAAATTGATGAAGAAACATTTAAAAATAAAATCAAGAAATCCGATAGCGAAAAATCTACTAACAAGAAAGTTTCATTCGAAGATTATAAAGCAGAATAAAAAGTCTTTGTTACAAAAGGTGTTTGATAAAATGAAATATGATATTGAATAATGACACAGCACATAATATAAGTCAAGGCGAAGGTAGAGCAATTACATCTGAAGTATTATTATATCGAAGTGTTATTGTCAGAGCAATTATGGATGCATTGGATATAGATATTCATGCATGGGGTAATAGAAGAAAAGAAATAATCCAAGAAGCTAAGGCTTGGTTTTCAAAAAATGACTCACACTTCTGTGAGATATGCGATTACGCAAATTTAGAACCTACATTTATAATCAGAAAGTTTAAGCAATTACATGAAGCTAATGCTAAGAAACTATTTAAGCATAAAAATATTCATAAGTTTTTAACTCATTATATTTGTACCTTTCATCAACAGGAACGATATTAAAATGGCAACAGGAAAAAATACTAAGTTTGATTTAGACTTAGAGTATGGACAAATAAGAGAGAAGAGAGTAGCTGATTTACTTAAAGGAAGTAAAGTAGAAATTAAAACTGAGAGAGCATGGTGGAGAAAGACTGGTAACATTGCTATTGAGTATGAGTATAGAGATAAACCTTCAGGCATAGACAAGACAGAATCTAAATGGTGGTTTCATATATTAGAACTAAATAAAAAAGAACATTGTATGTTAGTCTTTAGAGTATCAAGATTAAAAAAAATAGTAAAGAAATATAAGAAGACACACACTAAAAACATAGGAGATTATAGAGCATCGAAGTGTGTAGTGTTACCTTTAAAATTATTATTTACTGAGGAGTGTATAGCAATATAAGTATGACAGATAAATCTTTATTAAAAGAATATAAATCTACAATCTCTGATTTAACAAAGGAGAAACAAGAATTAAATGATACTATCGTACAAAAAGATAGTAAGATTAAACAAATTCTAATACAATTAGAACAGGCTAATTCTGATATTCAATCTATGGGTTCTAAGATAGGTGAACTTCAGGAAAAGCTGAACAAGAAACAAACTATTAAACTAAACATTGATAAAAAGATAGAGGAAATACTTGAAAAAAAAGATGAATCAAGTGTTGACAACGATGATTAAGTATGATAGTTATACAATAATAATTAACAATAACAACAAAGGAAATGCATATGGCAATAATTGAAGGCACAGCTTACTGGGCTTCTCTGACACGACCAAACGAAAAGTTTGAACCTATGTGGACAATTGATTTATCAGTAGATGAAAAGTCTGCTAATGAATTAAAAGAGCAAGGAATAAAAGTAGGTGAAACAACTGTTGATGAAACTACTATTCCTAATATAGTAAAGTTTAAAAGAAAATGCAGTAAAGCTAATGGTGATAAGAATACTCAACCACAATTAGTTGATGCTTCTAAGAACCCACTAGATAAAATAGTAGGTAATGGAAGTAAAGTTAAAGTAATGTACAAACCTTATGAATGGAACTTCAAAGGTAAAAAAGGTATGGGCTTAGACTTACAAGCTGTTCAGGTAATAGACCTAGTAGAGTATACACCTAGAGAAGATTTTGAAGTAGAACAATCTGAAAATGGTGTTGACATCAAGGATGATTTTTAGTACTATCCAACTGTTGAAATGAAATTTACTTTTCATTTTTTCTTACTCCGAGGGGGTGGCGAGAGATTGCCACTCCTTTTTTTTGGACTAAATTAATTTAACTAAGGGCGACAATGGAAGAAATAAATAAAAAAGGTTTTGTAAAATATCACCTACCCTGTCCACTATGTTCAAGTAGTGATGCAGTATCTGTTAACGCAGACAATTCAGCTTATTGTTTTTCATGTCAAGAATTTATAAAGGAATACGATATGGAATTACAACCAACAATAACACAAAGTAAAAACGAATATGAAGTAAAAGACTTCATGAAAGATTCTAACTATGCAGAAATTATAGATAGAAATATTTCTGAAGATACCTGTAAGAAGTTTGGAGTTACAGTTAAGATGGATAATATGGGTACAATAACTAATCATTACTATCCATATCATGATACTCAAGGTGCAAAGATAGCAACCAAGACTAGATATACTAAGCTAAAAGAATTTAGTATACAAGGTAATACAAAAGATTCTGGTTTGTTTGGTCAACATCTTTTTTCTAAAAACAAATACTGTATTATAACTGAAGGAGAGTTAGATGCTTTATCATCTTATCAGATGATGTTAAAGGGTAACTATCATACACCAGTAGTAAGTATTAAGAATGGAATATCTTCAGCAGTAAAAGATATTAAAAATAGTTTAGAGTGGTTAGAAAATAATTTTGATAATGTTATTATAAATTTTGATAATGACCCACAAGGTAGAGAAGGTGCAATGAAAGTTGCAGAATTATTTTCTCCAGGAAAATGTAAAGTCATGCATTTACCTGAAGGATTTAAAGATGCTTCAGATTGTTTAACTCAAAACAAAATACAAATATATAATAAAACATTTTGGGATGCTAAGAAATTTGCACCTGATGGAATTATAAATGCTAGTACATTATTAGATGATGTACTTAAACCAGTAACAAAATCATTTGTTCAATATCCTTTTGAAGGATTGAATAAAATTACATATGGTCTAAGACCTTCAGAGTTAGTTACATTTACAGCAGGGTCTGGATTAGGTAAGACACAAGTAATGAGAGAGGTAGTACATCACATTATAAAATCAACTGAAGATAATATTGGTTTGTTAATGTTAGAAGAAACACCAGTCATAACTTCAAAAGGTTTGATGAGTGTTGAAGCTAATCAAAGATTGCACTTACCAGATGTTCATGTAAGCAAAGAAGAAATGACAACTTACTTTAAAGCAACAGTAGGTACTGGTAGAGTATTTATGTTTGACCACTTTGGTTCTAACTCTATTGATAATATTGTTTCAAGAGTTAGGTTCTTAGCTAAAGGTCAAGACTGTAAATACATAGTGATTGACCATATAAGTATTATTGTATCCGACCAACAACATGGTGATGAGAGAAGAGCATTAGATGAAATTATGACTAGACTTAGAACACTTGTTCAAGAGACAGGGGTATCTATGATAGTTGTATCACACCTTAGAAGACCTGAAGGTAAGGGTCATGAAGAGGGAGCATCAACTTCTTTATCACAGCTTAGAGGTTCGGCTAGTATAGGTCAGCTAAGTGACATGGTTATTGGGCTTGAGAGAGACGCACAGAACGATGACCCTGATATTAGGAACACCACTAGGATAAGAGTATTAAAGAATAGATTCTCTGGTATTACAGGTCCTTGTTGTGATTTAAAATATGATATAGATACTGGTAGACTTAATGAGGTGAAGTCAGATGACTTTTAATAAAGTTGTATTTGATATAGAAACAACCATGACTGCTGATAAGATATGGTGTATTGTTTGTAAACATGGCGATACTTATTATCAGTTTAAAGAAGATAGGTTACATAGGTTTGCTGAATTAATAAAACAAACTGATGAAGTTATAGGTCATAATATAATTGGATTTGATATACCAGTTGTCAATAAAATTTTTGGTTATGATGTATTTACTAATTGTAAAGTAACTGATACTTTAGTTTTATCTAGGTTATTAAATCCTATGATAGAAGGTGGACACTCATTAAAAAATTGGGGTACTAAGTTAGGTCAAAGTAAAATACACTTTGAACAGTTTGATTATTTCTCTGAAGATATGTTAACTTATTGTAGAAATGATGTTGAACTAACTGAAAGACTTTATAAATTTTTAATTAATAAAACAAAAGACTTTGGACAATCAGTTGAATTGGAACATAAGGTTGCACAAATAATTCAGAAACAACATGAACAAGGATTTAAGATTAATGTTGTTGAAGCATATGAATTACAATCTAAGTTTCAAGAAGATATGAATAACTTAACTTCTAAAGTTAGAGAAACTTTTCCTCCAATGAAAGTAGAAGAAGAGTTTATACCTAAGTCTAATAACAAAGCAAGAGGTTATGTAAAGGGTGTTCCCTTTACTAAAGTTAAATACAAAGAATTTAATTTAGGTTCAAGGCAACAGATTGCTGAACGACTAATGTTACTTGGGTGGAAACCTAAGAAGAAAACAGATAAAGGTCATGTGATTGTTGATGAGAAAGTATTATCTGAAATACATAATATACCTGAAGCTAAATTAATAAATAGATTCTTAATGCTACAGAAAAGAATTGCTCAAGTTAATTCTTGGATTGAAGGCATTAAGGAAGATGGTAGAGTACATGGCAAAGTTATTACCAATGGTACAATAACTGGAAGAATGAGCCACCAGTCGCCCAACATGGCTCAGATTCCTGCTGTGTACTCTCCTTATGGTAAAGAATGTAGGGCATTATGGACAGTAAACAAAGGTTATAAACTAGTAGGTGTTGATGCTTCTGGACTTGAGTTAAGAATGTTAGCACACTATATGAATGATGAAAGGTACACACATGAAGTCGTTAATGGAGATATACACACAGCAAATCAAAATGCTGCTGGTCTGGAATCAAGAGATAAGGCGAAGACTTTTATCTACGCATTTATCTATGGAGCAGGTTCAAAAAAAATCGGAAGTATCATTGGAGGTTCGGAAAGAGATGGCGAAAGAGCTAAAGAAAAATTTCTTAGAGCAACACCAAGTCTTAGAAGCTTACGAGAAAAAGTGGAACGAGTGGCTCAACGAAGATGGGTCAGAGGACTTGACCAAAGAAAAATAATAATAAGATATCCTCATGCAGCATTGAATACTTTATTACAAGGAGCAGGTGCTATTGTTATGAAGTATGCGTTGACATTGCTAGAAGAATATGTTATAAGAAAACAAATCAAAGCATTTCCAGTTGTAAATGTACACGATGAATTTCAATACGAGGTTGAAGAAAGTAGAGCCGAAGAGTTTGGAAGACTAGCAGTACAATCAATTATAGATGCAGGTAAACAATTAAATGTAAGGTGTCCACTAAATGGCGAATATAAAATCGGAAACAACTGGTCAGAAACACATTAGTACGATAGCAACAGACATCAAGCAATTGATTTCTGATATATCTACTGGTAAACCTGCCAACATGACAGAGGAAAACTTAAATGTTTTTCTTAATAATATTAAAGAAGCTGTTCTAGCTTGGAATACTTCTCAAGTAAAATCAGAAAAGTATGAGGGTAAACTTAGAATGTCTTCTATTGGTAAACCTGCAAGACAACTATGGTATGATAAACATAGTCCTAAAGATAGAAAGAATGAAGACACAGGATTAAATTTAAAATTTTTATATGGTCATATCATTGAACATTTAGTTTTATATTTAGCTGAACTTGCAGGGCATACTATCAAAGACCAACAAAGAAAAGTTGAAGTGTCAGGAGTATCAGGACACATAGACAGTATCATTGATGGTGAAGTATGTGATGTTAAGTCAGCATCACCTTTTAGTTTTAAAAAATTTCAATCAGGTGAAATAGTTGGTGATGACCCTTTTGGTTATCATGCCCAGTTAGCAGGATATGAAGAAGGTTGTGATACAAAAGCAGGTGGCTTTCTTGTTGTTGATAAATCTTCTGGTGATATTTGTTTTTACAAACCAGATGATATGGCTAAACCAAATGTTAAATCTTTAATTAAAAATTTAAATACTGCTTTAGAACAAGACACTCCTCCAAAAAAATGTTATGAGTTTAAGACAGAAAAGAATGGTAATAAAACTTTAGCTACTGGTTGTATGTTTTGTCCACACAAATGGGAATGTCATTCTGATGCTAATGGTGGTAAAGGTTTAAGAGTATTTAAATATTCTAATAAGAATGTTATGTTAGCTGAGGTTGTTAAAGAACCTAATGTAGATGAAATTACAAATCAATATAAGGAACAATTAGAAAACTATGGAAAAAGAACTGATACACAAGCACCTGTTAATTAGAGCAGAGGTAAAGAAACCTTTAGCTACTGAAGAAGATACAGTTACTTGGATGAATAATTTAATTAATAAAATAGATATGAATATACTAGCAGGACCTTATTCATCTAGAGTTACTAAGAAAGGTAACAAAGGATTAAGTGGTGTTGCTATTATAGATACTTCACACATTGGTATTCATACATGGGATGAACCTCAACCTGCATTAGTACAGCTAGATGTTTATTCTTGTAAGGAATTTAAGAAGACAGATGTACTAGAATGTTTAGAAACATTTGAACCTATTATTGTAGAGTATAAATATTTTGATAGAGAAACTAATTTTAAGGAACTCAAGTAATGAAATGTTTTATTTGTAATGGTGATGTTCTTTGGGGTAATGATTTTGATGCTGAAGATGTTTATGATAGTGATGAATATTTATTTGTAAGTAATTATAGTTGTAAAAATTGTAATGCTTCATATGAAGTTTGTCATGGAAAGAAAGAAAATGAACAGTAAACAAATGAAACCTATAAGAAGAAAAGCAAGACATATACTTGTTGAGTGGTTGCAGTCTTTGTTGTCTAAAGAAGAAGCTAGTAAGATTAATTATAAAAATGTATTTGATTTTATTCCTAATCAAACTCACTACTATGATAGACAAGAACAATTTAGACTACAACCTTGGTCTTATAAATGGATAGTAAAAAAATTAAAACGAAATCCAGAGTTGACAATAGATGATTTAAATGCTATGTTACAACCAACTGAAAAACAATTAAGAAGACAGGATAATATATTATAATGCCAAGTAAAGAAATGTTTAAAGGAGTTGCTTACGATAGCTTAGATAAGCAAATTGATGGAGACCACTACAAAGGTATGAAAATTCAACCTGCTCAATTTATAAATGAGAATCAATTATTATTTGCAGAGGGTAATGCAATTAAATATATTTGTAGACACTCTAAAAAAGGAAAACAAAAAGATATAGAAAAAGCAATTCACTATTTAGAAATGATATTGGAGAGAGACTATGACTAATGAATCACAAATAACACAACTAGAAAAAAGAGCAAGAGGTTTTCGCAGAATTATCTCAGCACTAAATGATTTACCTATGTATGGTATTAACAGACACTTAGATAAAATACTTCATGTTAAAATTGATGCTTTGAAAGACCATCTTAAATTAAAGATAACAAGAAACAATGAAAAGTTAAATGAAATGTATACTGAAAGTGTAGATAGTTTAGCTGATGATGATGGACAACAAGGAGAAGTTTCACCTGTTGTTATAGAAGATATACATAATAAGGAAATTATTAATGACAAATAATATAGTAGGTTTAAATGGTAAAAATATTAAACCACCTGAAAAAAAAGAAATTTATAATTTAAGAGTTTGTTTAATTGGGTCGGATGATTTAGATATTAAAAGAGTAGAAACATTTGGTGTTGCTGAAGATGGTTTCTTTATGGTAAAGTCTTTAGACAATCCTAAGTTTCCTGTATTCATGACTAATCCTGTTAGAATTAGAACTATTGAAACCTATAAAGAAGGTACTAATCCTATGACTAAACTTAGAAGCGAGAAGAATGATGATGATTTTCTTGTTGACTTACTGAAAGAAAAACATGAAAACCAATCGAAAACTTAAACAAAAGAAAAGAGTTAAAAGAAAAGAAGCACACTTGATGGGCTTTAAATTAATTATTAATAATCAAGGACAATTTATTACAGAATTATCTAAGTATCCTTTAGATAAAATTCATTTACATTTTAAAAAAGAAAATGCTGGTGTGATTAAAGCACTCTTAAAAGAATGTGATGCTAAATTTGGTATGTTAACTGAAGACTTAGAAAAGATTGCTTCAGATGTATATCATTCCTAAGATTCAACTATATCTTTAGCAACACAACTAAATTTAACATAAAGTTTACTATCATTAATTTGCTGTTTTGTTAAATCACTTCCAAATAAAATTTCATAACCATCACCCATACCATGTTTAACACATTCATAATGAGTTTTATGTTCAGTAATTACTTGTGGTATAATACAATTAGGTTGTCCTATCGAACATAATAATATTGTTAGTACATATATTTTTGTTGCTATCATAATTTTATTTTCTTATTGACAAGATAAACACTCATCACTATCTTTATCTAAATCAGCTAAAGCTTCTTCCTTGCATTGTTGACTACAAAACATATCTAGTTCTTCTTTAGGTTCAAATTCTTTTTTACATTTATTACAATTTTTTTTCATCTTTATTCCTCTATTATTTTTTTAATTGCTTTAGAACCATCTATATTTTCTTCAAGTTCAACTTTTACTTTCCCACATTTATATTCTATATTATTATTAGCTGTTCTCTCAGCTACTCTTTTTCCTTTTAAACAATCACTCATCGCAGGTTGTATCCTGTGTTCAGTTAACTCCCCTGCTATAAACATACATAATGCTACTACTGTACTAATGACTGTTTCCATTTGCTCTTACCTTATCTTTTAGTTCTTCTACATCATTTAAAGATTTTTCTAATTGAGATTTAAGAAATTCTATATTAACTTTGTTAGTCATATTCTGTTCTTGATTCTCAATTAATTTTTCTACATCTTCAAACAACGATTCTATCAACATAAATTGTTCTTGGTCTGTAGGTTTCTGCTCTGACTTTTTTAGTAAGTCTGCTTGAAATAATTCTCTTGATGTTTCTAAACTGGTAAGTCT
>Ga0209630_10001803_pt1 | contig 22095 bp, 21 predicted proteins | sample COG_01_FD_184745 | JGI IMG/M metagenome (GOLD analysis project Ga0209630, IMG submission 184745) | Pelagic Microbial community sample from North Sea - COGITO 998_met_01 (SPAdes) (version 2) | ecosystem: Environmental > Aquatic > Marine > Neritic zone/Coastal water | place: Helgoland, sampling... | reverse complement strand
CTTTAATAAATTAATTGCTCTCATCATCGACTCGTATGTAGCATCAATTAAGTTATTAACTTTAACAGGAGTTTTTCCAACACAAAACATTCGACTTGTATCACCATAATGTTCATCAACTATAGCAGTTACATCAACATTTAAAGCATCACCTTCAACTAAAACTCTATCAGAGGGTATACCGTGACAAACAACATGATTTAAAGAGGTGCATAATGATTTTTTAAAACCTCTATAAAACAATGGAGCTGAATACCCACCATTGTCTCTAATAAATTCATATCCTAGTTTATCGATATGATCAGTGGAAATACCTTCTTTAATATTTTCAGTTAACATATCTAAAGTTCTAGCAGCTAGATTTCCAGCAACTCTCATTTTTTCAAATTTTTCTTTATAATCAGTCATCTATAATTTTTAATTTTTTATCTATAAAAATTTTCTTAGAACTTATATCACATCTATAAGCCAAAAAATTAACACCTGCTTTTTTAGCTTTTAGGTAGGCGTTGTAATATTCCTCATCTATATCTTTAGCAATTTTAAAATATTTCATATTTTGAATTTGAACTAAAAATATTAAGTATGTTTTATAACTTTTTTTTATGGCATCAATAAGGGTTAATAAATGCTTAATTCCTCTAGCTGTTGGCGCATCTGGAAATTCAGCAGTATCTTTATTTCTAAATAATGTAACATTTTTGACCTCAACAAAAGATTTTTGACCCTTTTTTTCTAATAGAAAGTCAAATCTTGTTTCTTTATTAAAAAAAACCTCTGGCTTTATATTGTCATTTTTTTTAAGTTCGTTAATAAGATTATTTTGAAGACCATGCTCAACTATTCTGTTTGCCATATGTGTGTTTACACCAACTAAATTTTTTCTAGATTTTATAATCTCAAGACCATACTTAAGCTTCCGTTTAGGATCATTATTAGGAAGTAAATAAACTTCATTATCTTCATCTAACAAACCTTTCATAGATCCTGTATTAGGACAGTGAGCTGTGACAATTTCCTTACCTAGTTTAACATCGGTAAAAAACCTCTTATAACGTTTGATTAGTTTGCCTTTTACTAAAGACTTGTTAAATTCCATTTGTAAATTATATATTTCATATGAGTAAAAAAGCAAAAGTTAATGCATCAATTTTAATTATTGGTAATGAAATATTATCTGGTCGAACTAAAGACACTAATACTTCTACTTTAGCAATTTGGCTTAATTCAATTGGAGTAAATGTTGCCGAAGTTAGAGTAATACCTGATGCTGAAGATATTATTGTTGATACTTTAAATTTACTTAGATCAACATATGATTATGTTTTTACAACTGGTGGTATTGGTCCAACACATGATGATATTACAGCTAAGTCAGTGTCAAAGGCTTTTGGAATAAAATATGAAATTCACAAAGAAGCTTTTAAAATTTTAGAAGCTTATTACCAACCAGGGGAATTTAATGAAGGTAGACAAAAAATGGCCTGGATGCCAGAGAATGCAAAATTAATTTTAAACCCAACAAGTGGTGCACCAGGATTTAATGTTGAAAATGTATTTTCTTTGCCAGGTGTTCCATCCATTTTGAAATCAATGCTGGGTTGTTTGACTAATAGAATAGTAGGGGGCAAGCCTATTAAAAGTCTTACAATCAGTTTAAGAACTGTTGAAAGTGAAATAGCAAATTCATTAACAAAGGTTCAAAATAACAATACAGATGTAGAAATTGGAAGCTATCCCTTCTTCCACGCAGGTAAACTAGGTGTATCAATTGTAATAAGATCTGAAGATCAAAATAAAATAGACGATTGTAATTCTCAAATTTTAAAATTTATTAATGAAAAAAAAATTGAAGTAGTAGATCGATAATGTTGTACTTTGCTTATGGTAGTAATCTTCATCATTTTCAGATGAAACGTAGATGTAAAGATAGTATTTTTTTAAAAAAAATAAATTTAAAAGATTTTAGATTAACTTTTAGAAGTAAGTATAGAGCTGCAGATATTGAGCCTAAAAAAAACTCTATTGTTCCAGGTGCGTTATTTGAAATTTCTAAGAGTGATGAAAGAAAACTTGATGTATATGAAGATTTTCCGGTTCTTTATAAAAAATACTATTTTTATTATTATGGAAAAAAAGTCATGACATATACAATGGTAAAAAAATCACCATTCAAGTTTCCAACTGAGAGATATTTAAATGTAGTTAAAAGAGGATATAGAGATTGTAAATTAAACGAAAAATATCTTAAAAAAGGTTTGCGAGGGTAATGATTTATCGTCCTGAAATAGATGGATTACGTGCTCTTGCTGTATTGCCAGTTATTTTTTATCACGCTGGGTTCGAATTGTTTGGTGGTGGCTTTGTAGGGGTTGATGTTTTTTTTGTTATCAGCGGTTACCTGATTACAAGCATAATTATAAACGATATTGAAAATAGTCGATTTAGCATAATAAACTTTTATGAACGACGTGTACGAAGGATTTTACCAGCACTTTTATTTATGATGTTCGTTTGCATTCCATTTGCTTATATGTGGATGCTTCCAAGTATGCTTAAAGATTTTTCCCAAAGTCTTATTGCTGTGAGTTTTTTTGTTTCTAATATTCTTTTCTGGAGAAAAGAAGGCTACTTTGGACCATCTGCGGAAGAAAACCCAATGCTACATACTTGGAGTTTGGCGATCGAAGAACAGTACTATTTTCTTTTTCCAATCTTTTTATTATTTGCTTGGCGTTATGGAAAAGATATAGTTTTTTGGTTGATTACTATTTTAATTGTAATTAGTTTACTATTGAGTGAATGGGGATGGCGTAATCACTCTACTGCCAATTTTTTTCTTGCTCCAACACGTGCTTGGGAATTGCTTTGTGGCTCTATAGCTGCATTTATTGTAGATAAAAAGGGTGTTCAGAAAAGTAATACATTAACCTTACTTGGTTTAGCAGCAATTATTTATTCTATATTTGTTTTTGACAAAAATATACCTTATCCAAGTATATATACTTTAGTGCCTGTACTTGGCGTTGTTTTCTTAATTCTTTACGGAAATAAAAATACTTTAGTTGCAAAATTATTAAGTATAAAAATTTTAGTAGGTATTGGTTTAATAAGCTATTCAGCATATTTATGGCATCAACCATTATTTGCCTTTGCTAGAATTAGACTTCTTTATGAGCCAAGTATTTATTTGAAATTCGTACTTCTTTTGACAACTTTTATTATAGCCATGTTAAGTTGGAAATATATTGAAAAACCATTTCGTGATAAATCGCTTGCATCACGAAAACATATATTTTTAACATCTTTTATGTGCATTTTAATAATTTCAATATTTGGTTCTCTGGGACATATTAAAAAAGGTTATCCTGAAAGAATAATTTTCGAGGAGCTTGAATATTATGGCATGCTTGACCAACAAGGTATAGGTTGTTTTAATAGAGTAAACAACTTTTGCAATCAAGATGACAAGCGTAAAAAAATTATTTTAATTGGTGATTCAACTATTGAACCTCTTGCAACATCGCTTCAAGAAATTCAAAAAGATTTTGCTGTTGTTCCTATAACTGCAGCTGGCTGCATATTGATCAAAAATTTTAGTCTTTATAATAGTCACGATTACAAAATTCAATATACTTGTCTTTCAAATAAAGTAAAAAGTGTTCTTAAATTTATAGAAACTGAGCATGAACCAATAATTGTCTATGGTGGTATGTTGAGTAAAGTATTGTCAGGACATATGCTACGGAGAGGGGGAGTTAAAGAGCCTTGGCATAAAAAATTTGTAACAAATGATAACATTGACTTACGTTCTTCTATGGAAAAAACAGTGATAGAAATAGCAAAAAAATCGTCAATAGTTTTTCTTTTGGAATTTCCTGAATTTGGTGTGAATGCCCAATCATTACTTCTAAAATCATCTTTGTATTCAGATAAAAATTTTATCAATTATAAAGTAGAAAAAAAACAATTATTAGAATGGCATAAAGATGGCCATACTTTTATCAAATCACTATCTCAAAAAGACTCTATTATTGAACTTGATGTTTTTACAGCGCTTTGTAACCAACAGGATATATGTTCACCATTTAACAAAAATAAACAGATGTATACGGATATTATCCATCCTTCGGAACATTATTCAGACGAAATTGCTAAACAAATTCTTATTCACCTGAGTGAAAAAAATCTGAGTAATTAAAAAAATACGAATACTTTTAATAAAAATTTATGAGGATTATAGTCTTAAGATGAATATTTTTAAAAAAAAATTATTATTTTTTGTTTCTATTATATTTTTGTTATTTTCAATATTAACAATAATTTTTACAATTAAATTCAAAGATATTGTCTATTTGAATAACCCAATTACTAATTATGAAATCAAAAATATTGATAATATAGATTCCTACGGAAGATATTGGAAATTTTATTTATTAAAGAATAATAACAAAATTCAAAACATTATTTTTGGATCTTCTTCAATCAAATATATGAATCCTATTTCAATAAACAATGATCAAAAATATTTAGCTTTAAATATGACAATGCCAGGTTTTACTATAGATGAATTAGAAAAATATATTAATTGACGTCATTGACCAAAAAAATCACTTATTTAAAGATAAAATAAAAAATCAAGTATTTGGTGATTACTACGATACTGCATTTAGTATATTTTTTTGATATTTTTTTTCCTGCTGTGCTTTTAGGGGCTGCAATAAGCCCAGGTAAAACAAAATTTGAAAACTCAATTCCCTTGGAACATATAAAAGAAAACAAAGTTAATATATTTATTGGTGTGCCTTCTACAATTCAGCTAATTAAAAATTATCATAAAAATAAAAAAACTAATTTGATTTTTGATGTTTTTATTCTTACTGGGGAACCATTTTTAATGAAACTAATACCCTATATATATAAAATATTTAAAGTTAAGAAACTTTTTAATTGTTATGGATCAACAGAAACCTCAAATTGGACTTTTTTTCACAAATGTTCACCAAATGATTTAATTAAATTTCCAGATGAACCTTACACACCCATTGGTAAGCCTTTTAAAAATGTTAAAGTAAAAATTAAAAATAAGGAACTTATCATTAATGGTCCAACAGTGTCTCAAGGTTACATTAAACAGTCACTAAATAAAGGTATTTTTGTTCTGAGTAATAAAAACAAAGACAATGTTTATTACACATCTGATTTAGTTAAGAAAAGTTTTTCTAAATATTTTTGTATAGGCAGAAAATCAAACTTAGTAAAAATTAGAGGTTATCGAGTTGATATTTCAGAGATAGAGTATGTATTAAAAAAAAATAAACATATCGATAACGCTATTATTTATGAAAAAAGTAAAACAAATTATGAAAATTATTTAGTTGCCATAATACTATCAAAAAAAAAATATCAGATGCAGAATTAGTGGCTTATCTTAAAACTAAACTCCCACAATATATGATACCAAAAAAATTTTATTTTGTTAAAAAGTTAAAATTGAATTCAAATGGAAAAGTTGATAGAAAAAAAAACATTTCTATTTTTAATTAAAAGTTATTAATAATCAACATCGTTTTGTGCAGCAACGATTGATGGTTCGGTAATGTTAGGTGTTTTTGAGATTTCAATAATAAAATTATTAACATCCATTTCCTCTTTTAAAACTATATCATAAGTTAATTTTAGTGAACTTTTGTCGCCAGACGGCTCCGAGTTTAAAAGGATATGTGAGGAGCAAAATTTTTTTAATATATTTAAATATAGGGGAATATTTTTATCAAATTTATTGTATCTAAATTGTAAAATAAATTCACTTTTGTAAATAGCTCCGTAATTTGTTTTGTATAACACAAGAGCTGTTGTAGTAATTATAATTGATGAAGTTAATGCAATAAAATAACTTCCCGTTCCACAAGCCATACCTGCAGCTAAAGACCAAAATATATATATAATATCCTTTGTATCTTTTATTACAGTTCTGAATCTTATTATCGATAGAGCCCCAACAAGAGCGAATGCTCTAGCGATGTTGTTTCCAATTGTCATAATTACCATACAAACGATTAAACTTAAAAAAATATTTGTAATCATGAAAGATTGTGAATAGCTCATACCTTTATGTGTCTTTTTATAAATAAAACTTATTAATAAACCGTAAAAAAAGGAAAGAATTAAATTTAATATAACCTCATTAGGAAAATATATTATTTGTAATTCTTGTAATTGGTTGGTAATTAATGTTGATTCCATGCTAACAACATAACTAATTTATGTTTAAATATAAAGGTATTATTTTTTTTATAACAACTTTAATTTTAGTAAGTTCTTCAATCGTATTCATATTATTTAATGATAACTTTCGAAGAAATTTATTTAATAAATTTTTCTCTGGGTATGGTCTTTATCAGACATTTAAGATGAGTAAAAATGTTTATGCTAGAGATTTTGTTTCAGCAGAAAAGCAAATTTTATCCTACATAAACATTTCTCAAAAAATTTCAAAAGGAAAAAATTCAATGCTAAAAGGAATATTCCAAGTTACTGAACTAATATCATCAAAAGCATATACGCAAAAAGATTTTAACGATATGCAAGATGTTTATATTGAAATCAATGAAATAACAGATGATATTTACCAGAACCATATTTGGCTTGCTAGAGCTCTACTGGATGATGATTTGGATAAATCAATTTTTCATTTTAAAAAAGCTATAAAATTGGCAAGGTCAGATGAAAATGTATATAGGGAAATTGTTAATATTTTATATAACAATAAAAAAGGGGCTGAATTAATAAATGCATATTGTAAAAATTACTTTAAAGATTATGGAGGTGGTATAACAAAGAACGATGGTTTTTTGTATGATGAAATAAAGTTTTTTTATGGAAGTAGCTCTGAATTTGCAATCTCAATTAATGACAATAATTTACTTTATTCAAATTTTATTGGTGATGTTGGTAAATATAACAATTATAATGTTAGCTTAGAAAAAAATGAAAGTGTTAACCAGATAAGTATTTATAAAAATTTTTTTTCAGGATCAATAATAACTATAAATAATTTAGTTTTGTCAATTGATAATGAGGAATTTAAAATTAATTTAGATGATGTAATCGCCCATAGTTTATTTAGTTATATTTACGATCAATCCAAGAATGAAATAATTATTTTTAATACAAGTGATAAAAGTGACATTATAAAAATAAACTTTTTAAAAAATTATAAGAATATTAGCAATATTTCTTTTAATTTAAAACTTGTTAGACTACCCATTATAAGTAACAATATTTGTTTAAATTTAAATGAAAATTAAAAAAACTTTTTTAACTTTTTTTTTCCTTTTTTTACCCTTTTTTTTGATAATTATATTTATATTTTTTATAAATATAATTATCAAAGATCTTAATTATTCTCACAAAAGTCATAATACTTATGTTCCTGTTGTTAACTGGACAAAATATTATTTTGAGCTTAAGAAAAAAAAAATAGAAAATTATGTTCTGAATCTTAATAATAATGATAAGCGACTAAATGCTGTAAATATTTATATAACAGAAAAATCATCTAGGAAGCTATTATCAAACATTCCAAGTTCTACAAAACAATATGTTGATGCTTCAATTGATATTAATGGGAAAAATCAAAAAGCGAAGTTAAGATATTTGGGAGATAATCCTAGAAATTACATGTTCCATAAAAAATCTATTCGTCTTAAACTTAAAAAATCAGAATTAGCAAATAGAACAAGATATCTTCAATTTAAGAATTATGAGGAGACTATTCTTGAAAGATATACCGCATATTTAATTGCAAAAAATCTGAATATGCTAGTACCAAAAATGCAAATGATTGAACTATTTATAAATGGTGAAAATTCAGGTCTTTATTTACAGGGTGAAAGACTGAATGAATCATTTTTGAGAAGAAACAAGATAATGCCAATTAATATTTACAAAGGTGAAGCATATATGAATAGTGAAAAAAAGATTGGCTTAGAATTTTACCTAGATCAAAATCCTGGTTTATGGGAAAAAATATCATATTACAATATGGTAAAAAAAGATGATTACAGTGATTTAATTAATTTCTTTCATAATATCAAAAATGCAAATAACTCAATAGACCATTTAAATAAGATTATAAAAAATGAAAATTTAGAATTATTAGCAAGAGCATCAATTTTTGAATTATTTACTAATAGTCAAAATGGAGATTATATTCATAATAGAAGAATTGCATTAGACCCTTGGTCAGGTAATGCACATATATTACCACATGATTATTCATACAATAAAACAACAATTGATTTAAGCAATAATTATTTAGATCAAAATGACACAAACCTATTTAATACTTTAAACCAAAGTAGTAAATTTTTAAATTATAAATATGATTTATTGATTAAATTAATAAAAGAAGAAAAGATTTTTAAAAAAGTTATTAGTGATTTATTAAATTTAAAAGATGAATATATAAATAGCAAATCTAGAGATCTAGGTTTAGTCAATCCATTAAAACTCTCAATCAAAAAAAATAGAAAACAAATTGAAAAAGAATTTGATGACGTGATTATCTCTCTTAAGGAAAGAGAGCAAAAATTAATTAGTTTTTTTGAACAAAGTGTAAAAGCAACATGGGAAATTTCAAGTAATGGATTTAATATTCTTTTAGAAGACTCATTACCATTATCTAATTTACAAATAAAATTTAAAGATGTTAAACCAGAATGGGTAATTTTTGATTATAACAATAATAAAGTAATTGACGACAAAGATTTATATTTTTATCCCAATAATCAAAACCAATTCAAAATTAATCTTAAACTTTTTGCAAATAGAATTGCAATTCATAAAGATAATCTTGGAGTGAAAAAAAAAATTATTACTCGGAAAACAAAATTTTCTTTCTTTGTTGATAATGGTTATATGCCCTCTGTATTGTTATCTTCTTTTAATTTAAAAAAGAAAATAAAATTTAATGATGAGAATTCAGTCTCAACTCTGCCAAGTTTAAACAATATAGCAATTAGTTATAATCAAGAAAAACAAAAAATTTTGAGTGGAGAAATTTTTGTAGATAAAGATCTCATTATAAAGGACCCAATTAAGATTAAAGAAGGTACAATTTTTAAGCTTAAAAAAAATGTCAGTATTATTTTTGAAAATAAAGTAGAGGCTATAGGATCCAATAAAAAGCCAATTATATTTAAGAGTAATTCAGAAAAAGATTATTTTGGCACAATAGCAATTCATGGTTTGAAAACTGAGGGTAGTGTCTTTAAAAATGTTTTAATTCATAATGGATCTGGAAATAGAGTAAATGGTATTAATTATTTTTCTTCTTTATCAATTCATTCAGCAAAAAATATAAGATTAAACAATATTGAGGTTAGAGATAATTCTAAATATGATGATATGGTTCATATTATTTATTCTGAAGATGTTAAAGTAGAAAATTCAAAATTTATAAATGCATATAGGGATTCAATTGATGTAGATATTTCTAAAGATATATACTTCAATCAAGTTGAAATAACCAATTCAGGGAATGATGGCATAGATTTTATGGAAAGTACTGCAGAATTAAAAAATTTGACGGTTGCATTAAGTGGAGATAAGGGAATTTCTGTTGGTGAAAATTCTGATATATCAGTAGATAAATCAATTTTTAGGCAAAATTATTATGGTTTGGCTTCAAAAGATTCATCAAGAGTAAAAATATTTAATTCATCATTTGTAAATAATGATATTCAACTAAGTACTTATAAAAAAAATTGGAGATATGGTGCATCAGGAAATATATTTGTTTATCAATCAAAAATAATTTCAAAAAAAAATAACATTAACTCAGATAATTCTGGTTTGATTAAAATTGTATCTAGCGAGATTAATGGAGAAATTGTAAAAAAAAATAACGTTATTATTGAATAATTATTAGCCTATTTTATGAGAAAATATCAAATTAAAAAAGATAATAATTTTTTTTCAAGATTTGAATTTAAGTATATTTTAAAAAAAAGTTTATCTAGTTTAATTAAAAATGAAGTTAAACATTTTATGCATCAAGATAAATTCACCAAAGATAATGATTACTATTTGGTTAGGTCTTTATATTTTGATAATCAAGAGTGTTCAAATTTTAATGAAAAAATTGATGGTTTAAAAAATAGACATAAATTCAGGATAAGAACGTACTCGGAAAAAAAAAAAAACAACGTTCCTGTTTTTCTAGAAATGAAAGGAAGAAACAATTTGAGAACCTTTAAAAATAGAACAAAAATAATTAATGATGATTTATTATTATTTTACAATAATCAAAATTTATTTAATCTAAAAAAAAAATATACAAATGATAATTTAGTAGATAGTTTCATTTTTGATGTATATAAAAAGAAAATATCTCCAATGGTTTTAATTGATTATAACAGATTACCCTTAGAAAGTAAAAATGGAGTTTATTTTAGACTCACATTTGATAGTGATATAAAAGCTTGTAAGTCAGATAGTATTTATGGAACAGATAATTCATGGAATTTATGTTTACCTGGATATGAAATTCTTGAGGTAAAATTTGATTTTACTATGCCCCCATGGTTTCATCGAATAATACAAAATTATCAATTAAAAAGATTATCCGTATCTAAATTTGTTTTAGGTTTTGAAGCAACAAAATTAGCTTACGATTATGAGGGAAGATAGTTAGTTTATTATGTTTAAATATAGAATAATTGATAACTTTTTATCAAAAAATGATCTTGATATTGTTTCTAATTTAAAATTAGGAAAAATTGAAAATAAAGGAAAAAGAGTATTCCACAATAGAATCCATAAAAATGGAGCAATAGAGTCATCTTGTTTAAGTAAGGAAATAATTAAAAAAATGCACAATAGATATTTTCCAATAGCTATAAATTTATTAAAAGAGTTTTCTGAAAAAAAAATTGAATTATATGAATATTCAGATTTTCACATTGTAATTACTGGAAAAGACTATAATTATCCCATTCACGTAGATGCTCACAATAAATTATTAAGTGGTGTAATATACTTAAAGCCAGATAATAATTTAGGAACTAGACTGTATGAAGAAAATAAAAAAGATTTTGTTGAGCTTGAATGGAAATCAAATAGATCTTTGTTTTTTTCAAGAAACAACAAAACATTTCATAGCTATAAATCTAACGGTATTTCTGAAAGAGTTACTTTAATTTACAACTTGATGACAACTAATGTCAAAGATGTTTGTAAAATTGATGGAGATAGTTATAAAATTTTGAAATTAAAAGAATATTTTAAAAAGATGTTAAACTAAAATTTTACTTATTATCCTTGTTCTATTATAAGTATTAGCATAAATATTCATGAAATTCATTAATGCCCTCGTGGTGAAATTGGTAGACACAACGGACTTAAAATCCGTGCCTTTTTTGGAGTGCCAGTTCGAGTCTGGCCGAGGGCACCACTAAATGACTAAACTTCAGATAATTTCTGATAAAAATAAAAAATCAATAAAGATAAAAAACCTACTAACTAAAAAAATTAATAATAATCAATTTAAGCAAAAAAATCTTATAATTGTTATTGGTGGCGATGGGTTTATGCTTGAAACCTTAAAAAAAATTAGAAATAAAAAAAAACAATTTTATGGAATTAATTCAGGAAATTATGGATTCTTGATGAATAAATTTTCATCAAAAAATATTATTAAAAATTTATCTAGTGCTAAAATGATTTCGATTTCTCCATTAGAAATGATTGTAAAAGATAAGAATAATAAAATTACAAAATCGTTAGCTATTAATGAAGTGTCTGTATTAAGACAAAGCAGACAAGCTGCATCATTATCAATTAAACATGGATCAAAACAAATTATTAAAAATTTAGTTTCAGATGGAGTCTTGGTTTCCACACCAGCAGGAAGTACTGCTTATAATCTCTCTGTTCATGGACCTATATTAAGTTTAAACTCAAAAAAATTATCCATAGCACCAATTAGTCCATTTAGACCTAGAAGATGGAAAGCTAAAATAGTTAGTGATAAATTAAAAATTATAATTAATAATTTAAATCCATCTAAAAGACCAATTAGCTCAGTAGCTGATAATTTAGAAGTCAGAAATGCCAAATCAATTACAGTAAAAATAAATAATAAGATTAATTTTAATCTCTTATATGATAATAGCAGAAGCTTACAAAAAAAGATTAAAATTGAACAATTAAGAAAAGAAACTAGTTAATAAATTATTTTCTAATAAAAAAATTTTATAATTTTTTACATTAAAGTTTTTATTTTAATGATATGAGTGTGTTAATTTAATTTAAATGAAATTTATCAATAAATATACTTTTAAGAAACCATCATATAGATTAATCTTCTATATAGCCTTAAGTTTAATTATTTCTTATATAATCTTAGATGCATCGCAAAGCAAAATTACATGGAAGGAATTTTGGAATTATTTTATAATAAAAACTCCAAAACACTGGCCAGCATTTAGTGATATTTTACACATCCAAAGTAGTCTTATATGCAAACTTAGTGGCATAGATCCGTTCATAACAAATCCATGTGAATTCAAAAATATAAGATACCAATACCCTATTACTTGGTTATTTGTTTTTGAATATTTAAATTTAGATAATGAGAATAATTTTAGAATATTTATTTTTTTCATTTTATCATTTTTGTTTTTAACTTATTTTTTACTATTAGAAATATCAAAAAATAAATTTAATAAGATAATCCTGATATTGTTATTTTTTTCAACTTCATCTACGTTAGTGATAGAAAGAGGCAATGTAGATCTCATAATTTTTTCATTAACTTTTTTAATAGTCCTTATTCCCTCATATTATACGTCTTTATTAATTATATCTGGGTTATCTTTGTTAAAAATCTATCCTTTTTTTCTATTTTTTTATTTATTAGCAAAAAAAGACAAAAAGATAATTACTATATCAATTATGCTTTTAGTTATTTATTTTATTTATGAAGTATCCATAGCAAAATATATAGATAAGAATCATTCTATAATGGCACTTTCACAATCTTATGGTGTTCAATCTATCACAGAGGGAATATTTAAAACTCTAGAAAAAACTAATTTTGCATTCATAACTGAAAATCAAAAAAATATAATTAGATTAATATGTAGTTTAGTATTTTTACTAATAAGTATTTTATTTTTTTTAACTGGAATTAATTCTAATAAAAAAATTGATTTTCTGAATAAAGATATACAAAAAAATTTATTTACTTTGGGAGCTACAATTTATATTGGTAGCTACATATTTTACAGTAATGTTGATTATAGATTAATTTTTTTATTTTTTACAATCCCATTTATGGAGAATTTTAGTAAAAAGGTTAATTATGCATACTGTTTTTCAATTTTCATTATATCAAATAGTTTTTTTTTAAGTTTTGCTCCATTAACAATTGAGCACATCATTTATACTTCAATACTTTATCTAATAAAATTATTTTTAGTTTTTTTTCTAGCTTTCTATTTGGGCATACTTAATAAGGACTTTTTTAAATTAAAATCGTAAGCCAATCAAATGAAAGATATATATAGTTATTTCTTCTGTTAAATAAAAAAATATAAATAGAATTTTTAAACAGAAATTTATGGCATAGGTTGGGCTCATAAAAATGACACTAAATGGAATTATCAAAAAAAAATTTAAAAAATTATTTATTCATTTCGTTTAAGGCTTTGTATATATCTTTTTTAATTTTCCACCCTAAAATTTTTTTTGCAAAACGATTATCACCAATAAGGTTGATTTGTTTTTTTTTAATGTTAATATTACTATCTATAATATTTTTTAATTTATTTTTATTTAAGAGATACTTAATTAATTTATTTACACTAGTTAATTTTGAAGAGGATAAAATTATATTATCCACAATAATTTTCTTTTTAATAAGAAGAAATATAGCATTACAAATATCCTCAGCATGAGAAAAATCTGCGTAAATATTTTGTTTATAAATTTTATTAATAAAGCTTTTATCCTTATTCTTAATAGATTTAATTATCCTTGGAAGTAAAAACTTTTCAGATCTAAATTTAGAGTCATGATTAAATAATATCAAGTTTATATATTTAAATTTACTTTTTTTTTTAAGAAGTTTCATATATTTTATAATATCAATTCTAAACGATGTGTAGGGGTCTTTTTTAGTAATTTGGAATTTTTCATTAACTTTTTTTTTAGTTTTTTTAAAAATTTGAGATGAGTTTGCAAATATGAAAATAGAATTAAGATTTAAATTATTTATTGAATTAATCAAATTCAAAGTTGATTTTATATTATTTTTTTCAAATTTTTTTTTTTTATTCTTTTGATTAAATGAAGGGTTCTCAGAACCTAAATGAACTATATAATCTGGTTTTGATTTAAATAAAAATCTTTCTATTTCTACTGAATTAAGTAAATCCAATATATAATATTTTACTTTATCTATTTTTTTTTTAAATTTTTTACTACGGATAACGCCCATGACGTTAAAACCTTTTTTAATTAATATTTCAGATAATATGATTCCATCTTGACCTTGAGCTCCTGTAATTAAAATATTCATATTTGGTATTTATATTATATACTATAAATCAACTTTATTTGATATTTTGAATTATTCCTATTGAACCAGATAACTCTAAAGATAATAAGATCATTTTTTCATCTTTTAAGTAAATAATATCTCTTATTCTTTCTCCAATAAATATTTCTTCTTTATAAAGCAATTTATTATAATTATCATTAAACTTAACTCTATAAAGAGCCTTTTTGTTTAATGAACCTATTAAAAAATTATTTTGCCAAAAAGTAGAAAAGTTATTTGGTAATCTTATTATTTCTGAAATCCCAATTGATGGTGTGAAAGCAAATATTGGTTCTTCAAAATTATATATTTTGTGATTTTTTTTATAATAAACTTTTTTATGAGATCTTTTTCCATCATATATTGTTCCATATGATGACACAGGCCACCCATAATTTTTTATAGGATATGTTATTAATTTCATCTCCAGCTGGGAATGCTTACTTAATTCATATTTAACATTGGATAAACCTTATCCCACCGCACTATGACCGCAACATAGGAGAAAAAATGGCGACTATCTTAAAGAAGTTTGGTAAATGGCAAGTATCAATTCGAAGATCATTCCATAAGCCAATTTACAAAACATTTATATCAAAACAAGATGCTCAACGTTGGGGTAGAGAGACAGAACGTTTGATTGAAATAGGTTCGTACCAAGACTTATCTGAAGCAAATAAAACCACTCTAAAACAATTGCTTGAACGTTATGAGAGAGAAGTCTCATCTAAAAAAAGAACAACAGCAGATAAACAATATATAAAAAATATTATGAAGGATGATTTTGTTCATAAAGTTTTAGCACATATAACTAGTTCTGATATTGCAGCCTTTAGGGATAAGCGTTTAAAAACTATTACTGGTAGCTCTGTGAATAGAGAACTTTCAATCATTTCAGATTGTATAAAAAAAGCTACGACAGAGTGGTCTTGTTATATTAATGAAAATCCTGTTAAGGCTGGCTTAAGGTGTGAAGAAAACCCTAGACGTGTGAGAAGACTAGAGGTTGGAGAGTATGAGAAACTAATGAATTCTTGTAAACATTATCGATCATTTTGGTGTCCTTTAATTGACTTTGCAATTCATACTGCAATGAGACGTGGAGAGTTATTAGACATAACTTGGGATATGGTTCATTTAGATAAAAAATACATAACACTTCCAGAAGAGATAACTAAAACTAAACGGGTTAGAAATGTGCCACTTCAGCCAAGATCATTAGTTATCTTAAAGTCTATTCCAAGGTCATTGAATGGTAAAGTTTTTCCTATTGGTATTAAGAACTTCGAACGTTCTTGGACCTCAATATGTAAGCGATCAGGTATAAGAGGTTTAAGGTTTCACGACCTTAAGCGGGAGGCAATATCAAGGTTATTTGAAAAAGGATTATTTGTGTCTGAAGTGCAATTATTCTGTGGTAATTCATTATCAAGTTTATCAGTTTACACTCAACATAATTCAACAACATTAGCTGATAAGTTGGCTCTTTAAATCTTACTATACGGGAGAGAGAATAAGAGAATATATATTTTCTCTCTTTCTCTCTTGTATAAGCAGAGAAATAAAGAATAGAAACAACACTCAAATGAAAAGGGGCCTTACAAGTCACGGTCTTTTCATAGTTCAATCCACTGGCCGCGCTCAACTGTACGGTAAATTCCGGTGAAATAATTATTGATAATAAGGTCAACCAATTGTAAACACTTCAGAAGATGCTATAAAATGTTTTTTAAAGTACAAAATTGATATTTTAGTTTTAGGTAGCATTTTGGTTGAAAAAAAAAGTAAAATGAAAAAAATAAAGATTATTGCTGAAATTGGATGGAATCATATGGGAGATATGAGTCTAGCATCTAAAATGATAGAAGCAGCTTCCAAAAGTGGTGCTGACGTTTGCAAGTTTCAAACTTGGTCAGAAAAAAATTTAAAAGTTGGACCTTGGGATAATGATGGAAGAAGAGAAATTTATAAAAAAGCAGAACTGGATGAGGAAAAACATATTTTTCTAAAAAAAACCTGTGAGGAAAATAACGTTGAATTTTTAACTTCTATTTTTAATATTAATGATTTGAATTTAATTAAAAATTTAAAAATGAAAGAAATTAAAGTACCCAGCCATGAAGTTAATAATATTGAATTAATTAAAGAAATGGAAAAACATTTTGAAAAAATATTAATTTCGACAGGAGCTGCTAAATGGGATGAAATAAAAAAAATTTTTAGAGAGATAAATAAAGAAAAAATTATTCCAATGCATTGTGTGTCCTCTTATCCCTGTGATATTGAAAAAACTAATATGAAGAGATTACTTGCCCTAAAAGAAATTTCTAGCACTGTAGGATATAGTGGCCATCTTTCTGGAATAGAAGATTCTATATTGGCAATTACTTATGGTGCCACTTATATTGAAAAACATTTTACAATAGATAACGATCTACCAGGCCGAGATAATAAATTTGCAATTTTACCAAAAACTCTTAAATCTTTAGTTGATTTCAAAAATAAATATAATCAAATGAACATTGATTTAGGATTAGATCTTCAAGAGTGCGAAATGGACACTTACAAGAATTATAGGGGAAGATGGAGTAAAAATGCCTAAGATTAAAAATGGAGATATTTCAATAATCATAAGAACAAAAAACGAAGAAAGATGGATTGGTCACACACTCCAATCTGTAATTGATGAATTAGATAAACCAGAAATAATTATTGTAGATAATAACTCCCAGGACAAAACATTAGATATAGTAAGGCATTTTGTTCAAGAACCTAAACTATCATCTAAAAATAATGTTAACCCAAATTTTACTAGAATAAAAATTTTAAAAGTAAAAGATTATACTCCTGGAAAATCTATAAATTATGGAGTTTCAAAAGCTTCTAAAAACTATGTTATGATTATTTCAGCTCATTGTGTATTAAATAAAATAAATTTATCTAAACATAAAGAAGATTTAAATAAACATGTGGCGATATTTGGTAATCAAGTTCCTAAATGGAACGGAAAAAAAATTCTAAAAAGATATATTTGGAGTCACTTTGTAAATAAAGAAGTTGTTAATATGTATTCAAAATTAGAGGATAGATTTTTTCTTCATAATGCAGTCGCTTTATATAAAAAAAAATTTTTAAAAAAAGAACCCTTTAATTCAAATTTGTTGGCTAAAGAGGATAGATATTGGGCCAACCAAATAATTAAGAAAAAAAAATCTATTTTATATGATCCTAAACTTGAGGTAGATCATCACTACACTCCAAATGGAAATACCTGGAAAGGTATGGCATAATTTTAAATCAACAGAGGATAATAAATAATGTCCAAATATAAGATACTAGCAATAACTCTTGCTCGTGGTGGTTCTAAAGGAATTAAAAATAAGAATATAAAAAAAATTTCAGGTAAACCTTTAATTTTTTATACAATTAAAGAAGCTCTTAAAAGTAACTTAATTAGTGACTATATAGTTTCCACAGACAGCCAGGACATTTCTAACATTTCAAAAAAACTTGGTGCCAAAGTACCTTTTTTAAGACCAAAAAAATATTCTACCGACAAAGCATCTTCTGTTTCAGCTTTAAAACACGCTGTAATATGGATGGAAAATGAACATAATATTAAATACGATTTTGTAATTGAGTTGATGTGCACTAACCCTCTTAAAACAAAAAGTGATATTGAGTCTGTCATCAAAAAATTGATAAAAACTAAAGCAGACAGTGTTATAGCTGTTAATAAACTTGAAGATCATCATCCACGAAGGATAAAAAAAATTGTGAATGATAAAATAGTTGATTTTTGTTTAAATGAAAAAAAAGAGTCAAGAAGACAAGATTTAAAACCTGATGCTTATATTAGAAGTGGATCAATATACGGTATGAAAAGAGATTATTTGATAAAAAAAAATAGAAGATATGGTGGAAATAATAGTAGACCATATGTTTTAGATTCCAAAAAAGCAATTAATATTGACAGTAATATAGATTTTGTAATTGCAAAAGAGATTTTGAAAAAATGAATAAAAAAAAAATTCTAGTTATTACAGAGGTAAAACATATTAATAATTTAACTAATGAGCTAAATAAAATTGGTAAAGTAACATACCTAGATAACCCCAACTTTAATCAAGTCAAAAAAATTATAAATAACTACGATGTAATTTTTACAAATCCAAATAAATCCAAAATTTACATAGGAAAAAAACTATTAGAAAATTCTAAATTAGAAGTAGTATGCACTGCGTCAACTGGATTAAATCATATTAATGTAAACTATTTAAAAAAAAGAAAAATTAAGATTATCTCATTAACCAAAGAAAAAAAAATAACCAATAAGATTTCATCAACAGCAGAGATGGCTTTGGCTTTAACACTTTCTAGCTTGAGAAATGTAGTGACAAGTTCAAAATCGGTTTTACAAGGGACATGGGATTATACAAAATTTATTGGAAGACAATTTGATGCCATGAATGTGGGAATAATAGGATACGGAAGATTAGGCAAAATGTATGCTAAATATTGTAAAGCTTTAGGTGCAAAAATAATTGTTTATGATCCTTATGTAAAACAGAAAAAAAATTATTTCACTCAAAACTTAAATAATTTATTAAAAAAATCTGATATAATTTCTCTACATATCCATTTAAGTGAAAAAAATAAAAATATTATAAATTTTAAGAAATTAAGTTTAATGAAATCAAATGTTCTTATCGTTAATACATCAAGAGGTGAATTAATTAATGAAAATGATATAATTAAATTTTTGAAAAAAAATCCAAATGCAAAGCTTGCTACAGATGTAGTTTCTAATGAAATATTAAAAAGAAAATCTAATTTATTAATTAAAAATGCAAAAAAAAATAATCAGATAATGATAACACCTCATATTGGTGGTATGACTGTAGAAGCACAAGATTTTGCATACAAAGGTGTTACAAGACTTTTAAAAAAATTTTTAAAGAAATGAAAATTTCTATATTATTTCAAATCTGTACACACTCTATACGCAATCAAAGCACACTATAAGCTCAGTCAGAATAGAAATTTAACTTTTTAAAAATATTTAATGTTGATTTTATTAAAGAAGTGGTGCCCCCGCACGGATTCGAACCGCGGACCTATTGATTACAAATCAATTGCTCTACCAGCTGAGCTACAAGGGCATAATTTAATTATTAGTTTTTTTAGTTTAATTAGTTAATTAAATCAATCCATAATTAATTATTCATCATTTAGGTTATTTACGGATAAATAAATGATAGATATCAAATTTATAATGTTCCTCAAACTCGTTATTTTCAATGTATAATTCAGCAAATTTTTGATCACGAGTTATTAGAGCTTTTATATTGCAATATTTATTTTTTTCACCTTTTAAAACCTTTCTTGGATAATAATCTTTTAAATAAGGATGTTTTATAAACCAACCACCCCAATTACATAACTTATGTATTTCACCATCTAATTTTGTTGTGTAAAAAATATAATCGTCAGAGAAAACATTTGAATAGCCTAAACCTTTTTTATTTAATATAGGAACAATCTTATAATTTATTTCTGAACTTAATTTGTATTTTTGAATAACATATTTGAAATGATAGGAAGATAGATAAATAAGATGTCCAATTAGAAAAAGAAAAATAAAGCATGTAATAAATTTAGATCTTATTATTTCTCTAAAATTCAATAAAATAATTATATAACAGATAAATAATGATGGATAATAACCAGCATGATAACCTGGCAACACAATAAGAAGGTAACCTAGAAAAATTACTAGTAAGAATAAAATTATACTTTTTCTGGATACAGAATAAGCAAGTAAAAAGCAAAATATAAATGGATAAACCATTCTTAAAACACCTCTAATATGATTTAGTGTTATTGAAACAATATGATCAATTTTTTCATTAAATAAATTAAAATTTATATAGTGTTCTGATTGGTAAACTATTTTTAAATCTCTCCAATCACCCAATTTTTCACCATGTAAATAATAGTATAACTTTCCTGTAGTCAGAGACTCAGAAAATGCGTTTATTAAAAATAAATGAAAATTTGAAATTAAAAAAGGTGTTATTAAAGTAAAAATGATTATTAAATATTTCTTATAATTAGATATAAGCTTTTTATTACATTGAATATTTTCATAATATAAGAATAAAACAAAAAGAAAAAAAACAATTATTGGACCCTGGTGTCTAAATATAGCTGATACACCAATTAATACTCCTCCTAAAATACAAACTAAAAGATTTTTTTTAAAATAATAACCAATAATAAAAAGAAGAATTCCATTATATAAAAGTAAAATAAAAATACCATCTGAATGAATAAAACCAATAGTAAAGATTATTATTAAATGAAAAATTAAAAAAAATAGATAAAGATAAAATTTTTCAACCTGATTAAATTTTTGTTTAATTAATTCTGTAATTAAATAAACGAGATAACTACTCTGAAAGCTTAAATAAACAATTAAAAAGGATAGTATTGTTAAAGAATTAGAGAATAATAAAGTATAATATGTAAATCCTGGGGGGTAATAGCCATTTACAAATTTTAAATTTCCATCAAGGGATGTTACTTTGAATATATGAAGTATATCACTTGTTTCAGGATAACCTTTAACTAGTAAAATTGAGCCGTAAAAAATTAAATTTACTAAAATAAAAGATATAATAAATAACTTTTTTAAATTAATTTTATTAAGTAGTTTCATAAAATAAACTTATATTTTAATTATTATAAACATGTAATAAATATATTATTTACAAATAAGAATAACAGCAAGATTTAAAAATATTATAATGCAAAAAAAAATTTGCCCAATTTGTGAATCTGATAAATATTCAAAATTAGTATATGATGAAAAATTACCAGATGATTTAGTAAATCCTAATTTTGCAGGTCGAAAAGATCCTGACGGTTATCATTATCAAATGTTAAGATGTGAAAATTGCACTTTACTTTATGCTTCAGAAATATATGACGAAGATTATTCAAATCAATTGTATAACGACAGTTCATTTGATTACTCACCAGAACTTGAAGGTTTAACAAAATCTTATTCAAAGACTATAAAAGAAGGGATTCAATTATTAAATAATTCAAAAGAAAATTTTTTAGAAATAGGGTGTGGTAATGGCTTTATGTTGCAAGAAGCATTAAGATTAGGATTTAAAAATGTAAAGGGCATTGAACCCTCTAAAGATGCAATATCTTTTGCGGACAGTAAAATAAAAAATTTTATTCAAAATAGAATTTTTGATGAGAATCAAATTGAAAATGAAAAATATGATTTAGTATTTATTGCAATGGTTATTGAACATGTTGTTGATGCTAATAAATTCTTAGCAAGCATATACAAAGTTCTTAAACCAGGAGGTATTGTAATTTGTGTTTGTCATAATGAGAGACATTTTTTGGCTAAGATGTTAAAAGAAAAACATCCCATAATTAATGACGAACATGTTGCTGTATTTAAC
>Ga0209630_10001795_pt1 | contig 22141 bp, 19 predicted proteins | sample COG_01_FD_184745 | JGI IMG/M metagenome (GOLD analysis project Ga0209630, IMG submission 184745) | Pelagic Microbial community sample from North Sea - COGITO 998_met_01 (SPAdes) (version 2) | ecosystem: Environmental > Aquatic > Marine > Neritic zone/Coastal water | place: Helgoland, sampling... | reverse complement strand
TATTTAATTCTTTGCGTATAGCATTTGCTCAGTCTACAATAACAGCCTTACAAGCTTTAGACTGGTGTTATTCTTATAGAATTGTTGTTAAGCAAAGAGAACAAGAATATTATAATTGGATTTCAGCAGTTACTTCTTTGAATGTTGTAGCAAGGTTAGGTGATAGTATAAATAAGGTACCTAGAGATCAAACTGCCGTTATACCTCCTAGTACAAGCAACACAATATCGCCTTGCGATGTTGCTGTTTATCCTAAAATATTAGGTGGAGCAAATAAAACAACAGCAAGTTTAACTAAGGTTCAATCCATAAACAACCCAGCAGGAACTGCAAACGTGCCGACAGACACGGTTACTTCAGGTATATGCGTTTTTGAAACAGAGCCTTTTAACTCCGACTTAGATATATTTTATGAAACTTCAACAGGTGGATTAATATCTGAGTTAACAACTACAGCTATAGATATACAATTTTATAATTGTTATTTATTAACTTTTAGCTCAGGTGCACATATTGAAATTAACAGATTGAGAGCTGGGTATAACGAAAAGTCTTTTGATATTGGAGTTAGAGCATATGTTGTAAAAGAAAATTTTGCCGAAGAAAGAAGATTTAACACACTGATACACTCAAGCGGTTTGTTTAATTCAAGAACAAACATAAATTATATTAATCAATTTAATGAAGCTGAAGGTGGATTGACAATATCTTTAGATCCTCAAGACGGATCAATACAAAAACTTTTTGCTGATGATACGCAAATAGTTGTATTCCAAGAAGATAAGATTTCAAGATCGCCTGTTAATAAAGACTTTATATATTCTGCAGAAGGCGGTGCAATACCTGTAACAACAAGTACTCAATTTTTAGGAACTATTGCTCCATATGCTGGAGAATTTGGTATGTCCAAAGATCCTATGTCTTTTGCTTATTATGGTTATGCTAAATACTTTACTGACAAAAGTAGAGGCAGCGTAATGAGATTATCTCAAAACGGATTAGTTGAAATATCACAAAATGGAATGAGCGATTTCTTTAGAGACGCATTAGCTAAGTCTGAAGAAATTATAGGTTCTTATGACGAGTATAATAACCTTTATAATTTAACTTTAATAGGTAAAGGCTTTAGCGGGTTTAAAGATACTAATGTTGCAACTGCAACAGATGGCTACTTTACAATAAGTTTTGACGAAGGGAGTCAAGGATGGACAAGTTTTAAATCTTTTGAACAAGAAGGTGGTTTGAGCTTAAATAACATTTATTATACTTTTAAAGATGGCAAATTATGGAAACATAATAGCGATAGCGTAAATAGGAATACTTTTTATGGTGCAAGCGCAGCTGAGTCTTATATAGAGCCGATATTAAATGACAATCCCTCAACAATAAAAACTTTTAACAATATAAGTTACGAGGGAACTAGCGGTTGGGAATTGGATTTTATGCAAACAGATATTTCTTCTGTAGGCAGCGAACCTGCTTTAGAAAACTTTAGTCTATTAACACTGCAACTAACCGGCGCCGCTGATAATAGCATTATAAGTGGAGAACAGTCGGTTTACGCTAAAAACGGGGAGTTCGTACAATGGATAATTACAGCAAAGCCTAAAAATTCCGATTATGAATTTGAAAATGTTAATGATGTTATATTAACCGGTAGCGGAATTTCAATACAAAGCCCATCTATTATTACAAATAACAGTTTAGTATTTTTAGTTACAGCAAGTGCTAGCGCTAATAATGAAATAAAAACTGTAGCAATATCTGGAACGGGTGCTTCATTAATATTTGAAGTTAGTTTGTTAACTGTAAGTATTGGAGATTCGGTTACAAGTGGGGCTGTTAGCCCAGCTTTAGTTAATTATACTACTTCTGGTGCAAATAATCTAGTTGTTACAGTTTCACCAATATCCACACATTACGTAGATCCTGGTAATATAGTAGCAAACACAAGTGGCTTGTCAACGTTACAGCCTATATCAGCTTCCACTATAACCAGAAATGTTATAGTTAGAAACTATGGTTCTAACGCTTACGCTATTGACGACCCGGCTAATAGTATTGATTATATAAAACAGCCTATTTTAATTTTAACAAAAAGCAAAACTTATATATTTGATCAAAGCGATAGCTCAAACACAGGTCATCCTCTAAAGTTCAGTACGACTTCAAACGGTACGCACGGAGGCGGCACAGAATATACTACAGGCGTAACTTATAATGGAACGCCTGGTTCTGCGGGAGCATACACTCAAATAGTTATAACCGCAACAACACCTACTCTGTATTATTATTGTAGTAATCACGGAGGCATGGGTGATGGTACTAATATTACTGATTTTGTTTTAGGTTACAATAATGGAGATGTTTTAGCAACTTTTCCTTTACTAGTGCCTACTTCAGCAACAAATAACTCTTTAGGAATAAGTGGTTCAGCAACAACTTTACCCCTTATAACATGGGCAACACCTTCAAGCGGTGTATTAACAACACCCAGTGGTACATCGGCTGGTAACGCATATAGTAATAGCCCATATAGCGCAACATCTGGTAGAACGGCTACACTTAGATGGACAGCAAGTGGCACTGATAAAGTGTTATTGCCTAGTTCACATAGTCTTACTTACGATGTCCCTGGTTATTCTATATCATCTACCTCGCTAGATAACACATCTCAAGAGTATTTAGAAAATGTTATTGTATTGCCACCACAAACTTCAGATATTACTGCAACCGCAGCAATAACGGGTTCAGGTGAAGTTACTGCTTCGGTTGGTACATACGTATCTTCTATAGCTTTTAGCGCATCAGGTAACACAAACACTAGTATAACTAATTCTAATGGAGCAACAGTACCTATACAAATATCCGCTACTGAATCTTGGGTATTAATAAACGGATCTCCAGGTACAAAAATAGTAGATCCAGATGGCATTGATTTCTTAGGATCAAATTACCCATTTACAATAAACGTAGATGATAACGGTACTGGCTCTTCTAGAACAGCTACAATAACTATAAGTGTATATAGTAACTCTAGAGTAACAGGAGCTGCTATAGGCAATCAAACAATAAGTATAACACAGAGCGCTTAATGAGCACAATAATTAAATTTCCTTTTGAGGAAAAAGAAGGTAAATATTTTGCACCAATAGTGTCAGAAGAAACAACATATAAAGTTTCATCTGGCGCTGTTGTAGCAGACGCAACTAAACTTGTGTCAGGAACAAAAGGTACATTTATGCGTACTCGCTTAAAGCTACCAGTAGATAAATCAATTAACAAAGCTGAACTGTTTGCTGTTAATTCAGAAGCTGTTTATTCAAGTCAATAATATTATATGAATTTAATTAAATCAATTAAGAATAAAATAATAGCATACTCTTTTGAAAAAAAGATTGATAATCTTTTAGATAATGCTTATTCAAAAGAAATAACTGAAAACTTTGTTCACAACAAAGGTAGAGCAGTTAGAGAGGCTAAAAATATTGTAGAGTTAACGCACAATTTTACAGATGGCTTATATTTAAGAGGCATGAAAATGGTGGAAGATGCAAGTATAATTAGCTTAATACACAAAAGAGATCATGTTTGGTTTTTATTAACCGGATCTATTACTATAGTAACTAATGGCATTGCAGAACATTATATTGCACCATATATAGGTTTTTCAAAAAGTGGCACACAAAGAGCAATTTACGCCCATGAAGAAAGCATATTTCAAAATGTATTTCAAAATCCTCTTGGGTTAACAGATTTAGATGAGTTAGAAGATTTTAATTATTCATATACAAAAAATGATTACACAGACTTTATTAGAAATAACAAATGATCCTTATATAATACAGGGTAGTGGCTTAGCTATAGCCGCTGTAGGGGCGGCATCCGGCCTTATAAAAGGTATTGGCTCTTTATTTGGAAGAAAAAGAAAAAGGCGCGCGGCACAAAAAGCTGAACGTGCCAAAGCTGCTGCAATGGCTAAGGTTGACGCATTTAAATTTAAAAATGCTTTTGAAGGCATGCAGGGAGCCAGTTACGACCCGGTTGCTGCCCAGGCAAGTAAATTAACAAACGCGGCTACAGCTCAAATGCCAACCTTAGGTGAAGCTACTGGATACGAAGCTACAGGTTATGAGGCTCAGGGATACACAGCTCAGGGCACTAACGTAGGCCCTCTTTTGACTGGAGATGCTACAGGCTTAACCAATGAGTTTAATAATCTGCAAGTTTCTACGGCAGGAGCCGAACTTGCGGCACAAGAAGCAGATCAATCATTAGCTGCATCTCAAGATTTAGCCGCACAAGCAGGCACTGGTGGAGGCGGAGCAACTGCACTGGCTGCAGCAGCGGCAAAATCAAAGTCTAAAATTGCGGCAGATATAGATCAGCAAGTTAAGGCCAATGAAATGCGAAGAGCACAAGGCGAAATGCAATTGCAAAGAGATCAATTAAGACAAAGCAATACAGCTTCTCAATTTGATTTAGGACAATCACAATTTAATGCTAGTGCATCTAACCAAGCCGCACAGTTTAGTGCAGGCGCTATGAATCAAGCCTCACAATTTAATGCAGGCGCTATGAATCAAGCTGCTCAGTTTGGTGCTCAAGCTGCTAACCAATTCCAGCTTAACCAGTTTGGACAAGAAGCGCAAATGAATCAGTTTAATGCAGGACAAGCAAATCAATTTACAATGGCCGACTTTAGGAATAGTCAAGCCATGGAATTAGCCAATGCACAAGCTGCAACTGCAGCTAATCAGTTTGCAGCACAAAGCGGAATGCAGGCAGATATTATGGGTAGACAAGGAACAATGGACGTTCAAGGAATGAAATATAATAGGCTAGCAAGTAAGTTAGGCATGGCCAATCAACAAGCTGCCCAAAAGTCAGCAGCATACGAAAAACAAAGAGGTATGTTATTAAGCGGACTTTCTGAAGCGGCGGCGGGCGCAGCGGGCGCTTTAAGCGGGGGTGATGGAATTAAGGCAAATTTAGGATTTTAGTTATGAGCAGATACGGAAATTTAGGGTCATTTGATTACAGGGTAACAAATGTACCACAATACGATTTAGAAGCAGATATTGATAGAGGCATAAACAGAGGGCTTAAAATTGGTCAAATGATAGCTAAAGGCGTAAAGTCTGAAGCTGATATTCGCGTTGCTAGGCAAAAAGAAATTGCCAACCAAATGGCTATAGATAAAATAGATGCTACAGTAAGAGAGGGCTTTATATTAAAAGCAGATGATGATACAGGTGCAATTGGTAATGCTCGTATAAAAGTAGGCAATGCATTTGTAGACAAATTAAATCAGGCTAAAATAGCTAGAGATGACGGAACAATGACCCCCGGCGATTATAGTGAAGTAGTGCAAATATTAAATAATCAAATAATGGCTTTTAAAGATGGTGAAAAAGCTATAGCGGGTATGGTTGGGCAGTTTTTTGACAGTGTTGAAAATGACAATCAATCTGAGGCTAATGATCCTAAAACAATAGAATTTTTATCAGCGCTAAGCACGGGGAGGGCCAATGTAAATTGGGACTTTGATGAAAATTATAATTTTCAACTATCTGGAACTTGGAAAGACTCTGGTGGTAAAGACCAACCGGTGCAAGCCGCTTTAGCAAGACTTGAACAGCTTCCTCAAGTACTACTTGCTCCTGAAAATACAGCTTTTGATCAAAGACAAGCTGATATTTCTAATGTTATGGAATCGCAACAAGGTAAAGCAATGACTAAATTAACTACAAAAGTTGATCCCGCAACTGGCGTTCCTGTATATACGTCGGATATAAATCCGTTGTTTACTGAAACTACTGAAATGGTTACAACGCCTGATGGAAAAAAAGTTAAAGCTAGCAGAACAATAGATCAAGTGCAGCCTTGGTTTAGACAAGCCGCTGATGATAGTTTTAATGGTTACTTTGACTCTTTAGGAAAAGGTGATTTAAGAATGGGGTTGAAGTCATATTTACTTGATTCAACGCAAAGCGGTTTGGGCTATGAAGAAGTAACTGAGCTTATAGATGGCAAAAAAGATAAAGATGGTAATATTATTAAAAGCACAATTCCCAGTTTAGATGTTTTAAAGCAAATAAAAGAAACCATAAAAGAAGAGTATATGTTTGAAATGCTTGACGAAACTCACCAAGCTAATAAGTTAGCGGTTGAAAAGCAAATTCAAACAGACAGGGGTAATAGAGCAAATATTGCCAACGAAGAAAGAAAAATAATGGCTGCTCAGCAAGAAAAGAAAGAATTAACTACTCCTAAAGGCAGTGGTAAAACTACTGAATCTGGTGATGAACTTTTAAATAGAGTTCAGGGTTTGATAAATAAATCAACAACTTTTGGGCAAAGTATTATGGGTCCAGTTACCAAGCCGTTTAATTACGAAGATTTAATTAAAGACTCAGGAATAAACATTGTTCCCGCAACTAAAACAATAAAGGGCACTGCAAAAGATAGAAAAGAAACTGATCCTAATAATTTTGTTATGAATGTACCTGGAGGTAAAAGTTTAACGATACCAAAAGAAGATTTAAATGATCCTGAACAGTTTATTAGAAACTATTTTGCAGCATTAGATGTACCAACCAAACCAACAAAAACAAATCCTAAAACAATTGATTATTACTTAGATAGATTAGATTTTACAGGAAAAGGTTTAATGGATAAATACGGAATTAAATAATATGCTAACAGAAGCACAAAAGCAAGAATTAGTTGCATTAGCCCAGTCACTGGAGTCACAAGGCAAATCTCAGCAAGAAGTGCAGGCTGCTATTGATAGTAAAAAAGCAGAAATGCTTGGCAGCAATACAGTTAAAGAAGCAATATCTATAAATGAAGTAGCTACACCTGATTTGCGCGAGCCCGAAGACGTAAAAAAAGAAATAGAAGAAAAACAAAAAGAGGCTGATAAAAAATATAGATTTAAAGCGCAAAAGGGAACGGTCCCCGGTAATCTTGAATTTGAAGGAGAGTATATTGTAAGTAAACAAGATCTTTTTAACGACGAATCACTAAACATAAAGACCGAGGAGGATTTGCAAAAGTATCTTGCATACCAATTTAAACAAGGAAAATTTGTTGATGAATATTTTGATGATCCTTTTTTAACCTCTACAGGGCAAGAAGCCAAAGCGCAAGTACTAAGCAAAGAAGAAGAAAAAGCTGCTAAACAACAATTTAAAGCTTACTACGAAAGCCCTAAAACAACTGTATTTGGTGCTATGCCCGACCCGGAAACAGGAGAATTTTCCTCTAAACAATTATTAGAAGCAGATGCATATAAAAGATCTTTTTTAGATAAAGCAGAAGAAGACTTAAAAGTAAACAAAGCAGCTGATGAAATAATTTCTAATAATGAAATTTATAACTTAGCCGAAGAATATTATATTAAAGATGTAAAAAATAAAAAGTTTTCTTCAAATATTGAAGACATTGCTAAAAAATCCGAAAATAGAGTAGAGCTTTTAAAAGAGGAGGGTAAAAAAGCAAAAGGGTTATCCGAATTAGGAAATCTTGATGCTAAAAATGCTTTAATAAAAAATCAAGTTATAGCTGAAGAAGCCACAAAGCTAAAAAACTATATTGGTAGATTAAATAATGTAGTTTTAAAAGATCAAAAAGAGCTTGAAGAATATGAGGCTATTAAAGAAAATACTTTACGTAAAGCTTCTTATATTAATCAAGAATTTAAAAATGCTGATAAAGAATTAAAAAAAGCTATTGAAAAATCTCAATCAGCAGATGAAATTAATGATATTATAAGAAGAGATTACGGAACTGCTTCAAATATAATGGGTAGAGCAATAGCGTCAACATACGAACTTGCAGCAGGTGCGGTAAATATTCCTGCTTATATTTTTAGTGGTATTGAAGGAAGTATTGACGCTATAACTAAAGAAGATGTTAATTTAGGAGATTTTGAAAAATCTGGATTAAAATTAGGTGAGCTATTATCTGGTGCGGCTGAGGAATTAAGAGAAGGATTATCTAAAGATAAAACTATTGAAGAACTTCAAGGCTTAGGTGATATTGTAACTTGGTTTGGCAATTTAGTTGGTAATCAACTACCTATACTTGGTACGCTGGCTGCAACAGGCGGTACAGCCGGTTTATGGGCTATGGGTGCAACTACAGCAGGTAATAAATATGCAGAAATGATGGCCGAAATGGATAAAAATCCATTAATATCTTATTCAAGAGGTCAGTTATTTGCTGCACCTGCTATCGTAGGTACTGCAGAGGCTTTAAGCGAAAGAGTTACATTTAATCAATTAAACGTTTTAAAATCTGCTTTTAAAAAATCACCTTCTTTTAAAGATGCAGTTAGAAATTATGTTAAAGGAGTAACAGCTAAAAGCGTTGCTGGCGATATTGTACAAGAAGGAGGGTCTGAGGTTCTTGCGCAAGCATCTGAAAATTTAGTAGATGCTTTTATGCTCGATAAAGATATAAGCCTTGACAGAGGCCTAATGGAAGCTTTTGCATCAGGAGCCGCTATGAGTGCAGGCGTATTTAAAGCACCTCTAATATTCAAGCAGGCATTTAATCCTTTCAGATCTCGTGATACTGAATTAGAAATAGCGCGCGGTAATCAAGTTATAGAAAGCTTGAACCAAGAAATGAGCAAACTAAATGAAGGTAACCCTGCTGATAGAAAACAATTAGAGTATTTAGCTAATGCTGTTAATGATGTTAAAGCTAAGCAAATGAAATATTTAGCTAAAGACTTAAATAACATTGACAATCTTACAAAAAAACAAAAGCAAGAGCTAATAACTATTAATGGTGAAATAGGTAAAATTAGAAGTGAAGCAGGGCAAATAGATGCAGATGTGCGTGGTAAAGACGCTAAAAATTTAGCTTTACAACCATTAAATGAAAGATATAATGAATTAGCAGAAAGAAAAAATACTATACTTCAATCTGCTAATGAAGCCACCTACGATCCGCCTAGTCTAGAAAGAAGCATATTAGAAAATTATCAAGGCAAAGGATTAACACAAGATTTTTACTTAAATAAAAGAGTTGAACTATTAACCAATGAAATAACAAATCTTCAAAAATTAAAAGATGAGGGTGTAAAAGATCCTGAAAGGGAAGCTATGCTTAACCTTAAAATAAAAAATAGACAAAAGCAGTTAGCGTTTTCTGTTACCAGCGCTATGGGAATGGTTGACACAAATATAAATGCGACTGGACTTAAAGCCGTTAGCCTTGAATTTGTTAATAAAAGTAAAGAATTATTAACACAATTAAAGAGCGGAAATATTACTCAAGAAAAATATAACGAATTATATAATGTTGCAAAGGCCGATTACACTACAAAAAGGTCTAAATTAGCGGCTGCTCCTAAAGAATTTAGTAAACTTCAAGCTATATATGATAAATATTTTACTGACAATAAACAAAGAATTAAAGGAGGTAAATTTAAATCTGAAGTTGATAAAAACAGGGCGGCAATAGAATTTAGAGAAGCGTCTGGTGGCATAGTAGAGGCTATTACAAAAAGATTATATGATAGAGCGCCTGATGCTGCTAAAGAAAATTATTCAAGAAATGATTTTAAAAACGATGTACAATCTGAAATTTTTGAATTAATCCAAACTGAATTTGATCCTTCAAAGCAAACTTTAGATAAATTTATAAGTAGCAGAGAAAATTTGCGAGCTCAAAGAATGGCTAATAAGCAAATGAAACAAGTTTTTGATTCAGGTATTTCAGAAGCAGCTGATATTGTTTCTGACACAATGAACCAGGAAATGGAAGCCGATCAAGCTCAAGAACAAATTGATTCTGCGAAAGCTTTAGGCATTGAACTTGATGGCGCTGAAGTTGAAAAGGAATTACTTAAGAATTATGATGTAGATTCTAAATCTTTTAAAAAGAATATAAGTAGCGGTTTTATTACTAAATTTAAAGATAAAGTTTATGACTTTATAGGTAAAGATACTAAAAACAATAAAGCATTTACTGAAAAATTAAAATCAAACCCGAAAGCATTCTACGATGTACTTACAATAGAAGGTATGCGTATGGCTCGTGGTAAAGACGGTTCAAACCCGTTTGAAGAGGCAGGTATGCTTATATTTAAAGATGGTCAACTTGAAAAAGTTGCATTTGAAAATATAAACATAGATGATTTTGTAAATTACTTTACTGATGCATCGCTGGCTAAGCAAGCTAGGTCAAATAGACAGAATAGATTTAAAGAAGCTGTAACGGTATCTGTAGCGTCATCACAAGCTATTAAAATACTTAATACTAATGAAGACTTAAAAAACAGAATAGTAGACTTAAATCAGCTTAAAGCCGATGTTGCCGCTAACCTATCTCCATTTCAAAAAGATTTTAATGTTTCTGAAAATGAATTTGCAACCTACGATAAAGACTGGAGCAAGTATGCAGATGAGTTTGGTCACCAAGATTATAATTTAAATAATGATACTCAACGTGAAGAATTTTTAAATAAATTAAAATCCAGTGGACTAACAAAATTATTGCCGGCAAGCTTCTTTTTAAACTTTAACGGAGCAAGTGATCCTAAAATTTTTAAAGGGGAATATGTAAAAACTTTAAACGGAAAATTAATTTTACAAAAAGATTATAAAAAATTACCAAAAGGTAAAAGACCAAGTATAGAAAGAGTAAGATCTGGTAATATATTTTTTATAAATGTTTCTGAAGCAAAAGCTTGGGTTGCAGAAAATGGTCCTTTTGCTGAAGAAAAAGAATCGTATTCGTGGATTGGAAAGCAAAAAACTGCTTATGGAAAAATTGTAAATCGTAAAAAACAATTATCTTTAAAAGAAAACTTTAAAAATAAAGAATGGCTTAAAAACGAAGATAATAAATTAGTAGCTTTAGAAGACATTTTTACTATTTTTCAAAATTTTATGGTTAAAGATGGTGCTGTTAATAAAGAAAATGCAGCTTTAGTCGCTGCTTTATTAAAGTCTACTTCATCTTGGCAAGGTCACTTTGTAAGAAAAGCGTCTCCTGTTAAATTTACCGCAATAGGTAAAATGTATGATGAAAATAATAAACCATTATTCGACGAGGAGCATACTTTGCCAGCCTCGGCTGTGGCTAAATATTTATTTAGTTCTGCTATAAACGGAAATATTAAAAAAGATTTTAAAAATGTTAAGAAAAACTTTTTTCAAGGGCCTTTACTAAAAGAATTTGATAGTAGGCTTGCTGGCAAAGGGCCGGATGGAAGAGGTTTTAATTATAAAGCAAGAACTCCTTCTGGTTGGTTAATGACCGATAATATATGGGCAAGATATTTTAACCTTAACGTTAACAATGTAAGAGGAGGAATTGATCCTAATAAAATTATACTCAGAAATGGCAAAACAGTTGCCGAAGAGTTTAATGTTGGATTTGATGGTAAAATTACGCCTGATGTTTTAAAAGTTCAACAAGAAGGAATTGCTGAACAAACTGATAAAGTTGAATTTATTATTGATAGAGCTATAGCCAAGCTTACAGAATTAACCGGAACAAAAGGTTTTGCAATTGATCCATTCTTATTATTAGCAGCAAAAGACGTTAGTTTGAATGTACTTGCGGGCGGGCTGCGTACAGTTAAAGCAACCTATAAAGCAGGAAAAAGTTTAGCTAAAGCAATAGACGCTGGTTATCAGAATGTTAAAAAATATATGACAGAGCGTGAATGGCTTGAATTTGCTAAGCTTGCAACACAAGAAATTGAAGATGTAATGACCCCTGCTAGGGCTAGATTAGCTGTTTATAATGAAGCTGGTGTAGCTGCTGCTCAAGAAAATATAAGAAAAGAAGGCGAAAAGTTATTGCGTGAATTAGGAGTTGATGTTAATAATTTAAGCACTAATGAAATTAATAAAAGGTTAGGTGTCTTAAGTAAAGCTAGAGCAGTAGCAATGGACAAAAACGCGCCTAAAAAGAAAGCTAGAGTATTTGACTTTGACGATACACTTGCCAAAAGCAAATCTAATGTGCTTTATTTGCTTCCTGACGGTACTACTGGTAGTTTAACAGCTACAGAGTTTGCGGAACAATCTGGTGAGCTCGCAGAGCTTGGTGCTCAATTTGATTTTTCTGAATTTAGTACAGTTAAAGACGGAGAAAAGGGCCCTCTTGCTGTTCTTGCTAAAAAATTAACCGAAGCAAAAGGTGATCGTGATATATTTGTATTAACAGCTAGACCTGCTGCTGCAGCTGAATCTATAAAAAGTTTTTTAAGATCAGCTTTAGGTATTAGTATACCTTTAGAAAACATTACAGGATTAGGTGACGGTACAGCCGGAGCTAAAGCATATTGGATGGCTGAAAAAGTATCTGAAGGTTATAATGATTTGTTTTTTGCAGATGATGCACCTAAAAATGTAGCAGCTGTAGATAAGATGCTAACTGATTTAGGTGTTAAGAAAAAGGTTCAGCTTGCTAAAGAAGCTGAAACTAAGTCCATTGAAGATGAAATGGATAGTATATTAAGATCTAAAAAGCCTACGCGAGGTTCAATATTAAGAAAATTAAATATATATGTTCCGCCGGGTGCTGATGATTTTGCAGGATTGCTATACACGTTTTTAGGTAAAGGTGCTATTGGTAATACTCAAATGAAATTTTTTCAAGATAATATAATGACTCCGTTTGCGCAAGGCATTAGTGCATATGAAACAGCAAAGGTAACATTAGGAAGAGATTATAAAGCTTTAAAGAAAAGATACAAAAACAAAAAAGTTTTAAAAGAAAAAGTTCTTGATGGCTTATATACTAAAGAACAAGCGGTTAGAGCTTATCTTTACAATGGCGCGGGCTATAACTTAGACATTAGTAAAGCTGATGCAGCTGATTTATTAGCAGTGGTAGCTGCGGATCCTAAGTTAAAAGCATTTGCAGATGATCTCGCTAAGATAACTAAAATACCTGAAGGCTATCCCTCTATTATGCCGGACTGGCTTGGGGGTAGTATTCAAACTGATTTAGCTAATGTTTCTAATAAAGCGCAAAGGGCAGAGTTTTTAACAGAGTTTATAAACAATAAAGACCAAATGTTTTCGGATCAGAATATAAAACTGATCAGACAAATGCATGGTAATGATTTTACCGATGCTCTAGAAAATGTTTTAGAAAGAATGGAAACCGGTGTTAACCGTAAGAAAGGTAAAGATAAAGAATTCAACCAAGCATTAAATTGGTTAAATGCATCTGTTGCAAACATTATGGCTTTTAATACTAGATCTGCTATATTGCAGCAATTATCTGCAGTCAACTTTATGAACTGGACTTTTAATAATCCGTTTATGATGGCTAAAGCAATGGCTAATGTACCACAATTTGCAAAAGACTTTGGCACATTATTTAATTCTGACTTTTTATTAGAAAGAAGAGGTGGTTTAAAAATTGAAATAAACACTGCTGACCTTGCTAATACAGAGCCAGGTAATTGGTTTACTAAAACGCATAAAAAGCTTTTACAAGCTGGGTTCTTACCAACTCAGTATGGCGATAGCTTTGCCATAGCTTTTGGGGGCGCTACTTGGTATCGTAATAATATAAACAGATTGACTAAAGAAGGCGTGTCTGAAGCTGATGCTATTAAACAAACAATGCTAGAGTTTCAAGAGATTGCTGAAACATCTCAGCAGTCTTCTAGGCCTGACAAAGTTTCTAGGCAGCAAGCGTCAGACATTGGTAGATTAATATTAGCATTTGCTAATACCCCTATGCAGTACGCAAGGTTAACCAAAAAAGCCGCGCTTGATTTAGCTAATGGCAGAGGCGATTGGAAAACTAACGCTTCTAAAATAGTTTATTACGGAGTTGCACAAAACCTTATATTTACGACTTTGCAGAGTGCTTTGTTCTCTATGCTACTTGATGACGATGACGAAGTAACCGAAGATGATGAAAAGAAACTTATGTATGCCGCTAACAGTATCATTGACGGTACTCTTAGAGGCATGGGTTATGCAGGTGCTACAATTGCTGCTCTCAAAAACCTTGGTATGGAGTTGTATGATCAAAACCAAAAAAGAGAAAAAGGCGAAAGAGTTTACAACGGTGCTCTTACTCTTGTACAAAAAGGTTTAAGTATATCCCCTCCACTTAGTAAAAAGATTGGTGATATTGTAGAAGCTCAAAGGTATCAAGACTGGAGACAGTATAAGTATAGCCCTTTTTATCAAAACTACGCAAAAGCTAATTATGTTTCCGGCATACTTAATGTGCCTGTAGATAGGGTGTTTAAAAAGTTAGAAAACATGAACGCAATGAGCGCTGAATATAATGACGCTTGGCAAAATGTTTTATTAGGTTTAGGCTGGTCTCCTTATTCGGTAAATGTAGACTTGGTTGATATTAGAGACAAAAGAGATATAGAAAACAAATCTTCTCCTCTTGATAAAAAAGACACTTTAGAACCAGGTGTTTTAGGCAAAGCTCATAAAGATGGGACTATACAAGTAAAGAAAGGTTTATCACCAGCTAAAAAGAAAGAAGTTATTGCTCATGAAAAAAAGCATATAGCTGATATGAAATCTGGAAAGTTAAATTATGATAATTCATACGTATATTGGAATGGTAAAAAATATTCAAGATTACTAGGAAAAAAAATAATGTATAACGGCAAAGCACATTTAGAAGGTGATAAAAAATTACCTTGGGAAAAATCAGCTAACGGAATAAAAGTATAATTATGAGTAAATTATTTAAAAAATTTTTAGACTACAAAATGTCAGACGAAGCCAAAGGAAAAATTGGTAATCTTGCTAACAAAGCTTCCAAAGTTAAAACAGAATTAAAGTCGGATTTTAAAGGCGTTCGCGAAGGTAATTTAAGAAGAAAAGCTAATAAAATACTAGCTAATGCGGAAAGTGAAGGCAGAGCGGTTAATGAGCAAGAGGCAGACCGCCTTAGAGATTTAAAATCTAAAGCTATGTCTGCAGAAAGTAGACAAGAAAAAAGAGATGAAAGATATGCTGAAAGTAAAGCCCGAACAGATTTAAAAAGGCAGTCTTATATAAATAAGATGGTTAAAAAAGGTATTATGACCGCGGAGCAAGCGGAAGGCCGTTTTAATAACATAAGGGGTATAACGGCAAATAGCGATAAACTTAAAAATGAAATTTTAGGTAAGCAAACTAAACCTAAAGAAACTGAAGAAAAAACTTCTAATATTGCGCTTCAGTCTGAGCCAATGCCAGAAGAGTTATTAGGGTACTCGCAAGTTAATACTAGTACTAAAATAGGACAAAAATATATAAATAGTATTGGTGAAATTATGAACAATACCAAGCTTACATAAAAAAAGGGGGATGATACCAATTACGGCGTCATCCCCTCTAATTATTTAAAATAGTAAACCAATACCTAAACCTGCAATAGGTCCGATTATTGCCCACCCCTCAAGAAACCTAATTTTTTTAAGTTCTTTTTGAGTGAATACATTATCTTTTGTGTCTAAGATAACATCAGCTGCTTTTTGCTTAGCTTCAAGCAATTCAGCTTCTAATTTTTGTACTTTTTGTTTAAGTGTCATAATATAAAATTTAATTAATAATATTCGCAATAAGATTCTTCTATTGTAACATAGGTGTTCGTTGACTCATCCCATACAGTCGTTAATGTTATCACACAGTAATCCTCTTCATCTTCACAACTAACCGTCGCAAGACAAGCAATCAGGATCCATAGCCGCAGCAGCAATGTCGCCGCGTAAGACGCTTTCTGTTCGTACATAATATAATGTTTTAATTCCACGTTTCCATGCCTCAAAGTGTACTTGATTCATCCACTTAGGGGTTGCCTCAGAAGGGAACGCTAAGTTTAAACTTACAGACTGATCTATATAGTCTTGTCTTATGCCAGCCTGTCTAACCAGTTCTAATTGATTTATCTCTTTGAATGTTTTAAATACACTTTTTACAGGCTCTCCTTCTTCTTCAGTAAGTCTTCCTCCGTGATCGTAATACCATCCGTCAAGTTGTTTAATTCCTTGAACGGATCCACCATCTTCCAAAATCTTATCCCAAGTTTCTTTATTATCGATACCAATTTTTCTTAATACTTTTTTAAGTTCTTTATTTTTTCGTATAAATGTTCCTTTAGCAGATTGCTCTGTAAATACATTAGCAGCCCATGGCTCAATACCAGGTGAAACATTACCCGATAGTTTTGAATTAGATACAGTTGGAGCTACAGCTCTTAAGTGCGTATTTCTAAATCCAGTTCCAGAACACCACAGCGGTTCACCATACACTTCAGCTAATGCTCTTGAGGCTCTTTCGGTTTCAATTTTTATTTTTGAAAATATTTCGCGCGTTTTGAATTGTGCTAATAACCCTTCGAAAGAAATTCCGTTTTTCTGCAGCAGGCTGTGCCAACCAAGGACACCAAGTCCAAGTGCCCTGCCTTTCTCCGCACTGCGTACAGAGTTCTCGAATCCCTTCATATTCTTCGCTCTCTGGATAAACTCTTCTAGCACACCGTCCAGGAACCATGTTGCGTCGTAAATCAAATTCGTATTCTTCCATTCATCATATTTATCTAAATTCAAAGACGATAAGCAGCAAACAAAGCTATGACTTTCATCTGTATGTAGCGTAATCTCACTACATATATTAGTCATATGTACCTTTAAACTATTTTTCTTATATGCTTCTGGATTAGACTTGTTCGTGTTGCCTTTAAAAAGGATATATGGCTCACCAGTTGCTTTACGCTTTTGGAGTAGCTTCGACCATCTTTGCCTAGCGTCTTGATCTCCCGTTTCAAGTCTTCGCATAAACTTATCGCCAACGACAGCACACTGGTGTAGGTTAAGAGATTGTCTATTGACGTCTCCCTTTGGTTCCCTAATTTCAATCCAATCGAGGAAGTCATCGTGTTCAATATTGATATTAACTGATGCAGCTCCTCTTCTAACGCTACCTTGGTTGGTTGCGAGTATAGTTGAGTCGTAGATTTTGCAAAAAGGGACAACGCCGTCTGAAGTTCCATTACCTGTTATTCTTTTACCAGCGGGTCTTATTTGATTGATGCCTATCCCAACTCCTCCGCCGTGCTTCGCTAGGAGCATCATTTCTAAATTTTTATTACCAATATCTTGTATACTATCCGCTACGTCAATACCAAAGCAACTAATTGGTAAACCTCTGTCTGTACCTGTATTAGACAGCACAGGAGACGCTAAACACAACCAACCCTGCCATATATACTCAAAAAACTTTTCAGCCAGTTCTGGCTTATATAAACGCTTAGCTACTGTTTTTGAGACTCGCCAGTATGCGTCTTTGGGGGATTCTCCGTTAACCAAATATCCCCCGGATATAGTCTTCTTGTATACTTCGGTATCTCCCCAGCTGGGGTAGTCTTCACCTTTTTTCCACTCATTATTCCACATTATAAATTGTATAAATAAATTAAATAACCTAATGTTACATTTAAATTAACCACTACTAAGTTCCACTGCTTAGCCACCCAAACTTGGGGTGTACAAAGCATACCACCGAATATATATGTTATTGCACCAACTTTACCATAAGATAATAAATATGGAGACATCATTATAAATGCAGCACCCATATAACCAAGCCTGTTAACTATTCTTTCTAAAGGACTGAGCTTGCGTTCTTTTACTAAAACTCTTAACCACCTTTGCCCAAACCTCCACTCGCATTGTCTACAAGTTTTTTTATCATTTCTAAACTTGTCTTCGCTTTTGCTCTTTAAGCATTTGTTACAAATTTTCATTACCAAATATCTTCAAAGTCTTCTCCCTCGTTTGCTTTAGAATAGTCCGTTGGCCTGACAGCAAAAAAGTCAGTATGAGTATGACCACCAGTAAGGTGATAGAACCAGTCGAGGTTTTCTGCTCCTTTTTTGTTAAAAGCAAAGTACTCCCCGAGGTCGAAGTAACCAAGTTCTTGTAATTTTTCATTGAGACGTTTTCTAATGAATTGTTTAAGGTCATAAGCTTTAAGGTTTTCAATGTCTCCAAGTTCGAACATTTTATCAATATACTTTTCTTCTGCTTTAAGCATTGATGTTGCTGCTGCAATAACGTCATCTCTACATTCTTCTAATAAGTTAGGCATCTCTTTACACATATGATTAAACAACCTACAACCCATTTTACTGTGTAATGATTCATCTCTTACAGACCACTTCATTTGCTGCCCAATACCTTTTAACAAATTTCTTAATTGAAAAGAATATAATACAGCAAAAGCAGAATAAAGACTAACTCCTTCAGCAAAAGCAGAAAAAATAGCCAAGGACTTTGCGATACCAACCAGCTCATTTCCTTTATAAGCGACGAGGTTATCAAATCTTTCCATAGTTGCTTCATCTTGTAAAAATGCTTCAAAGTTTTCAAGACCTAATGTTTCATTTAAATAACTATACGCCACAGCGTGTATTGTTTCTTGACTACCAAACATCATAGCCATCTGTTGGATCTCATGCTTAGGAAACCAACCAACAACCTTTTGCGTCCAATAATCAGACACTGCACATTCTGTTTGCGCAAAGCCTAAAAGTATGTTGCCAACTAAGTTTTTTTCTTCTTTAGTTAACTTTTCATTCCAATCTTTAACGTCGCCAGACATTGGTATTTCTGTATGTAACCAAAATGCTTGCGCTTGCTTTAGCCAGCCGTCATTATAATACTCAGGGTATTCAAAAGGTTTATACGGTATCCTCTCCTTGAATAGACTCATTCTTTTCTTTCTTTTTATAGTTATCTTTTAATATTTCTAAAGCTTTTTCGTAGTCGGGTAATCTCTTGACTAACTCTAGTGTTCCAACACTAAGATCTTTTAAATTAGCTACTTCATTAATAAGTTTATTTACAGCCGCCCCTAAGGACTCCAGCTTGTTTTGCATTTCAATTAATTTTGACTCTTTCATATGCCTTTACTTAATATAATTGGACTTGCGTCTTTATTGTGATTAACCTCATAATGGCTATCAAATTCTTTTATTAAAATTTTTTTATTTTTAAATCTTTTAGGGTATCTCTTTAACACGTATTCTTCCACTTTATTCATCCTTATATATTGTTAAACATAATTCTACAAATGGTATGTATAGCACGTGATCTGTAGTGGTTTCATTAATATAACTTCTTAACCCCACCACTATTCCCGGATATAATCCTAATGATAACTCCCATCCCATAATTTTTCTTCTTTTAAATAATAGTTAAGCATCTTCATGTGATACTTTATTCTTTCTGAATGGTGACTCTTCAATGTAAAATCCATGCTGTCTTCCAATTCTTTCGATTGCTTCTCCGTTGATTCTGTCATTTTTAATATACCTTTTAATATCTTTTTCTAGCTTTCGCCTATTGTACATTATTCGCGCTTGTTTTTTCTGTTGTTCTTGATCATTTGAACTGTTAAGTCCACTTCTTTCTGGTTTTGCGGTTTGTAAAGTGTCTTTCCAATATTGTTTTTTGTAAGCCATAATTTAAATAATTTCCACCGCAAAGGGAAAGATTCATTAGCCCGCCCTTTGCATTCTATTATATAATCTTTTCCAGTAAAGTCAGGCGTATATTTAATGCCCAGCACTTTTTTGCTCCCTCGGTTAGTGTAATCACCTTTCCCGTTTGCTTGTTTTTCATAAGACTCATTTGAAAAATTAAAACTTTCGATAAGCTGGAAAACTTCACCTTCATAATATTCAAATAATTTTTCTTTTTTTAAAGCCATATAAGTGTAACGCTCAAGGCCTGATGCAAAATTAATGCCGTCATATGTTATTTTTTTTGCCGTTACAGGACCACGCTTTTTACTTTTCTTTCGTCTCATGTATGATTAGTTGCCCATGTTTTATTTATATTATAACCTAATTGGTCAGGTGGTCCAGGATCTGGATATGCAGAGATAAGCTCTGAATCAACTTCTAGGTCTTTAACATAACACTCTTCAATTTCTTCGCGCAATGACATACGAGCTTTTTCAATATAATTAACTGCATCCATAAGTTCTTCTTGTAAATGGTTAAGCCACGCATCTAATGGTTGGTTATCGTCGTTAAGTGTTACGCCATACTTTTTAAAGCCAACATCAGATCGTTTTTGTATCTTACTTACTACTTGTTGTATAATTTTATCACGCATCTTTTACAAATGTTCCGTTAATCATTCTACCAGTTCTGTTAGATATTTCATCATAAGCAGACTTAATGCAAACTTCAATATCGGTACCGACAAGGTGGGCAAGATTAGTAAGAACAACAACGCTATCACCAATAGCATCAATAATACCTGCCTTATCATCTTTAAGTATAGCTTGGGATAGCTCTCCTGATTCTTCATATAATTTAATTAGTTGTGTTTTAATATCTCCTTTGTCATATAAGCCTCTTTCTTTAGCCCACTCTCTAATCAATTCAAATTGATCTTGGTGAGAATATAACTTTTCTTTAGTTAATGTTTGGAATTCCCCCGCTTCAGCCATAGCTTTATTATAAATATAACAGGAGTTAGGGCCAAATTGACTATTATGTACATTAGATATAACCCAATCAATTTTATCGGTTGAATCAAGTTTAAACGTGCCATATTGTGTTTTTATTTCTAAGTCTGCTAAAAAACTTGCGTCTAAGTCCTTAGAAGATGTTTTAAATGTAGTTGTTGTAGGGGATGAGCTGTGCTTATTCATAGTCTTTTTAAATAAATCTTTATAAAGTTTTCTATCAACCTTGTAACCTAAATCTTCTTGAAGAGTACGCTCTACTCTTGATGCTTCAGCTACGTTGTCTGTTTCAAATAGTATTTCAAACTCACCGGGCTTATAACCCTGCGCTTCAATTATACGCCTTTGAATACTTGTTGTACAACCAATCTTAACTCCTGGTATATGGTAAATCTTATATTTACCTTTGCTTAGCGTTGTTTCCATTTATTTTCTATTGATTTAATTATATTTAAACTTTTTTCAGTTAGGAATTCACCCATATAGTTATTTTTTTTAAACCAGTATTCAAATTCCGACGTTGAGTTTTGCTTTGATTGGCTCATGAGGATTATAATTTACTAAATGAATCATTTTGTGTGTTGGTATTCTTATAAAGTTTCCTGCCCCTCCTTCAATAGATAATCCAAAATCAATTCCCACACTAGGAAGTTTCCTAAAATCACGGGATAACTGCTGCTTAGCTTGTTCGATATGGTTATTGTAAAGGTGACAATCACCAAGTGAAGCAGTAAGCCTCCCAGGTCTATAACCTGATCCTTTTGCCAGCATAAGTAATAATAAACCATACATGGCAAAATCATAAGGCAAACCAAGAAAAACATCAGCGGATCGTTGTGTCCATAATAAATCAAGTTTTCCATCGTTTATATATATTTGAAAGCCATAATGACAAGGAGGTAATGCCATATCGTCCATATCATTGGGATTCCATAAGCTTGCCATAATGCGCCTTGAGGTTGGCTCTTGTTTAATTTGCTTGAGTATTTTTTCAAGCTGATCAACACCATTGAAGTTCCTAAGCTGATGCCCGTAAACAGGGCCAAGCGTACCATCAGTTCTACCTGATCGCTTATAATCAGCATCCCAGTAAGTAAGACCGTGGTCGTTGAGGTAAGCAATATCAGTGCGTCCCTGTAAGATCCATAATAGTTCCGTAACTGCATGTTTGAAAAATATTTTTTTAGTTGTTAACAGTGGAAACCCAAGTTCCATGTCATGTCGAAGCATTCTTCCAAAGACAGCTTGCGTCCCAGTCTTTGTTCTATCCTCTTTTTGTGTTCCACCGTGGAGTACACCTGATAATAGTCCTCTGTATTCATCTTGTACGTTTATCATAATAATATTTACACATTTCGTAATAACTAGGCCATATAGTATGTTTATCATATATATGAGGCGCTATGTTAGTTTTTTCACCTTTTACATATGGCCCAACATTAATACCTATTCTCCATTTACCAATTTCGCCTTGCATTCCAATTGGTGATATTCTTATATTATTTTTAACACAATAAATATAAGCTTTGTTTTCTTCTTGTGTTGGAAGATATTGTGGCATCCAGTTTTCTTTTTTCTTTGCCATTAGTCCCAAGGCATTGTTTCATTGCTAAAAGTGGTTAAAGGCATATAGTCACCAGAAGCATGATTCC
>Ga0209630_10001794_pt1 | contig 22141 bp, 22 predicted proteins | sample COG_01_FD_184745 | JGI IMG/M metagenome (GOLD analysis project Ga0209630, IMG submission 184745) | Pelagic Microbial community sample from North Sea - COGITO 998_met_01 (SPAdes) (version 2) | ecosystem: Environmental > Aquatic > Marine > Neritic zone/Coastal water | place: Helgoland, sampling... | reverse complement strand
GATAGGCTGGATGTGGAAGCGCAGTAATGCGTGTAGCTGACCAGTACTAATAGCTCAATTGGCTTGATTTATGCACTGAAAAAAATTTTTATAGTTTATATTATTATTTTACTTTAGTTAAGTAATTGATATTGTTTGATTAAGTTATTAGTCTTTTTTATAAAATTTAAATATGATAAGTCAACTCAGCACAAAAAACTCATTTTACAACTTTAAAATCATAGATCACTCTAGTAATTTTATGAAAGGAAAGACCAAGTATAATGATCTTGTAGTTTCCTATTTTGTTCTTGAGGGTGAATTAAAAATTAAATTTAAAAAAGAAAACGTTATAATCTTAAAAGACCAGACCATAATCCTACCTTCCCTTGAAAACATTAATAACATTGAAATTTCAGAGGGGTCAAAAATATTTGAGATTTCTTCAATAAAAAATATTCCAAACGTTATAGAAATTGTTGATGATAATGGATTAAGATCCGAGAATATAATTACTGATTATAAAATCATCAAAAATCCAAAAAAAGTAAATAAGCCTTGGGGTCACGAGATTTGGTTTGTTTGGTTAAAAGATTATCATGTTTTAAAAAAAATTTTTATGAAAAAAGGAAATAAGTGTAGTCTTCAATATCATGAAGAGAAATATGAAACAAATTATTTAATAAAAGGGAAAGCAAAAATAATTAAAAATTTTCACATTGATCTAAAGGAGGAAAAAAGTAAAATCATTGAAACTATTTTAGCAGTAGATTTAAATCAAAACTATTCTACGGTTTCAGATGCACCATATGTTTTTACTAATGTTCCTGGTGAAGTTCATAGAGTTTATTCAGAAGAGGACTATGTAGCTTATGAAGTTTCAACACCTCAATTAGATGATGTTGTTAGAGTTCAAGACGAAAATAAAAGGCCCTCAGGACTTGTGATTTCTGAACACAAGTAAATTTAATGAAAAAAAAAATATTTATATCTACTGCTGGTATTGGTAGTAGGGTTTCAGGTCTTGGTTTGGTCCCAAATAAAAGTATGTTGCCTATAAATTATGAAGCAATAATAACTAAAATTTTAGATAAATTTGATAATGATACAGAAATAATAATTGCTCTTGGCCATCGTGCAAATTTAGTGAGGAATTTTATTAATTTAGCACATCCAAAAAAAAAAATAAAATTTGTTGTAGTAGATAAGTACACGGGGACTGGAGCCGGAGCCGGATATACACTTAATTACTGTAAAAAATATCTTCAGTGTCCTTTTATATATACAGCTTGTGATACTATAACAGTTGAGAAACCTAAATTTGAAAAATTTAATTGGGTTGGAGTTTCAAAAACTAAAATTACTGAAAGATATTTAATTTTTGATAAAAAATCAAAATATAGTGGCTATAGTTTTTTTAATAAAAAAAGATATTTTGAAATTTCAAAAAAAAAAAAATTTTTTAATGCTTTTATAGGGCTTGCAAATATTTATGACTATAAATTATTTTGGAAAGGTTTTGAGCTAAACTCAAACTTGGAAGATAATGAATTACAATTTTCAAATGGCTTGTACTTATTAAGAAACAAAATTAGATTAAAAAAATTTAATTGGCTAGACACAGGTACAAATGAGAGTTATGTCGATACACTAAATTATTTTAAAGATAGAACACAAAGAAAGCCTGGTGAAATAGTTTATATTGTAAAAAATAGAGTAATAAAATATTTTAGTGACGAATCAAAATGTATAAAATTAAAACGTAGAGCTAAAAAATTAAAAACACATAGTCCTAAAATTATAAAATCTCCTAATAAATTTTTGGTATACGAGTATGTTAAAGGAAAACATTTAACAGAGGTGAATGAAAGAATATTTTTAAATTTTTTAGAAAATTTAAAAAAAACATTTTGGATAAAAAAAAAAGTTAACTATCTAGGTTTTAAAAATCAATGCATTCAGTTTTACAAACATAAAACATACAATAGAATTTACGAAGCCATCAATCAAAATCCCAACTTAGATAAAGCAAAAATAATAAATGGCTTGAAAATCCCAAGTATTTATAAAATTTTATCTAAAGTAAAATGGGATACTTTATCAAGCGGTGTTCCAGTTAATTTTCATGGCGACCTACAACCCGAAAACATTATTGTTACAAATAAGGAAAAATTTAAATTGATTGATTGGCGTACAGATTTTTCAGGTTTAGATTATGGTGATATTTATTATGAATTTGCTAAACTAAATCATATGCTTACGATTAATACAAGAAAAGTGATTGAAGGAAAAATTAATGTTTATTATAAAAAAAAATTAGAAGTAAACTATAAATTTGAAACAAGAAAAATGTTAATTAAGTTTCAAAAAATTTTATTTAAATTCATTAAAAAAAATAATTATGATATAAAAAAAGTAGAATTGCTTACGGCTCTAATTTACTTGAATATCTCAAAGTTTTACGTTAGTCCCTATAATGAATTATTATTTTATCATGGAAAATATCAACTTTATAAATTAACCCAATAAAAGTATGTCTGTTAAAAAAATTAATTTGTATTTTAAAGAAAAATCTAAAATATATAAAATAATTGATACTAAGGTGATAGTAAAAGTTTTTGAGTGCATTAAAAATACTTACAATAATGATGGACAAGTCTTTTTAATGGCAAATGGAGGCTCATCATCTATTGCTGAAGGATTTGGTGTAGATCTCCGAACACATCCATTTGTGAATGACGATAAATCTATAACAACCAATATAAGAAGAATTAAAGTTGAATGTTTAACCGAGTCCAGTGGATGTCTGACTGGCATTTCAAATGATATAGGATTTGAATATATTTTTGAAGAACAATTAAAAAATTATATGAGATCAAAAGCAATAAATAAAAATGATCTATTAATAGCTTTTTCAGGCTCAGGAAATTCTCTAAATATTATCAATGCAATTAATTTTACTAAGAAATTTAATGTAAAATCTGTTTGCGTTTCGGGTCGGGGAGGCGGAAAGGCTTCCAAAATAGTCGATTATGCATTGACTATCCCAGGATCATCAAAATTTCCAGGTCAAACAGGTAAAAATGATAACAATTTTCATATAGAGGATATTCAAAATTCAGTATCACATATATTAGTTGGATTATTAAAAGAATATGTTCAAAAAAAAAAAAAATAATTTTTTCTTAAATTCTGTCAAAATTAGATTAGAGATTATTAAAATATTATATAAAGCACAGTCTGGTCACTCGGGACCTTCCTTAAGCATTGTGGAAATTTTAAATTATCTTTTCTTTGAGAGAAAAATATATGAAAATTTTAATGATAAAGACAATTTTGTTTTATCCAAAGGTCATGCTGTTCCAGCACTATATTCAGCTTTATATATTTTAGGAAAAATATCAAAAAAAGAATTAATGTCTTTTAGAAATATAGGTACAAAATTACAAGGTCATCCTGACAGAACAAAATTAAAATTTATTGAATTAGGTACTGGGGCTTTAGGGCAGGGGTTATCAGTGTCAATTGGTTTTGCGCTAGCCAACAAAATATTAAAAAAAAATAAAAAATCTTTTTGCTTAGTTGGGGATGGTGAAATACAAGAAGGTCAAATATGGGAGGCAGCTATGTACGCGGGAAGCCATAAACTTAAAAATTTATGTCTAATAATTGATAATAATAAAATGCAAAACGAAACATATACTAATAAAACATTAGATATCATGCCTATAGGAGAAAAATGGAGAGCATTTAAATGGAATGTTATACATATTAATGGACATTCTTTTGATCAACTAAATAAAGCATTTAATAATTTTTATTTAGAAAAGCAAAAGCCAACAGTCATAATTGCAAATACAATTAAGGGTAAAGGAATTTCATTTATGGAAAATTCTCCAGAATGGCATTCTAAGGTATTAGATAAAGTTAGTTATTTTAAAGCAATGAAAGAGCTCACCTAAATGGACAAAATAGCATTAAGAAATGTTTTTGGAAATGAGTTAGTTAGGCTGGGGAAAAAAAATAAGAGGATAATAGTGATAAGTTGTGATTTAAAATCTGCAACTAAGACATCTGGCTTTTTTAAAATATTTCCTGAAAGATCATTTGAAGTAGGTATCGCAGAAGCGAATGGTTTAGGTATCGCCACTGGGTTTTCATTAAAAGGATTTATACCCATTATATCTAGTTTTGCATCATTTATTACAGGAAAGTTTTTAGAAATTAGAACTTCAATATCTTACAACAATGCCCCAGTAAAAATAATTGGAACACATGGTGGTTTTATTGGAAAAGATGGTGCAACTCAATCAGGTACACAAGATATAGCTTTGATGATGTCTTTGCCAAATTTTGAGGTCTTTCAACCTGCTTCACCCATTGAAATGAAACAAATATTAAATTATGTTATTAAATCAAAAAAACCATCTTATTTGAGAATTTGTAGAAATGAAGTAGAAGAAATCTATACAAAAAAATTTAAATTTATTCCAGGTAAACCTGTAGAAGTATTAAAAGGAAAATATTCAGTTATTATTTCTTCTGGACCTTTAATACAAAATTGTTTGAAAGCAATTAAAATCTTAAAAGAAAAAAAATTACATCCAGGATTAATTAACATTAACTCTTTTAAACCTTTTAACCATAAACTTTTATTTAATTTGATAAAAACAAAAAAAAAAATACTGATTGTAGAGGACCATGTTTCACATGGTGGTTTAAGCAGTCTTGTTTATGAAACAATAATTAAATATGGAGGATTGAAATGTAATATTAATTCATTAAATCTTGATGAAAAATTTTCTGAAAGTGGTTCTCCCGAGGATCTTGAAAAAACAAATGGATTTGATCCCAAAAATATAGCAAAAATCATCAATGCAAAAAACTATTTGGCCAAATAAAGATACAAAATTTTTTTTCTCAATGGCAACTAATCCTGGTAATACAGGTACCAAATTACATAATACTTTATTTAAGATTTTAAAATTAAATAATATTTATCTACCTTTTAAAGTTAAGAGCAATAAAAGTGCTAAAAATATTATTCAAAATTTAAATTTTTCTGGATGCTCATTATCTATGCCATTCAAGGAAACTTTAGTATCAATCGTAGATAGATTAGATAAAAGTGCAGCAGAAATAAAATCAATTAACACCATATTAAAAAAGAATAACAAATTAATTGGTTATAACACAGATTATTATGCTGCTTTAAAAATTTTAAAAAAAATAAATATAAACAAAAATTCAGAAGTTTTATTATTAGGTTTCGGAGGTGTTTCAAAAGCAATTTTAAAAGCATTAAAAGATCTTAAATTTAAAAAAATTATTGTTTCAGCAAGAAAAAAAAGAAATTTTGATCAATTAAAAATTTCAAAAAACGTAAAATTTTGTAAATGGAGTGATAAAAATAAACTAAAACCATACTTACTTATAAATGCGACACCATTAGGTATGTTTGGTAAAAATAAAGCAAAAAGTCCTGTAGATGAAATTTTATTAAAAAATATTAATGTAGTTTACGACTTAACAATAAATTCTAATAAGAATATTTTACAGAAATTATGTGAAAAATATAGAATTAATTATATTTCTGGCATTTATTCAAGTTATTTACAAGGAATAAGGCAATTTGAAATTTATAATAATATAAAGCTATCAAAAAAAATTTTAAACAAAATTCGAACTATAATTCAGAAATAGCTGATAGAAGTTTTTTTCAAGATTGTAATATTTGATTTATACTTTAACTTCTAATAATAAATTTCAATTTTTTTATTGAGCTGGAGTGGTAAATTGAAATTATAAAATATTATACAAAGATATTAATTTTTATATTATTAAAAGAACTATATCTGATAAAATTTTATCATAAAAACTGGACAGTATCAAAAGTGAAGTTGAAAAACAGTTGAGATCTACAAATTCTAATATAGGAATTATTAAATAATTAATTAAAATAATGAAATACAGTTTAAGATTTATACGCTTAATATATACAAATACATTCTTTTAAGTATATATAATAATATTGTGATTTATTATTTAATAATGATTTCCTATGAAAAAAATTAAGATTGCATTTCTTGATAGAGATGGAGTCATTAATTCAAGTAAATATTGTAATGGTTATATTGGGAAATTAAAATATTTTAAATGGGTACCAGGTGCAATTAAAGCTATAAAATATTTAAATAAAAATAATTATAAAGTGGTTGTAGTTTCTAATCAGTCAGGAATTGCTAGGGGGTTTTTTAAAATCAAAGATGTTGAAAAAATACACTCTTATATTAAAAAAAAACTTACAGAGAATGAAGCGACAATCCACAAATTTTATTTTTGTCCCTTTCACAAAAATGGAGTTATAAAAAAATATAAAAAAAACTCTATATTAAGAAAACCAGGAATCGGAATGTTTTTAAAAGCTAGTAAAGTATGGAATATTGACAAAAAAAAATCATTTATGATTGGAGATCAGGCCACAGACATGGAGTTTGCCAAAAGAGCAAAAATTAGAGGATACCTATTTAATGAAAAAAATTTATTTAACTTTGTAAAAGTCAATATATTTGAATAATCAAATATAAATATATATATGAAAAATTTATGTTTATTCTTGGGCTATAACAAAAATCAAACAAGTCTTATAAAATTTCTTAAAAAAAAAAAATTCAATGTATTAAATTATCAAAATCTACCTCCATTAAAAAAAATTATAGAAAGTGATTTTATTTTATCTTTTGGATATAGAAAAATTATTAACGAGAATATTTTATCCAATTTAAATAGGCCAATTATTAATATACACCTTTCCTATTTGCCCTATAACCGTGGCGCTTACCCAAATTTTTGGTCATTTATTAAAAATACTCCCTCAGGGGTTTCTATTCATGAAATTGACAAGGGGATAGACACAGGGAATATAATTTTGAGAAAAAAAATATATTTTAATGTAAAATTAAAAAAGTTTTCTACATTTAAAAAAACTTACAATCATCTTTTTTTAGAAGCTGAAAAATTATTTAAAAATAATTTTAATAAAATTTATTATAAAGATTACAAAAAAAAATTGTATAAAAAAAAAAAAAGTTTTCATAATAAAAAAGATTTACCAAAATGGGTAAAAAATTGGAACATGAGCATACTAGATGCTAAAAAAATTTACAAAAGCACAAATAACTAATTAAGAATTTCTAAAAAATAATTTTATTAAATTTTTTTTTATTAATTTTTCAGCATATTATTAAAAATTGGTTGACCAGATTTTATATCAATTTTTGTTTTTTTATTTAATACGGTAAAATATTTTGACGCACATATTCCTATAAATGGTCTTAGTGTTTCTATATTATCAGATGTTAGTTTATGATTTTTTTTAATATTTTTTTTTGCGTAAATAGATCTTCTTAATTTTTTACTGATATTTTCAACATTTTTTTGTTTTTTTTTAAATGATTTATGCAAATTAACTGTATTTAACTTTAATATTTTTAATTGTTCTGGGGTAATAGAAAATAATGAATCAGGAGTTCGAATTTTATCATTAAGCTTGAAATGTTTTTCTATAGCAACAACACCAATTGGTATTGATGCTATAGACGAAATTATATCATTTGTATGATCTGATAATCCTATCAAATAATTTTTGTATATACGTCTAAGCTTCTTAATTCTATTTAAATTTATATTCTCTAGTTTAGTTGGATAGGAAGAAACACAATGCATAATAATTATTTTTTTGTGATATTTTTTAATTTCATTGATAGCTTTTTTTATTTCAATAACAGAAGCCATACCAGTAGAAATGATTATTGGTTTTTTTTTTGAAGCTATATATCTTATTAATTTTAAATCTGTTATTTCAAAAGATGCAATTTTATATAATTGACAACCTAAGCTTTCTAATAAATCTACACCTCGTAAACTAAATGGTGTACTAAAAATTGTTTTCTTATATTTCTTAGCTATTTTGAATGCTTCTGCATGCCAAGAAAATGGAGTGCATGCTTTTTTGTACAAATTCCATAAATTTTTGTTTTTCCAAATACCCTTCTGGATATAAAATTGTCCCTCTGATCTTTTAAGAGTTATGTCTTTTGGCTCATAAGTTTGAATTTTGATAAAATCTGCCCCATTTAGACAGGCAGATTTAATCAATTCAAGAAATTTTTTTTTATTGCCATTATGATTACTTGATATTTCTGCAATGATTATTGGTGGGAAATTGTAACCAATTTTTTTATTTTTTATTTTAACTATCATGATTATAACTTATATTATCTTTAAATGAAAAACTATAAATCTCTAGTTAACTTAATTCAAATAACAAGATCTAAAAATAATAAAAATTGGATGGATCTTTTGAGAATTGCATTAAAACATAATCCAAAAGATTCATCAAAAGTTCTTAAAAAAATAAATAACAATGACAAAAAAATTTCTAAACTATTTGACCAGCTATCTAAAATTAAAAATTAAAAATACAATAAGTAGTTTTCCTAAAAAATAATAAAACTATGAAAATCATACCTTATGGGAGACAGTATATTGACAATATAGATATATTATCAGTGGTAAATTCATTAAAACAAGATTTAATTACAACTGGAACTTATGTAGAAAAATTTGAAAATAAGATAAAACAATTTGTAATTTCAAAATACGCAATTTCTTGCTCTAGTGGAACTTCAGGGCTTCATTTAGCTTTATTAGCATTAGATTTGAAAAGCAATGATGTCGTTATTATGCCTGCAATAAATTTTATTGCATCTTATAGCATTGCAGAAACAATGAATGCTAAAGTTTATTTGGCAGATGTAGATCCCTTAAGCGGTCAAATGACTCCAGAAACTTTAAAAAATTGTATTGATAAAAATAATTTAAAAAAAATTAAAGTTATAATTACTATGCCTATGGGGGGATATCCTGAAAATATAGCAGAGTTTTTTAAAATAAAATCTTTTTTCAAATGTTACCTAGTAGAAGATGCATGTCACGCTTTAGGTGCACAGTATTTTGAAAAAAATTCTTCTTATAAAATAGGATCATGTAAACATTCTGATATAGCGGTTTTTTCATTACATCCCTTAAAAACCATTACATCAGGTGAGGGTGGTGTTGTGACTACTAATAATAAAATTTTTTATAAAAAAATGATTTCTTTAAGATCTCATGGTATTCAAAGAAAAAACTCAAGTCATTGGAAATATGATATTATTAAACCGGGTTATAATTATAGATTAAGTGACTTAAATTGCGCTCTTGCCTTGAGTCAATTAAAAAAAATTAATAGATTTATTAAAAAAAGAAAAAAAATATATTCAAATTATTTATCCAATTTAAATAAATTTAAAAATATTTTTAAATTTTATGAATATAATAAAAAAAACAAGTCTTCATATCACTTAGTTTTGATTTCTATAAATTTTAAAAAAATTGGTTCAAATAAAGAAAAATTTATTTCATTTTTAAAATTAAATAAAATTATATGCCAATATCATTATATTCCAATTTATAGACTAAAAATTCATAAAAAAAAAATCAATAAAAAAGATTTTCAAGGAGCTGAATATTATTATAAAAATTCATTAAGCCTTCCAATTTTTTATAGTTTAAATTTACCCATGCAAAAAAAAATTATAAGTAAAATGATTCAATTTTTTAAATTAAAATGAATATTGCAATAATACCTGCAAGAATTGGAAGCAAGAGAATAAAGGAAAAAAATATTAAAAATTTTTTTGGAAAACCTATAATTTGCTATTCAATACTTGCAGCTCAGCAAACTGGTATATTTTCAAAGATTATTGTGACTACTGATAGTTTAAAAATTGCAAAAATTGCAAAAAAATATGGAGCTGATATATTTTTTAGATCAAAAAAATTATCTAAAGACTCTACAATGTTGTCTCCAGTAATACATGATGTTTTAAAAAAAAATGAATATTCCTCAGAAGATTATGTCTGCTGTATATATGCAACAGCACCTTTAATAAATTACACAGATATCAAAAAAAGCTTATTAAAACTAAAAGTAAAAAAATGTTTAGCTTGTCATACCGTTACAGATTATGATTTTCCAGTTGCAAGATCTTTAATTTTTTCAAAATCTTTAGTTCAATTTAAATATAAAAAATTTAAAAATACTCCTTCCCAAAAAACTCCAAAAATAGTACATGATGCAGGTCAGTTTTTTTGGCTAAAAGTTAATAGCTTTTTAAAATCTAAAAATTTATTTCCAAAAAAAACATTGGGTTATTATATAAATAGAGATAGAAGCCAAGACATTGATACTATGAGCGATTGGAACTTGGCTTTATATAAATATAAAAAAAATAATGACGCCTAAAGAAGAACATATTTTTATATATTATTATTTAATATATAATTAAATTTTAATTATGAAAATTGCACTATGTCTTTACGGTCTAACAGGAAGTAGCACAAATAAATGGGGATTAGGTACGCCACTTGACCCCAGTATAGCTTATAAATATTATGTAAAAAATTTAATTAAAGCTAACCCTAATGATAATGTAGATATTTTTATACATTCTCAGTCAAAAAATTTCAAAAAAAAATTAGAAAATATTTATCAACCAAAAATGTCTATAATTGAAAAGCAAAAAGATTTTACATATGCTGTCAAAAAACATCCTTCCATAAAATACTCTTTAAGCCTAATTACTTTTTTTTTAGATTTGTTTAAATTCTTTTATACTTTCAAATCTCCTTTTGCCCAAAAAAAAATCAGAATTCTTAAGTTAACTAATTGTTATAGTAGATGGTATAGTACAAAAATTTTAATTGATTTAAAAAAAAAATATGAAAAAAAAAAAAATTTTAAATATGACATGGTATTTGTAAGTAGATTAGATATTGCTCTTTTAAAGCCCTTTAGAATTCGTACTTTTAGTAAATCAAAACTAACTATTTCCCATTCTAATTATTTTTACAGAGATATAAAAGATCAAAGCTATAAGGCTTCAAAAAAAATCATTGATAATGTTGGAGCTTACGATTTTTGGTTCATTGGACCATCAAATATTATTGATAAATTTGGTGTAATTTTTAATCGAATTGAAAAATATAATATAAATCCACATTTCGCAGTGTTACAACATTGTGAACATATGGGTATTAAAATTGCAAAAAAAATGTATCGTTTTATTGACTATGAACTTTTGCGAATTAAATTATTTAATAGTAAGATTTTTTAGTAAAATCCCTAAATATAAACAGAACTATGAACTTTCTTAAAAAAATATTTCAAATATTAAGCGTAGTTGAAAAAAAAAAAATATTTTTTTTATTACTTCTTATATTAATTGGAGCAATTCTTGAGCTAGCTAGTATAGGTATAATTCTTCCAGCTGTAAAAGTTTTTACAGATAGTGAATTTTTGAATCAATTTTACCAGTTTACTGGCATCCCAGAATTAAATTCTGAATCATTAGTATTTTTTGTTATGTTTTCAATCGTTGGAGTTTTTGCGATAAAAAATTTTTTTTTGTGGACTGTCCTTAAATTTAAGTCAAGCTTCTTATCTTCGTATTTAGGAAATCTTCAAATAAAAGTGTTTAAAGGTTATTTGTCAAAAAACATGTCGTATTTGAGTAATAAAAACTCATCTACAATCATATATAATATACTAAATCTTACAGGTTTTTTTTCATCTGTTTATTTAGACGCAATAATTTTACTTGTTATAGAGCTAGTAATTCTGATTGGAATATTAAGTTTACTTTTATATTACAACTTACAAATTACATTAGTTTTAATTATTATTTTTGGAGGATGTATATTAGCAATATATCTTTTAAATAAAAAAAAATTAAAAAATATAGGGCGAGACAGAAATTTTTTTTCTGAAAAACAGCTAGAAGACCTTCAGAGAGGTATAGGGGGTATTAGAGAAATTAAAATTCTAGGAAAGGAGTCTTTTTTTGTAAATAATTTTAAAACCTCTACCAATCGTTTGGTTGATGCAAATTATATATCATCTATTATATCAGGTACCCCAAGATTGCTAATTGAATTCTTGGCAGTGTTTTGTTTGACTATTGCTATAACTATTTTGACAATTGAGGGAAAAAAACTTGCGGAATATTTACCTTTGTTGGCTCTTTACTTTGCAGCCACATATAAATTGATGCCTAGCTTCCAAAAATTAATATTTTTGATGAATAGATTGAAATATTCTCATCATACAGCAAAACAATTGCTAAATTTATTACCAGAGGTTTTGGTGAATGAAAATATTTACAACATTAAAGGTAATAAGTTAGTATTTTCAAGTGAGATAAGTATTAATAATTTATCATTTAAATATCCAAAAACAGAAAAATATATTTTATCAAATATAAACTTTAAAATACAAAAAAATTCATTCGTTGGAATATGTGGGGAAAGCGGAGTAGGTAAAAGCACGTTAATTGATTTAATTGCAGGGTTGATAGAACCTAACAAAGGATCGATACTTGTTGATAATGTTGATATTTTTAAGAATTTAAGAAATTGGCAAAATGTAATAGGCTATGTTCCACAAAATATTTTTTTGATACCAGATTCTATTAAAAATAATATTGCTCTAGGTCTCGATAGTAGTGAAATAGATGATAAATTATTAGATCAAGCAATTGATAAGAGCTTTTTAAGAGAATTTATAGAGTCATTGCCTGATAAGGAAAATACTATTGTTGGAGAGCATGGTTCTCTTATATCTTGGGGACAGCGACAAAGAATTGGAATTGCTAGATCATTATATAACAATCCTAGCGTCTTAATTTTTGATGAAGCTACGAGTTCTTTAGATCCAGAAACAGAAGAAAATATATTAAAAGAAATAAAATTGTTAAAAAGAAATCTTACATTGATATTTATTTCTCATAAGCAAAGTTCATTAAAAAGTTGTGATAAAGTATTTTATTTAAAAAATAAAACTATTTTTCAAAATTTCCAACATGTAAAAGAATGAATCTCTTTAAAAAAATTTTAATTTATTTAAGATATATCAAATTTAATAAATCTCAATTTAAAAAAAAAAATTATAATAATAATAATATTGTACTAGTTGAATTTAATAGTTTTACTGGTTATCACATAACAGTTTCTTATATAATAAATATTTTAGCAGATAAATACAAAGCAAAAATTAAAGCATATCCAGAAATTATCTTTCATCAATTAATTGAAAATAAAATAAATTTTTTTAAAAATTTTTTATTTTTTTTAGGAAGTAAACTAAAATTAAAAAACTTTGGAATTTTTAGTTCCTTTGGTACAAGCTCTTTTATAAATTTATCTGTAAACAATTATTGTAGAGATAGTTCAGAAAAAATAGTAAAAAAATATTTTAAAAAAATAAAGACAAAAGAAAATTTACAAAACTTTAGATTAAATAATATTTTAATTGGAGATTTAATTTATGACTCATACTTAAAGTATTATAAAAAAAAGACAGTTGATATTCATGATGAAAGTTTTTTATATTTTTTTCAAAAATCTATTGAATATTATTTATTATGGGTTAATTTTTTTAAAACGCACAACATAAAAGCAGTCGTAGCTCCTCAGTCAACTTATATGGCTGCTTTACCATTAAGAATTGCAGCAAACTTAGACATCAAATCATTAGTTTGTGATGTAGAACGATTATATTCTCTAAAAAAAAACAGAATTCGCTCTCATAAGGAGTATGGTGATTTTTATAAAATTATTAAAGAGAAAGAAGTTATGAAAAATATTGTAAGGGGACGCAAAGAAGCAAAAAAAAGACTCGACCTTAGGTTTTCAGGAAAAGTTGGTGTTGACATTAGCTATCTGGGAAAATCTCCGTATGTAAAAAGAGAAGTAAAAAAAAATTTTATCTTAAAGCAGAATAATAAAATTAAAATTTTAGTTGCACCACACAGTTTTTTTGATGCTCCGCATGCACTAGGTAATCATTTGTTTGCGGATTATTTTGAATGGTTAGTTTATATATTTGAATTATCTCAAAAGACAGATTATGACTGGTATATTAAGTGTCATCCTCAATTCCATCAAAACACAGATCCAACGGCATCTATTGTTAAGTTTTTATGTACAAAATATAAAAGTATTAAATATCTTCAACCAAGCGTGTCTCACAATAAGTTAATTTCAGAAAAAATTGATTATGTTGTAACATGTAATGGAACTATAGCATTAGAGTATCCTTATTTAGGAGTGTATGCTATTAATGGATCGATAAATAGTCCAGTTTCTAGTTTTAAATTTAATTACAATCCACACTCTAAAAAAGAGCTAAATCAAATAATAATGAATTTAAAAAAAAAAAATAAAAAAAAAATATTTAAAAATGAAATTTTAAATTTTTATTTTCTGAAAAATATATATTTTTCTAATAACTGGTTTTTTGTTAATTATAATGACCTAATTAGATATTGTGCATCTCACAGAGATGTTCTTAGGTCATTTAAGGCTTATGAATTTTTTTTAAAAAATTATAATCCCATTTTTTTTGCAAATAAAAAAAAATCAATTAAAAGATTTATTGAATCAAAAGATTATATTTATAATTTCAAACATGAAAGTATATCATTAAAAGAACATATGTTATTGCAAGAAAAATTATATTAAATCAATGAAATCAAAAAATATAAAAGAAGGTGGTTTGCGTAAAAGAAAAATATTTAAATATTCATATAAAAATCATCCATTAATTTCAATTATAACAGTTGTAAAAAATAATAAAAAATATTTAGAAAAGACAATTAAAAGTATTATTCAGCAAAGTTATAAAAATTATGAATTTATAATAATAGATGGAAATTCAACTGATGGATCTTTGAAAATTATAAAAAAATATGACAAACTTAATTTTATAGATTTGTGGACATCAAAAAAAGATCGAGGAATTTATGATGCATTTAACAAAGGATTGACTTTGGCTCGAGGTCAAATGATTGGATTTGTTAACTCCGATGATATTTTACTTAAAGATGCTTTGAAAATTTTAGTAAATTATTATAACAAAAATAAAAATTTTGATTTTATTTTTGGTTCAGTAAAAAAACATTGGGGGGTTTTGCATGGTTTTAAGCCATGGAAAATAAATTTTACTTGGGGTTTTTATTCTAGTCACTCAACAGGTTTTTTTATTAAAAAAAATGCAGCAAAAATTGTAGGTCCTTATAATACAAAATATAAATTTTCTTCTGATTATGATTATTTTTATAGAATGATCGTAAAATTTAAATTACGAGGCATTGCAACAAAAAAAAATGAATTATTTGGTATTTTTAGAAGAGGGGGTTTTTCTAGTAAAATAAATTTTTTTGATCACATGGTAGAATGCACAAAAATTAGATTGGATAACGGACAAAATAGATTTTTGGTACTTCTAACTTTTGTGATAAAATATATTTTTAATATTAAAAGATTTTAAACAATGTCACATAAAATAATAAAATGTAGAAACTGTAATAATAACAAGTTTAAAGAATTATTTAGTTTAGGAAAGCTGGCATTTACTGGAAAATTCCCAAATAAATATGAGACTCAAATACCTAAAGAATATATAAATTTGATAATTTGTACTCAATGTAAGTTAGTTCAGTTGGATAGAAACTTTGACTCAAGATATCTTTATGGAAAAGATTATGGATATCGTTCTGGAATTAACAAAACAATGTCTGAACATTTGAAAAAAATTGCTAGTAAACTTAAGATTTTTACAAAATTAAAAAGTGGCGATGCAGTTCTAGATATTGCAAGTAATGATGGGACGTTATTAAATAATTATCCTAAAAATATATTTACTGTTGGAGTGGATCCTATTATCAAAAAATTAAGTAAATTTTATAATAAAGAGCATTTAAAAATTGGACATTTTTTTTCAGCAAAAAAAATTTTAGAATTTAAAATAAAAAAAAAATTTAAAATAATCACTGCACTCTCTGTATTTTATGATTTAAAAAATCCAAATAGTTTTTTATCAGATGTGAATAAAATTATTGATATTAAAAATGGCATTTTTTTATTAGAGCATGCAGATTTGCATTCAATTATTAGAAATAATTTATTTGACACTATTTGTCACGAACACCTCACATATTATTCATCAAAAATTATTATAGAAATGGCAAAAAAAAATAATTTTAAAATAATTGATATTGAGCGAAATGATATAAACGGAGGAAGTACAAGATTTTATTTGGCACATAAAGATTCTATATACAAAGAAAAAAAAGAAAAAATATCAGAAATTCTTCTGTTTGAAAAAAAATTAAAACTGGAAAGTTCAGACACTTTTAAAAAATTTTATAAAAAAATTTTAAAGTTAAAAACTTCTTTAAATATTTTAATAAATAAAATAACAATTAATAAAAAAATTATCCATGGGTATGGAGCCTCAACTAAAGGCAATGTTTTGCTTCAGTTCTATAACATAGGAAATAAAAATATAAAATATATTGCTGATAGAAATATTCAAAAAAACAATCATTACACCCCAGGGACTAAAATAAAAATTATTAGTGAAAAAATATCTAGAAGCTTGTGCCCTGACTACTACTTAGTTCTTCCTTGGCATTTTAAAAAAGAAATTTTGAAGAGAGAAAAAAAACTTTTAAAAAAAAATACTAATTTTATATTTCCACTACCACGGATTAAGGTGTTAAAGTGCGGATAGGATTTTTTTTTGATGGTCATTCAGAGGCAGGGGGAATTTTTCAACAAGCTCAGGCATACTATGATAAAATCATAAACCATAAAAATGACAAATACCAACTAATAATAATAGTCAACTCAAAGAAAAACTCAGAAACGCTAAAAAAAAATAAAATAAAACATTTGTATTTTAAAAAAACTTTTATTCAAAAAATTATATTTTACTTATTTAGTTTTAGATTATTTCAATATTTCTTTAGAAAACTTAAAATAACTAATCCTTTTGAAAAATTTTTAAAGAGAAATCAAATTAGTCTAATTGTTTTTAATTCCCCATCACCTTATATATTTTATGCTAGAAATATTCATTATGTGGTTAATATTTGGAATACAGATCTAAAGAAATACAATTTTTTTCCAGAATTTATTGAAGATTCATCTTATACCAATCAAAGTTCTATTATTAAAGAAGCAGTTATGTATTCATTTAGGATTGTGGTTTTTACGGATGATAATATTAAAGATCTTGAATTATATTATAACTGTCCAAGAGAAAAAATATTAACTCAAGTAATTTTTCCATATTTACCAATTATTTATGAGAATAATGCAAAAGATATTAATAAAATTCAAAATAATTTTTTAGGCTTTGATTTAAAACCAGAAATTTCCATTTTTTTATATCCTGCCCAATACTTCGCTCATAAAAACCACAAATTTTTAATAGATGTTGCTAAAAATATAAAAAGCAAAACTAATAAAAAATTTTTATTTCTTTTTACGGGAATAGATAAGGGTAACTTAGCTTTTTTAAAGCAGATTACAGTACAGGCAAATCTTAATGATACAGTAAAGTTTTATGATAATGTAAAAAATGAATACTTGGTAAAGATGTATTTAATATGTGATGCCTTGGTATCTTCTACTTATATTGGAAAATTGAGCTTACCATTGCTAGAGGCTTTTTATTTTCAAAAACCAATTTTTTATTCGAGAGGGATTTTGGATCAAAAAATTGAACAAAAAGTTTTCAGCTTTGATTTAGATAATATAGATGACTTATCAAAACAATTGATTGATTTTATTGATAATAAAAAAAAGTTTTTAAATAATATTAAGAATAATAAGTCTTATTATGATCTTAATTGCAAAAATAATAGTTTCGAAGATATTTATAATAACATTTTTGATCAATTTATTTTTTTAAGGAATAAATGGAAATAAATATATGACAAGACTTCGACTAATAATTAAGATTATTTCAGTATATTTTGTTAGACTTAATTTTAACATAAACTCTGGCGAATTTAAAAAAATATACAAAAATGGTTTAGTTTATTTTTTTAATGATACACTTTCTAATGAAATTTCAATTTTTGGAATATACGAAAAAGAACAGTTAAATAAAATAATTAATGTCATGGCAGATAGAAAAAAAAGATATTGTATTGATGTGGGAGCAAATATTGGAAACCACTCACTTTTTTTTTCTCAATTTTTTAAAAAGGTATTTTCATTCGAAGCACACCCAAAAATATTTAAAGTGCTTAAAATTAATACAAGTAAATCCTCAAATATTAAAATATATAATACGGGCTTATCTGATAAAAAAAATTTTTTGTACTTCTCTGATTTTCAAACTCAAAATATGGCTGGTCATTCACTTGAAAAAAAAGGAAATATTAAAGTCAAAATAAATAAGCTTGATAATATTATTAAAATTAGAAATAAAATAGATTTTGTCAAAATTGACACAGAGGGTCACGAGTATCAAGTACTAATTGGAATGAAAAAAATATTGAAAACAAATAATCCAACAATAATGTTAGAATTTGATGCAAAGAAATTTGAAAAAAATAATAAAATAATAAAATTTTTAACAAGTTTGAATTATAAATATTTTTATTTTTTTGACGAGGATTTTAATTATCATAATTTTAGAATGAGAAATTTAATTTTCCTAATAATAAAAATTTTATTTTTTGGATTAAAAAATAATACTCATTTAAAAAAAATTGAAGATTTCAAAAATCAAAAAAATTATTACCCAGATACATTTGTTTGTGCGAAAGAAAATCTTTTGAATAATTAATTTATAAAAATGAATATTTTTAGTAAAATTTTTAGAAAAATAAAAAAAAAAATATATATCTCAAGGTCAAAAAAAATTGCAAAATTACTAAGTAAAATTTTAGGAACAGAAAAAATTAATATTGTTGATTTGGGTGCGGGCCATAGATTTTTGCCAACACTGTTAAATTTTGACGGAGTTTCTAATATCGCTATGGTTGACCCAAACAGTAATTTAGATTTATCTTATAAAAATTTTATCAAGAATTTAGATTATCCAAAAAATGTTACCAAATTTTCATTTGGCATAAGCAATAAAACTGAAAAAATAAAATACTTTAAAACTAAAATTAGTACTGGCTCAACAATGGTTGATATATATAAAAATGCAAAAAAAAATAAAATTAAGCTAGATAAAAAATATTTTGGCGAAAAAAATTTATCATTTATACAAACTTACTCTTATAATAATTTTAAATCAATTTTTTTTAATAAAACACCGGATATAGTTAAAATTGATGTAGAGGGCTTTGAAGTACAAGTGTTGATGTCTTTATTAAAAAAAAATTCTCCTACAATTATTGAAATTGAAGTTAATATTAACCATCCACTATATACGAATACTTTTACAAAAATTAATAATTTATTAACGCGAAAAAAATATAAAATGAGCACAGGATTTATGGTTTACAGAAATCACTTGAAAAATATCAGTACCAATAATCCATATACTTTTGGAGATTATGAAAATCCAAAATTTAGATCTCCTTCAGAACAAATGGATTGTATTTACATAAACGAAAATATTAAATCAGAAAAAGCAATTTGTATGATGATTGGTTACGGTTTACAAGCTGAGGCTAAAAAATTATTTGATAAAATTTCAAATAAAATTCCAAAGAAGAGATTTGAAATATTAAATGCTTTTTTTAAACAGGCGTATAAATTATAACCATTTGTATGAACTTCGATATTATACATAAATTAACATTAGGTAACATAAAAAATTTTATTTATAAAAAATATTTTAGTTTTCCAACTTTGAAATTTTTATTAAATACAAAAAAAAAAAATATTAAAAATTTATATGTAGACTTTTGGGTACATATGTCTAAAAAAAATTTAAATTTTAAAAAATTTTTTTTTAATTCTAAAATAAATACATTCAATGAAAATGTGTATTTAGATATTCAAGAAAACATTAATTATCTAAATCAGAGTTGTGAAAAAATACTTCAAACAAATGGAATATTGGTAATTGAAAATGCTCTTCCTCAAAATGAGCACTCTAAAATTATTAATATATTTAATAAATTAAAAATTAAAAATACAAAATCATTAAGACAAAATGATTTTATACAAAAATATTTTGAAGAAATTGAAATCTCTAATTTTTCAAATTTAAATAAAATTAGCAATTTTTTTACAAAGATGGTTTATGGAAGATCCCTTAAAGCACTTATGCAGTTTCATATTCACCAGTGCAATAAAATACCTGAAAAAATTATTAACGGTGATACTAATATGCATATAGATAGATTTTTACCTAACATGAAATTATATTATTCTCCTTTTGAAATTACGAAAGATGATGCTCCTTTTTGTTATGCTTTAGGAAGTCATAAAATTAATTCCCAATATATTGAATATATAAAGAATGCAAAGCATTTTAGTGAAGAAGACTCTGAGTCTTTAAAATTTTTAAATTTTAAAAAAGAATTGTTTTGTAAAAAAAATACTCTAATAGTAGCTCTCACCAATGGTTTTCATGGAAGAAAACCATTTGAAAAAACTACAAAAAGACAGGTTGTTTTTTTACAGTATCACAAATCATTTAATAAATTTTCACTTCTTTTTGGATAAATTTTTTTATAGTTAAATAAATTTATTTTTAATTTTACTAAGAAAATCTTAATTTAATTAGTTTTTAAAAAATAGATTAATCAAATTTTATACTATTCATTATTGAAAATTCCAAAGAACCAATAATGTATCTTATAATAATATATCTAATTTATTAAATCATCACTTTTTTTTTAGAAAATTCTTTTAATTCTTTTTTAATTTCTTTGATTGTGAGATAAGTTTTATTGGTAAATGAGTTGTAAGAAAATCCTGGCTTAACTTTTTTTGCTACATATTTTTTTTTATACAAATTTATAGATTTCTTATTAGATTTTTCTAGAATAGCAAAATATTCTTTGAAGCTATAACAGTTATGGCTATCCATGCTGGTTATCATTTCTTCGTGAACTTTTTCTCCTTGTCTAATACCTATTATTTTTAATTTTACTTTTGGATTTATAGCTTTAGCCAAGTCTATCAATTTGTAGCTTGGAATTTTTGGAATTAAAATTTCACCGCCAACTGAATTTTTTATTGCCCACATGACCACTTCTATAGCCTTGTTAATAGATAATGAAAATCTAGTCATAGACAAATCTGTAATTTTTAGTTCACTAACACTTTTGTTATCTTTTATAAATTTTGGAACAACTGACCCTCTGCTGCCAAAAACATTTCCATACCTAACAACACTAAATATTGTTTTTTTTTTGCCTTTTATATTTTGAGAGCTTGTAACCAATTTATCAGCACACAATTTTGTTGCACCATATAGGTTGACAGGTGCAGCCGCCTTATCAGTTGATAGAGATATAAATTTTTCTATATTTTTTTCTAAAGCCACCTCAATTAAATTTTGTACGCCCAGAACATTTGTTTTTATAGCTTCGAAAGGATTATACTCAGCTATTGGTACATGTTTTATTGCAGCAGCATGCAGAATTATATCAACATCTTCCAAAGCCATTCGTAGTCTATCCTTGTCTCTGATGTCACCTATGAAATATCTTAAATTTAAAAATTTATTATTTGCAAAACGATTTTGCATCTCAGTTTGTTTAAATTCATCTCTAGAAAAAATTATAACTTTCTTTACTTTAATTTTTTTCTTTAATATGTATTCTATAAAATTAGTTCCAAATGTTCCAGTTCCTCCAGTTATTATGATAGTTTTATTTTTTAGCATTTTCTTAAATATATAAAATAACTTTTAAAAATTTATTTTATCATTATAAATCTTAATAATTACTTTTATAAAAAACATTAAATTTAAAGTTATAAAAAATTATGACAGACTGATTGTTTGTATTATTGTTTAAAATATAATATTATTAATTTAATCATAAATGTATTTTTTAATAATACAATAAAATTTTCTTAATATGATACTTTATCATTATAATAACTTGCTCAATGAGATAATATAAATTTCTTGAAATAATTAATAACTAAATATTGGAAATTTAAGAGAAAATTTACATATGAACATACAGCAAATTAACTAATAAATATCTATGAAAAATTATAAAGTAGATAAATCATGTGTACTCATTCTAGGTGTTACTGGTCAAGATGGATCTTTGTTAGCACTTAA
>Ga0209630_10001781_pt1 | contig 22229 bp, 31 predicted proteins | sample COG_01_FD_184745 | JGI IMG/M metagenome (GOLD analysis project Ga0209630, IMG submission 184745) | Pelagic Microbial community sample from North Sea - COGITO 998_met_01 (SPAdes) (version 2) | ecosystem: Environmental > Aquatic > Marine > Neritic zone/Coastal water | place: Helgoland, sampling... | reverse complement strand
GCAGACTTAACTTGTACCGGCGGTATTCTTCACGGCTTGGCTGGTGCCCCTTGCTCAATTCATTATCGTATATCGATATGAAATACGCATCTTCCAAAGCCTGTTCACGTTGATCCTTAGAAAAGTAACCTTTTCCGCCCGTCTTTTGTGGTTCATCATTAAACAATGCCGACTCACTCAGACCTACTGCTTGGACTACTTCACTACCCTTTGCCCCGCAAGCATGGCAGTAAATTAATATCCTAGTGCCTTGCTCGCTGATTGACATTGACGGGTTGTTGTCTTGGTGTACTGGGCAACATGCCACATAATTTTTACCTGCCTTCTTTACCTTATCCAGCCTGTCGAGAATTTCGTTTAGCATCCATTGCCGCCTTAATAATTGTATGGGTTATGTAATCTCTTGTTTCTTGTGTCACTATTGCATGAAAACCAGCTTCAATTTGCTGATATTTATCAGGCCAAACACCGAACTTGTCTTTGTATTTGTATAGCGCCCATCCATGCTTATAACCTTTTGCTCGACCGTAGGACTGGAATTGAGCAAGCCAATTTATTCTAGTCTGGCCATGCTCTGCAACTTCTTGCCGCCTACTTTCTTCAAGAATCCGCTTGTTTTCCGCCATCCTAAGCTGCCATTCTCGCAGCGCCTCTTGACGTTTTTCTTCTTCGTAAGCCGCTATTTGTTCTGGGGTGTGTCTTGTTAGTTCCCGTAGGATCTGATTGTCAGACTCAACAATCATTTTAATGGGTAGTTCGTACCCGCACTCGCAAGATGGCATCTTCATGATCTGATAACACATTGGGCAGTCCATTGTGTCGCGTTCTTTCTGATCTTTCTTGACTTGGTTGCGTTCTGAATACTTCTTCTCGCCTTGATCTAGTTCTTCTGGCACAACATCTTCCGCAAACCCTAGCTTGTCTACGTTGCCAGCATGGTCTAACACGATAGCGAACTCTTTATCTTCATGCAGACGGAGAACACGTCCTACCCGTTGGACATACTGTGTAATACTTTTTGTAGGGAAGGCATCGATCAGGCACCGGACAGATGGGGCATCGTATCCAGTATTTAATAACCTGCTGCATGACAAGACTTTAAACTTACCCTCATCGTGCTCTCGGAATAAGATCTGCCGTTCTTCATCTGGCATGTACCCGTCAATGTGTTCAGCCGGTATGCCTGACTTGTTGAACATATTTACCAGTGCCTTGGATTGTAGGATAGATGGGGAGAAGGCTACGGTTTGTGAATTCTCAGCGTACTTGAGCCAGTTTTGCACAATGTCCCCGACCAGCTCGCTGTCTTCTTCCATCCTTTTGGCCAGTGCGTTTGGATCATAGTCCATTGCACCAGTCTGTAGCTTCTTGGTCTTCACGCCCTTAAGGTCTGGTCTCTTACCACCGTAGTATTTAACTGGTGCAAGATAACCCTTGTCCATTAGCTCTGCTGCCGTAATAGGGACTATTAGGTTGTCGTAAAAGTTTCCTAATCCCTTAGAGAATGGCGTAGCACTCAGACCGATGAATGGTACTTCAGGGTATTCTTCCATTAGTCGGGTGTGGGTTTTGTAGTGGACGTGTGCCTCATCGATGATGATGAGATTAGAGTACGGCCAGATCTTCCGTCGTGCCAATGTCTGAACACTAGCGATTTGAATCTGAGCTATCTTGTTTGACCGAGGATGATCCCACCCTTGGATAACACCGACCTCGATCCCGTACTTGTCGAACTCATCGACCGCTTGCTGTACCAACTTAATACGGTCACAGATAAACATGCCGTACCCACCCTTCTTGGCCACCTCTGCCAACATGTGCACCGATACCATTGTCTTGCCGAAGCTGCATGGCGCTGCCAGCATGACGTTTTTCTTACCCTTGCTGATTGAATCGTTGACCATTTCTATGGCCGCAGATTGATGCTCCCTTAGTTCCATCACACTCTCCTTTTTAAATGTTACTCCTGAATCTTAATGCTGATTGCTGGCCCCAGATGCTAATGAGTTCAGATCTGAGGAAGTTTCTGGCAACACTTACCCTAAGAGATTAGCCTTCCGACTATTCCCTTAGTGTCTTGCCAAGATGCTAATTGAGACGAGATCGTCGTTGCATCTGGAGCAGCTCGCATTGCAGTGCGCTGCCTGGAGTGATTACGACTTGCAAGCCGCCCAGCTAGGTCACTCCTGATTAGATCGCCACTTCGCCCAAGGTTTCCCAATATAGGCATCTCGGTATCACTAACCCACTCATCCCTTCCAAGGCTTACTGGATCCCCTTTTTTTACATGGTGGGTGAGCCTTTCACGGCGACGTATCCATGTGCTTGGAGTCAGCGAGTTAGTGTTTAATGATGATTGCAGCTGTGGTAGGATTTGAATCGTGTCGGTTGTGACCACGGTTCTTCCTAGCTTGCAATCGGACATTAAAGGGACTGGTAATCCCGCCGACACATTTAATCTACCACTCAATCTCCGCAAAAACAAGGTATTGATTCATCATCAAAACCAAACAACGAGCCTTGATCGCTGGCGATAATCTTTAACTGTTCATAGCTTGGCTGATCTGCCCTGAAATATGCCGCCTTCCCGACATCTTTGGACAGTGATTTTTCTTGCTCAATCCACCAGTCCGCTAGGTCTGGCCTAGCTTCAATTATAGATAGTTTTTTGCTGAATCCTTTGAGAAAACACAGATCACAATTGCCCCAGTCGGTAGTTCCGTTATTGTTTGGCAGGTTCAGGTCAAAATTTTGTGAAGTCCAGAACGCATAAATATCTTCCTTGGTAATACCGTCAACGTACAAAGGTAAATATCTTTCCTGTCCGCCTTCTACTGTGTTATGTAGCTTGACCGCTCGCCGTTCTTCGTCTGCTCTAATTCCGATCAGGCAAAGATATGGCTTAGGAAAATTTAATTCTTCGAATAAGTATTGCTGAATAGCTTTAATCTTTAAGTCTTGTGTGCAAAATCTAGCAACTGGGTTTGGCGCGTATCGCCTAGCTTTTATCAGTGCCTCAAATGGCTCGCCTTTTCTGGACGCAGTTTTATAACTCACAATTGCGGTTTCATAAGCGTATTTCGGTTTCATGCCTTCTGGATTTCTGGTAATCACACGTTCAAGCCAGACGATTGGAACGCCCCAATTGACAGCGCAAGCGTTAACAAAGTCTAAAGTCTCTGGCAATTCTTTGCCTGTATTAGCAAAGGTTATAACCACATCATCGGGAAGCACCCCGCCATGCGCTTGCAGTACACGCCAAAGCATGTAGGCAGATGTTCGACCGCCTCTAAAACTGATTACCGCTGGCTCGTCAATAAAGTATGGGTTTCTCATTGTTTGCGGTATCCTTTTGTCAGCTTCCTTGCTGGTTGCTCCACGGCGTTCCCTTGCGCCATTGGCCTCGGCTGTAGTGATTACTCATTACGGTCGGGGCTTTCTTATTTGCACCACATGATTTTTTCACGCAGCAGCTTGATCTGATGCACCTGATTGTTCTTGTCAAACTCAAGCGAGCACCCGTCGCTTTTGGCCCAGTATTCTAGGCGCTGCCGACTGATGCCGAGCACCTTAGCCAGTGCGTTCAGGTTGGTGTTGGCATGTTCCACAAAATCGTAAATTGACAGTTCGCGCATAATTTGCTCCTCCTAATGGGCCTATCTTACATCATAATTCTTGCAAAAAATAGTTTGCACAATAAGTATCTTATGCCTTACAATGAAGGTCTAACCAGCAAAGGAGTAACACATGAGCAACCAAACCCCTGAGAATTTAGTCGGTGATCTTGAAGATTGGATCTTTGAGATTGCTAGGCTTGTAAAAAGCGGCCATCAATTATCGCCTGAAGCATTAGTGTTCTTACAAAACATCCACCCAGCGTTGGATAAGCTGAGTGAGGAAATGCTTGAAGATGAACAGGCATGGAACGAAATGAAGCAAGCAGAAGCCGAGGAAAATAATGCTTATCTTCAGGGCGCGGCAGCATCAGTTCGGGAGGTCTTATGATCCCCGATTGGATTCTGTCATTACAGTCTAGTGCTACTTGGGCTCGTCGGTATGAGAACCAAGCCAGCTTTCAGTGGGACGAAGACGTTGTAGAAGAATTGCAAATCATTGCAGACCGATTAGAAACTTTACTATCTGAACAAAAGGAGAGATACGATGAGTATATGGCAAACACTAAGCTCAATTAATGTAAACGACCACACCGAAAGCAAGGGCAACTTAACCTACCTGTCATGGGCTTGGGCTTGGGCTGTTACCAAGCAGCATTACCCAGAGGCAACGTATGCTTTTTTGGCAAACGAGATCCACAAAGACGAGACCATGACAGTTCACTGCATTGTAACGATTGAGGGCATAAGTCACGAAATGTGGTTGCCCGTAATGGATCATCGAAAAAACGCTGTCAAAAACCCCAACGCCTTTCAAATCAACACCGCCAAGATGCGATGCTTGACCAAAGGCTTGTCAATGCATGGGCTAGGCTCTTACATTTACGCTGGCGAGGATCTGCCAAAAGGCGAGCCAGAAAAAACCTACGAGCAATGGTGCCAAGAAAACAACACCACTTTTGAGCGCGAAATCATGAAGTCAGCGGATTTCAGAAAGCTGTATGTCAACGAAGGAGAGAGCAATTGAGCATTAGTGTAACGAGTAAGCTGAACGACAACGCCAGAGAATTTAAAGCTGGCGAGTCAACTGGGTTTGGCCTCCGATTGGGGGTCAAGTTCTACAACAATCAAACCCGCGCAGACGAATGGACGAACTATGAATGCGCGATATTCACCCGCACTGATAATCAAGCGAATTATTATCGCCAAGCGCTTCAAGCTATTCACCTGCTAACCTCAAGAAGTCATAAGCATCCATTTTAAGATGCTTGCAAACCTTCACCACCAAGCTCAACTTTGCGTCTTCGCGATACCGCCACTGAGACACTTGCTGCTTAGTGATCCCCATGTCGGCAGCCAGTTCCGAAGAACTGACCCCCAACTTGACCTGTGCTAATCTCAGGCTTTTGCCGAAATCAAAACGGCAAGTCATCTTCAAGACTCGCTGAAGTTGGCGCACTGTAAACATCTTGGATCTTGCCAGTCATGACAGGCTGATTACCCGCTGCACCATCACGTTTCCACAAAGCAATGTCGATTGTCTCGCCTTCCTTAATGTTTCGGTGAGCAACTACCTTTCCGCTAAGGATTGGCCTAATGCCGTCTTCGTCACTTTTCCAAAGGCTTACTTTTCCTCGATTGTCATACTCCATACATACTTCCTATTTTTCCAAAGTTTAAGGTTAAATCTTCCAGAAGTTTTTCGATTGCCGCTGAAAGCCCAGCAATAAAATCATCATCACGTTTTACTTCCATAATCAGATTCGGAAGTTCTGGATGGTAAGACATGAAATAATACCGATCAAAATCCATTAGCCACATCGTTCCTTGAACCTGAGCGTAATACTCCGAAGGCATAGTTCCGTTGTTGGCGTAATCGACTAGATACTTAACGTGAACAGGATGACTTGGGCATTTAATCTCCAACCCAACCCCGTCAACTAACCTGTCGGGACTGCAACCAACTGTTTCATCATCGTTGGTTACAAACCCAACTTCTCGGCAGGTTAAATCTGTCTGAAACTCAAAGACGGTAGCCGCCTCTGGTTCTAAATCATTACCACGCTGCATCCACTGACTCTTGAACGTCTCAATCCGTTTACCGCTTAACCTTTCTGCAAGAAGCTCATACATGTACTTCTCACCGCTCGCAGAAGCCTTGCCTTTAGGGGTCACAATGTCTTTGAACTTAGACGCTGACGGCATACCTAATCGGAGATCAAACCACGCCTCAGTGCCTTGCTCGACGTTGTGGATCTTCATTTGACTTGCTTCTGCTTCTTGGTTTGAAGCTGCTTGACTGCTCGGTCGTATTGATCTTCGCTTAATTGTTTCAGATCAGACACATTGTATATTTCAAGAAACTTAGCCTTGCTCGACTTTGTAGAATCGATCATTGCATCTATGTGCGCGGCCTTTTGATCTGAGATGTTCTCAATCCCAATAGTCAGATCTTGAGCGTCAGTATCTTCATCGGCACAAATGGCCCACATAGACTGACTTTGATATCTTTTGAGATAGGTTGAGATAGACCCAAGATCTTGGATCGGGTTTTTACTGCTAGTCGATAAAGCCACACTAGCAACCTGACGGATCCACTGACCACTTGAATGCGTGATCTGTGACGTAACCGCCACCCTGTCACCATACGCCTCCACGCCCTGCATGAACGTCAAACCGTTAGCAGAAGCCACTGGTCGGATACAGTTCAAAACAGCCGTTAGATCGGCGTATTCGTTCTTGAAGAATGCGTTCTTGGTGTTCTTCGCAGGATTGCGAATTTCGCCTTGGGCTTTACTTATCGCAGCAGAGATTTCTGCTATGTTTTCGGATTGTTCCATCGTCTTCCTCCATACAAATCATGATTGGAGGTAAGATTTTAACAATTATGATGAATAAGTCAACAAACGGAATGATTAATTTACGGTAGGAACGTGCTATGCTTCTCGGATTCTCGTGCTTCCTCCGCACATGGCCCACTTCGGTGGGCCTTTTTTAATACCCCCATATTACAGGGGTAGTTGTCCTAGTATCTACATGGACAAATCCTTTTGCCACGCCGATGCCACTGAATCCAAGCTTAATAGCTGCGGCAACCAGACGATAACGCTGAGACCCACCGCTAACAGCAATATCAGCAGCCCTGCCTGTCGTGTGCTGTCCTCCGCCATTAGGCTTTTTAACTTCAAGACTGTGACGAGGAGACCGATAGCCAGACGTAATGACAAAAGGAAACCCAGCTTCAAAACGTAATGAGTCCAGTGCGTGAACAAATTCTTCTGAGATCTCATTCTCACCCGTCTCTTGGCAAGCAAATTCTTCTAGCTTGAAATATTTAAACATCGTTTAAACCTAATTCTTCTTTTTCTCGCGCGTATTTCTGCGCCATTGGAACACTTTAATGCGGTTTATTTATCTTTAGCCTTGAAAATGTTCAGAGCTAGGATGTCAATAACCTTGTACATCTTTGCCCAGACCTTTCCTAAACGACTAACCATCTCGTCATCTTTAGGAGTAGGAGTCATCGCAGCCAGCGTAGAAGCGCAAGCAATGATCACTGGAACCATATCTAAATATGCAAAAATACCCATAGTTATTTCCTTATTAGTTCGTTTATAGCTTTCCAAGCCTCAATCATCTTGGCCTCTAAAACGTCAAGACGGTTAAGAATCTTGCCAATAGTCAGAATAAGGAGAAATACCCCTGCTGCAACGGGCCAGCTTTGAACTATGATTTCCCAAGTCTCCATCAGGCATCTCGGTTAAACATTTTCTGAACCGTAGGAGACTCCCAGATCCGAATGGATAACCAGACGATAGTTAAAGCAGATGCAAGCGGCGGAAGCCAACCAGCCATTGTCGCAACGGTTCCCGAAACGGCTAGACCGTCAATAACTGTCTTGGCTTCTTCTTGCATGATTCACCTATTCATCTACTGGCTCAAAGACTGGTTCTTTAAGCGACTTGCTCAACATTTCAACAAAGGCTTGTCTGCCTACATTGAGTTGATCTAAATTGAATTGAGTTGACCTCACTTTGCGATCTAAATCGCTAATGTGATTAACCATTGTCTGTTGTTCTGGGCTCATGTCTTCCAGAGTGTATTCTACACCGTCTACTGAAATTGGCGTTGTTTTTTTCTCAGCCATTGTATTTCTCCTTGTTTTAGTTTACCACGGTACTCCTGATGCTTGCGTTGGGTTCTTCTGTGCTTCAATGTTAGCAGCCAGTGACGCTTCAATTGCATCCTTGTCAACACCGTTAGCCCAGCACCAGCCTAAAGCTACTTCTTCAGTGATGTCGTCGTAAGGAACGTAGTCTGAGCTGCTAGGATCTGGTGTGAAGCCGCAAGTGCCGTAGTTGGTAGCTGAGTAGGTCACAGCGTCATCGCCTTCTCCTACGGTTTCTGATGCGTTAGCTCGCCAGTGACATACGACTACGCCACCGTCTGCAAGCGTTCTTTCCATTTGGCTGATTTGCCATACTGTTGTCATGTTGTTTCTCCTTTAAGATTCTAGTGCCGCGATACGGGCGGTTAATGCCTCAATGGTGGCTTGTTGCTCTTGGATACATTTCATCAGCGCATATTGCAAATCGGTCTGATAGATCGATAGGCGCATCTTAGGGTCTTCTTCTGTACCCCAGTTCGACTCCATTACAAGCTCAGGCGCAACGGTTTGAACGTCTTGTGCTACGACACCTAGCGTCACACTGGGATCGTCTTCCATGTTTTGGTCTATGTAATTAAACGTCTGAACAGGGATAGCACAAATTGCATCCAGATATGATTTGGCTGGCGAGAAGTTGGTCTTCTCACGGCGATCAGAAAGGTTGGAATCATTGGCTTGATAGTTTTTGATACCACCATTTGACATTACAGAAAACCTCAGTCCACCAGCACTGCAATACAAAAAGTCGCTTGAATAGTTATTAGGATTCGCGCCAGTATAATCAATCGCTACGCCCCACGGGGTGGTTGTAGTTGTGTTACGAAATCCAGCCGCCCAATTTCCATTTGTTGGTGTAACAAAATTCTGTGCTGCGGTAACGCCTGAAAAACTTTGAGCGGTAGACACACCCACCAGCAAGTTCCCGCTGGCATCGATGCGCATACGTTCTGTGGTACTGCCTGTAGAGTTGCAAAATACAAACGCATTAACTCCTGCGGGTTGTCCAATGTTCCAGTTATCTACTGTATTTTGATTAAACCAAAGTTTAGTACCTGTTAAACCAGAAGTACCGCTGTTTCTCAAACTTGCCACAAGACCGTCGGTAGGATTTGGTGCAGTAACGGTTAATCGTTCACCTGTAGTCCCCCCAATACTCACGTTCCCGCTGTCTCGGCACAGGTATACGTCACCACCAGTGAAATCTGCACCGCCTTCAACATTTAGTTTTCCAAGTCCTGACGAACCTGTACGACCCACCAGTAGTGTCCCGCTGGCATCGAGGCGCATCTTCTCCGTTGGATTAGTCCCGCTTGCTCCTCCAGTGTTAGTGTAAAAAGTCAACGCCGAATTAAATCCAGCATCACCAGCGGGAGTGGTAGACGAGGTGTTGCCAATCATTATTGAATAAATTCCACCGTAGTTTCTGATAGCATTGCTATAATCTCTACCTTTGAAATCAATCCCTGTGCCAAAGTTTGTATAAGGATTTTGTGCTGAAATTCCAGCGTCCAAAGTTAGTGTGGAAACTAAAGTATTTCTGACGGTACTGTTGCCCATGACGTGTAGCTTAGTGGCTACGGAACTCGTACCAATACCCAAAGACTCCGCCGAAGCGTCCCAGAAAAGACTTTGACTTGTGCCCGCCGTATTGTAGAAGCTGATGTCTCCGTTGGAGGCGATGTTCATTGCCCTATCATCGTTTGTTCTGAACTCTAAATTATGATTTCCAAACGTATCAATAATGCCGCTTTGATTACCATTAGAGTATGTGAGCTTAGTTCCGTATGTGCCGTTGCTGCTAGTTGTTATGCCTACAACAGTAAGCCCATCCGCCGTGACGCTGCCCGTTACGTCAATTCCGCTAGCATTGATTGTTAATTTGGTGGCACCAGCCTTCTGAATCAGCAGATCACCAATACCAGCCTGATTGATAATTGACTGGGTGGAGGTGTGAACCATTGTCAAATCTTGGCTGTTACCCAGACGGATGAATTCATTGTCACCAAGGTCTACTTGATCGACGTTGATCTGATCCATTCTGACCTTAACATTCCCGCCTGACCTCACCACCAACAGATAATCTGATGCCAGTAAGCTTCCACCATCACTTAACTCTGAAATTTTAGACACGGTTAATCTCCTTTATTCGGGCATTTTACGGCAAAACTGGTTAATGTTCATCCGTTTAAGTTATGGGTCAATAAACCCGTAAGGTTGAAAGTCGCCAGTGTCAGGGTCAAAACTGCTCAACCAAAAATATGCAATATCAGTTCTGTCAGAGCATGAATCTTTCAACTCAGCAACGCATTGGTTTGCCTCTGGTGCTGTTGAGCACTCAGAAATCACAAAATCTTCATTAGTCTTTGTCGTATAGCCAATCTTGATCATGCGTAACTCCCGACAATCCCCGTAAAGCGTTGGAATGAAATAGTAAGATTTGGCGCGCTAGTGTTCCTTTGGGCAACAATTCTTATATCTGTCGCAGTAGTAGTCGGGCCAAGGCCATAGGTTATTGGCAGGGTTGTATAAGAAACACTGTTGTCATTGGTCAAGTAAGGTGAGGCAAGCGTTGAAAACCCAGCGCCAACCCAAGTTCCCGCCGATGTGAAATTATCAGGGCTGTGATAAACACTGTCGCTAACTGAAAAAACAGCATTTGTTGAAGATACCTTGAGATAAGTGCGGTTAGTATCGGATTGATACCAGACTGCAAAAACAGATGCAGGGCCATTTGTTGAGCTTCCGTTGGACGTGCTGTCGACCGCCCCGCTGCTATCCATTAACCCTGTAATATTTCCGCTAATTTCAATTGTTTGGATAGTAAGTACTTGAGCACTAGCGGCCAAGACAGTTCCAACTAAAGCGCCTGCGTTACCTTTGCTTTTTCTCAAGACCCTAGTTGACCATAAGGTTATATCTGATGTTCCAGATGGCGTTATTGTTGCGACGTAGGTCACGTTTCCTTGGATGTAGTTGCGTTTTACAACGCTTGCTTCAGTTGCTGGAATTGAAAACTCTGCCATTGTCGTCAAAGAAAGAGGAACAGAAATGCCTGGATTCTCGTAAATTTGGATTGGATATGATTCCGTCACCTCACCTGAGATCTTGCCAGCATCAAATCCTGTGACCGCGCCTGTAATGTTGGTCACGTTTAAACTTGTTGCGTTTAAAGCACCGACAATATTTAACGCCGAACCAGTCCATTGCATCGACTGATTGGCATCGCCAACCCCGAAAGTGTAATTGCTCCCGTTATAGCCTAGAAAAAACCCGTTAGTGGTATTTGATTCGCTATCTTTGCCAGTCGTCTTTATTGCACCACCTGCCGACATAATTATGCCGCCGCCTGTAATCGTCGTACCAGCGATCAGTCCTGTTTGCGCTTGGTTTTGTGCGTCTAAGTTTTCAACATTTTCAAGTCCAACATCCGAGCTTGTTGCTGCCGTTAGTGTGTCCGATTGGATTGTTGCTGCGCTTACGTTAGTAACCTGATCCAATCCGACATCTGATGCGGTGGCATTTGTGTTTAGAGTATTAGCCTCAGTTAGCTCAGTTGACCCTACAGTGATCGTTCCGCTGATGTTAGCGCCTGTCGCTGTTAAAACACCCGCTGGGGTAACCCTAAACTCAGCGTCAGCAAATGTTTCGTTCCCAAGATAAATACCGTTTGAATCTGCTTTAAAAACACTTTCGCCAGATCCGATCTTGATATTGTTGTTGATTGTTGCCGAGTCTGTTATCAAAGCGCCAGCCTGAATGACCCCAGAAACATCAATGTAATCAGCAATGATGGTTCCAGTCAGGATATTTGATCCGCTAATTATTGTCGCACCATCCGACAGATCGTTTTCAACAACAATACTTCCTGCGGTGATTATCGCTGAAGCTACGCTATTGGCATTGATCTGATCGGCTGAAACAGACCCATCAACCAACAAATCGCCACTAATGAAATTAGTGATTGAACTCCAAGCGCTGCCGCTGTATGTCCACCCGTATGTAACGTCTGGCGTGGCAGTAGTGTCTGTGGTGATCACGATATCGTTTGCTTTCGGATTCCGTCCAGCAACGGCACTAAATTCTGTGTTACTAGGCGCTAAAGCATCATCTGTCGTGATCCGCCAGAAAGACGGAATTGCGTGTTGATTCGCGTCGATGACGCCTGTTACTTCCGACATTACTTGCTGCGCGTTTGCAACCGCGCCATCTAAGTCCGTCAGCGTTGCGCCTTGTGCCAAAGTAAATGATGAGGCTGTGACATTACCTGTCAAGGTTGCGCTGCTCGCGATCAAAGCCCCTGCCTGACTGACCCTAAAAGGTGCTGATGCAAAAGTCGCGTTACCTAAATAGATCCCATTGGAGTCGGCTTTAAAAATACTGTCGCCAGTACCGATTGCAATGCTTGAGCTTAAAGTGCCTGATGTTGCGTTGATCTCGCCAGTTATCTTTGCATTCTGGAATTCAACATCGCCAGAGGTCAGTATCTGCCAGCCGCTAGTATCTGCAACGTAGTTTGTGCTTTGTAAGGTATTGGCAAATTTGTCTACCGTAACTGCGTCATTAGAAAGCCTGGCAGTAGTGATGGCTGACTCTGCAATCTGAGAAGTATTTATTCCGCTTTCTTTAATGATAAGACTGGTAACACCGCCGACCGTCTCAGTGTCAAACATAACGCCGTCAATCTGAAGCCTGTCTGCTGAGATTGTGCCTGTTGAAATCAGATCACCTGAGATAACAACATCAGCGCCGAAATAGATCTTGTCAGCCGTAACCGTGAAAGGCTGGATCGGAGTATCAGCGGTTGAGTCAGGACTTACTATAGAAAATTGATCTGCGACTACCGCGAACTCTGAGAACGGTGTTGCTCCTGACGTGGTAGATAATAAACCAAACCCAGTGATGCGGTTGTTGTTGTCAATCTTGACCGAGTAATTAGCTTCCACGCCGTCAATAGAAGTGGCTTGCGTTGTAATGCTTGCCGTATTGTCTCCGACCGTTGTCGTTAGTGTCGTCAGATCCTGAGCTGTAGAAGTAACCTGTCCATCAATTACAGAGACCGTTGTAGATAGACTTGACAGCGCACCAGCGGTTGCCACAACCCCGTTTGTCGGATCGTTGACTGTAGACTCAAGTGCGGTCAACTGGATCGCTTGGGTCTGTATGCCGTTCTCATTGGCGAAGGTCTGAACCGTCAAGGAATCAATCGCAGCACTAGAACCAGACACAAAGTCCGTCAGATCTTGCAGTTCAACAGTTCCTGAAGTCTCAAGGTCAATCAGATCATCGTTTTCATCTTCGGCCTGAGTTCTGAAATGTAGGTCTTCGGTGTAGGTTGCGTTTAAGGATGTAACAGCGCCAGCGTTGACTAAAACGCCGTCTTCGTTGTCAGTGACCCGCGTAGTCAATGCGCTCAATCCTGAAGCATTCGCCGCAACGCCTGTTGTGCCATCATTCACCGTCGATTCAAGCGCAGTAATATCAGATGCCTGAGAAACGATAGATCCTTCGGCAGTTGTAACCCGTGTATCTAATCCGCTGATAGCGCCAGCGTTAGTTGTGATATTGCCTTCAGCAGCCGTTACATCTGTCTGCAAAGTAGTAATGTCTGAAGCGTTGGTTGTGATAGATCCTTCGGCAGTCGTTACCCGTGTCGTAAGATTTCCCAATGCCGTCGATGTTGCAGCAACGCCTGTCGTTGGATCGTCAACCGTGACCTCTAACGCTGTAACGTCAGCAGCAATTGACGTTATGGAATTACCTTGTGCGACCGTTGTTACATCTAAGGCTGTGATGGCGTTTGCGTTAGTCGTAACGTTTGAATTAGTCGTTGTCAGAGACGTTTGTAGATTCGTTATCGCGGCTGCGTTCTGGGTTGTTTGACCATCTCGCAGATCTTCCCAATCGGTTCCAGACCAATAATAAGGCTGGTTGTTTGCCGAACTGTCATACCAGCGCGAAAAGTCAGGTATAGGATCTGGAATACCACCAACGCCCGCAACGGGTTCTGTACCTTGAACAAAGACCTCAGAAACACCTGATGTCAAATCAACAACAACTGTTTCCAATGCGCTTAAATTATTAGCAACGGTATTGATGGACGTGTTTAAAGTCTGGTTAGAATCCGAAACGTAGATCGCCACGTCACCAAGATTCTGTATGTCAACGTCTTGGCCCGTCTCTAAGTTAAGCACTTCGCCAGCTTCAACCTCAACCTCAAGGATTTCTTGGGCTAAGATTGAGTTCTTAACGTCAACATCGCTTAAAACTGTTGAGCCGTTTGCGTCATAAAGATTGACCGATAACTGCGCTCCGACCGTAGCGTTATCTGCTGGCGCATCCGTAGACCCAGCAACATCAGCCCAATTTACTCGTCCGACCGTAGCGAAAACCGTAGTATTCGGATCAGCATTAGGCTCTAAGTTAGACTGACTTGCCGCGTCCGTTCCGACATTCCTAACGGCTCTTACCCAATAATAACGAACGTCACCAGACACAACCGAATCAGCAGAGTTAGACGCGTCATGGATAAATTGCGTCCCATCGGTTTCTCCGATCTTGACCGATGATGAAAAGTTCCCATTAGGCGATGCGTAAACGTAAATAGTCCCGAAGTCATTAGGCTTGGCAGGATTGACCCAGTTCAACTCATTGCTTTTTAATCCTGCTGTAGCACTCAATCCACTAGGACTTGGCACACCCCTGAATGCGTCTGTGATACTACCTGTAGCTGTAACCGTGGAATACTCGTTGACTGCTGGATCGGCGTAGGATGTGCTTGAGTCTTCCCGTAAAGTTAGATTAACACCACCGTCTTCTGAGAACGTCCAGCCAGCACACTGAAAGACCTTGTTTGACCAGTTCAATTCTTCAACAGAAACTTGAACCCGATCACCTGCCGTTATCCTCAAAGCAGATAGATTAGCTGGAAAGCTAACGACCTTCTGCTGATCGCTTAACTGAATTAATTTGTTAGACAATCTCTGAGCCATATAGCTAGAGTTTGTCATGGGATACTGAACTTCTTTTTCCAGAATCTCATTGTTGTCTCTGGTAACAGCGTCAGCTAACTGAACTTTAGGAAACTCTGTAGACTTGTGATTCTGGGCGGGATCAATAAACAGACCTTTGATCGTATTGAATCGGTCTGATCTTTCCAGAGAAGTCTTGATTGAAATAGCGCCGATCAAGTCATCTTCGGTCAAGGTCTCCGTAGGAGCCTCATAGATCCCAGCGTGAACGATGTACTTACCGTTAGAGTAAACAAGGTTGCCATTCATTGACGACAGGATCTTGTTTATATTCTTTTGATGTGAGTCAGTCGCAAAGATTACGCCGTTACAAGTAAAACGCTTTTCCGTACCGTTAGGAACAGATACTGATACGTCACAACCATTTGCCGCCGTTATAAACGAACTCCAATCAATCTTGGACGGACTTATTCCCATGCCAAGATCAGAAATAAGATAGTCAGCCAAGACTAAAGCAGGGTTCTGGCCTTGCCCGACATAACTTCCAGCGGTTGCGTTGTATGTGATGAAAAGCTGATTTAACGGATTGTAGTTTGGCGCACCAGTGTCTAGCCGTGGGTCATAAACAGGCTTACCTTTTACCAATGCTTTTACATTAGACGGTGAAAATTTGTCCCAAGTCTCCGCTGAGTCTTCGTTCAAAACCCACTTCATTGCTAGATAAGCAATACCATCACCACGATGAGCGGATGTGTATCGATTGCTTGCTGGGCCTGTACTGAAAGCAGCAGTGAATAAAGGATCTGCTGTTTGAGACGTTTCGCCTTTATACTTATTGATTACGCATATTGTGCCGTTCTTGGGGCCAAACTCAACAGAGCCAGAACCAACAGCACCGCCAGCAGCAGCACCGCCGTTTATATCTGCGTTAGAAATCACAACGTCATCCATGTGAATGTCGGTGATTTCTGTTACTTCATGACCCGCCAGAACAATGGTCTGATAAAGGTCAGAGTTATCGGTGCCCGATAACCCGATAAAAGAAATCGGGCCAGATACCAATGCTTCGCCATAGATTATTTTTTGGGGCTCTGTAGTTGATTTAACCGTTCTCTGTCTGGAAGCGTCAGTGTCAACAGTCGGCATTTCTACTTCAAAAAGACTCATTGCCTTTTTGGCAACCATAACGCCGCCAATGACTACAGCAGCGCCAGCCGCAAGTGCGCCGACTCCAATTCCAAAACCCATAGCAGTGCCAATAGCCCCTACTGCTACAACCGCATTTCCGAAAATTGTAAGTGCTGCAACGACTACTTGTGGCATAAATCCCAACCCGATAAGATATGCTGCTCAGGAATTCTAGCGAATCCTTTCTTTACTAGACAAACTGCCGTGTTACCGAGCTTGATACCCATAAGCTGGCTGTCTGGCGTTTTAACGATAACTGGCGAACCATCTAGCAAAGATCTAATGTCTTCCGTGGGCTCGCCTAAAACGCTTGCAGCAGTGTCTTCCAAGTCGCCAAAATCCTTAATGATAGATTCAGCGTCTTCCTCGGAATTATAGTGGAAATCGGCAAGATAGTCTTTTCCTGTTAATTCTTTTACGATGAAACCAGCGAACTGACAGCAATCTACAGAGCCGTAATCAAAGTCTTTCTTTTCCCACTTATTTAATGCTTGATAGACTTGCAATTGCATCAGTCTTCTTCAGTCGCACTCGGCGAGTCTGGGTTTTTGCGGGGGCCGCTCCCGCTTGAGCCACCGCTTGAGCCAGCTTTCCTAGCACCCCAATCAATCTTAGCCCCTTCAATCTTGTGCATGTGACTAAAGAACAGATCGCCAGCAGACTTTTCCTGCTGCGCCACGTTGGTATACATCAGATTCAAAGACTTGTTGAACCGTGACAGCTCAGATTCAGCGATCAACTGAATGGCATCACCGCCATCGGCACCGACTGACATATTCATTTGATCCATGAACCCTGCCCAGATCTGGGTAGGTGTGTCAATCAAAACATCGTCAGCGTCCAAGACACCAAGGTAAACCGTGACAGGATGTAGATAGTAGTCTTCGGTTAAAGCCACGCCTGATATCGTTGCGTCTAATCCGCTTAAAGTGAGCGTAATAGCGTACGGACTGACATCCAGACCTTCTTCAACCTGTGAAATAGATCCAAGGTCGCCGACACCTAGCCAGTCTTGACCGCCCCAAGTATAGGTTCCCAATGAGTTATGAACGTAAACAGTACCAGACGGAAACTCCAACTTTGCAAAAGACACAATTGCAACGTGCTGTTGTGCTAAAGCTGTTGCTACTGCTGCGGGAAATCCTCTGCTCATGCTAGAACATCCTCTACAGCCTCAATTGTGAAGTTTGAAACTCGTCCTGCTTGTGTATCCCAAGACGTAGATCCTGCAAGCATGAAGACACCAAGAACAGGATAAAGGTAATCTATGGCATCGCCGTCATCGGTAGGCTTTCTGATCGGTGGCGCAATAGGAACCGCAATTGTACCCGTTCCCGTTGAGCTGCAAGCTGCCGTTACCATGTGAAGCTCATTGTTGAACGCTATGTAATCACCAGCCTTAAAATAGTCCGTTACGGTAAGGTTTGCGTCTCTGACGTTAAGCGTTGAGCCAGTTTGACCAGCACCATTGACAACGATAGCATCACTGACCGCTGGCGCATTACCTCGCCGAACAAACCCGTGATCTTGAACATAGAACCTGTGCTGCTGACCGTTTAGCTTAGTCAAGAACGCTTGCATCTCCGCCCGATCATTACCTGTCAGGTTGTTGAATTGAAGCGTAGCCTTCCACAACGATCCTTTCCGAGCTACCGTCTGGACTGAGTTAGTCAACGGGCTCTGAAACGTCCTAGTGTTCGTTACCAGCTCAAAAGTGTTTGAGGATGGGGTTATGCTTGGGAATGTGTAAGTTGTCATTAACCGAACCTTCTGCGCCGCATGAGATCTTGTATGCTGAGTATCGTTTGTTGCGAAGTCTGCTGCATTGCTGCTCGGATCTTCATATCTACATCAGCCCCAGCGCCAGTTGCGTCTATGTTATTTACGATAGTGATTCCGCCAGACTGACCTTTGGTATGGTCAACAACCGTCTCATTAGGATGAAGGATTGCAGGAAAACCACCTTTCCCGTCCATGCCGCCTGAACGACTGCCTCTGCCAGTAAAACCACCACCGTCAAACGATTGTGCTCGAATCTGAGCAACCTGGGCCATACCAGCAGCAACTTGAGCAGCAGCCATAGCAAAAGATAGGGGTGGCGGATAAGTCTCAAGTGCCTTGGCAGCACCAGTGTAAGTAGACATGATAGCTTGGGCTATGTTGTAAGCCTTCTGAACAGCAAACATCTTCTTGTTGTTAGCCTGAACACCTTTGAACGCTTCGCCAAGACCATCAAGAACCATCTTGGTCTTTTCTGTAGCATTCTTGTCCTCGAAGTTCTTACTTTTCTTCCTGAGTTCTTCTACCTTCGAGTAATATTCTTCTTGGGCTTTTATTTTTAACTCAGTAGCTAATTGCTCGTTTGCAACGTCATCTGCGGCAAATTGCGTAAGAAGATCCATTTCTTTTTGAAGACTTTCTGCCAATACTTCTTGCTGTGACAGCATAGAAGATCTTAGGTTCTCAACATCTTTAGCACGAATGTCTTTCTTCTTTTGAACAGCATCTAATATTGCATTTGCTGTATCCTCTGACTTGAGAAATTCTTTTCTAGCGGCTGCAATTGCTCTGTCTTCTTCTGCTAATTCCTTATTACGCTTTTTTTCTGCTTCGGCAGCATTTTTAGCTGCTTGTTCATTAATTTCCGTCTGACGCATTTCTCGAATCATTCCAGCAAGACGATCTGCCTGAGCTGGCTCTAATTCCTTTAAAGTTTGCAGCTCTAAACCAAGAATTTGAGCTGACGTAAGGCCAGTAGATTTTCTAAATGCGGATTGTAATTTGTCAGCAAATTGCTCTATCTTTTTTGCCGCTTCTTCAGCCGCTTTTGGATTCTTACCTAATTCCTCGTTAAATGTATCTAACAAGCCGTTAGCGGTTGAGATTATTTTATTATTTCTATCAAGTTCATTAACGTAGTTAATAATTTCCGCAGAGGCAGTGCTAAGTGCTATCGCTGAATCGCCAGACCTTAACTTTTGCTCTAAAAGATCGTTTAAAAATGTTGTTAGAGCTGGCCCACTTCCTTCAATGCCTTTTCTAAATGCTTTAATCTTTTGGTTTAATTCATCAGCTTTATCTGCACCGATATCGAAATTAGCAGCAAGTGCCGCAACAGGGTCTGATCTTTGAGTTGCAGCAAATTGCGCTAAATTGAACGTGAGATTTTCTACAGACTTATCCAATGCCTTTGTTGTAACTTCAACGGCATCCATTGCGGTACTTAAAGATTGCAACAATGTATTCTTTGCAAGCGTTTCGCTTTCTTTGGCTAGTTCTCTAAATGCGTCTGCAAGCTCTAATGTACTATTAGCAAATTTAGGATTAAATACTTTTTCTGCCTTCTCCGCCGCATCGGCAAGCAGTTTAGTTGCGTCTCTAGCGCCCATAACACTAGGAACAAAAGAAGTAGCTAATGCAGCGCCAACAGCAAGAACGGCACCGATTATGGCTCCGTTTGGCCCCATTAATGATGCAATCTGAGAACCCTGCTGACCGAATACCAGCATGGCGTTTTGGCCCATCTGAAGTTGTACCGCAACGTCCTGAACTTGATGACCAAGTTGACCAAGACCGCCACGCATTAACCTCAAGCCTCCTTTGTTGGCTTTTTGGGCAGCTTTGTCAAACTTTTGAATAGATGCAGCAGCTCTATCTACGGGTACAGAAGTATTATCTGTTGCGAGTAGCTCTGTGTGGATCAGGTTTTTTTGCGTTGCCATCTATCTTCTCTTGCCTAATTCTAAGAAATGTCCACCAATGATTAAATTCATCCTCAGTCATTGCTAACACTGTCGATAGTGGCTCCCCAAGATGATTTGCCAACTCATACATCATGTATAATTGAGTTGGTTCACCTTGAGGATTCAGGAGTTTTTTTCGCGTTCATCCTCAGTCTTGCCGTCAATGTTAAGAACAAAGTTAGCAATATCAGATACGATATCTGGATCGACCTTCTTCCTAAGTGAAACCTTATCTTCCAAGGTGAAGACAGGCTCGCCTTTCTCATCAGTAGTACCAAGAATCACGGCATAGATCATATAATCTGTACCGTCACCATCAGCCCTAGCAAGCCATCGCGCCTTATCGTCAAGCGTTAGATTTTTAGAATAGATGGTCGTTCCCCATTGGGGTATTTCCATCTTTCTTATCTCGCGGTCACTAAAATGAGCAACCGCTGAATCTATTAGCTTACCCATTAAACAGTGGAAGCAGTCAACGCACCGCTACCTTGCAGAGTAATGGAAGCCTCAACCATGCCATCAAATGATGCTGATCGGCTCACACCTGTAACTATGCAAGAACCTGAATAATAAGTATCACCAGAGGCTTCGCCTTCTGGGTAGAACCCGATAGTGACGGAAGCACCAACTGTTAATGCGCCTTGACCATTCGTATCGCTTTCGTCCCAATAGACATCTGCCGAACCAGTGAAAGACGTTAGCGTAGAAATGAAACTTCTAGCCGTGTCTGACATAACTGTATCTTCAACAGTGTCAGCAGTTTCCTCGATGCTAAAGCTGCGTAATTCTGCAACAGTGTTAGCGCCAACTTTAATTACGCCGTCTCGTCCGATATGTGTAGCCATTTAAGACTCCTTTTCTTCAATTTTATCTTCGGCCTTAGCTTCCGCCTTAGCTTTAGATTTTGCTTTAAGTTTTTCTGGCATCCAACCTTTCGCCAGCATTGATTCCACTTTTGACGGATGGGCATCAACTTCAGCCGAACCGTCTGGGCTATATAACTTCATATTATACACCTTAAATTGCGATATCTGGAGCGGTAGTTGTAGTTCTGTATTGTACCGCATAGTTCATTGTCACAACACCTACTGGCTTATCGCCTTCACCATTGAATTGTATCTCTGTCGCTGACAAATACTGAAATTTTGCTAGGTTGTTTAAAGTCCTATCTGCACCTAAAGCAGCTTCGACCTCTTTGCATATATCGTCAACAATGTCATCGAAATCAACCGTAGCTTTCACATAAGCCTCAATGCCAACATTGAGTATTCTGTTCATGCCCAAAGTGGTTCCCATAACGTCAACATCAGAACTTTCTGATATTGTGTATACCAGCAACGCTGGCAAACTTTCTACGTCTAATGGGTATACCCTAGACTGAAATACATTGCTCCCAGTGGTAGAAAGTCCCGTAATCGTGGTAGCGATCCTTTCTCTAATCTGCTGCCTTACATGGTCTGCCATTATTGAGCCTCTAAAGCTAAAGCAACAACACCAGTATTATCTGGTTGGACATTGACAACCTTGTAATTCGTTGCGTCCTTTAGCACATTCCCACTCAAGTCAGTGATAGCGGCAAATACCAAAGTATCGCCATGTGACGCATTTCTTAAATCCTTGGCCTTACCGTAAACCATAGGCTGAAGACCTTCTACCGACACTGTTTGTGCTGGTATCTCAAAATACTCTTGATCCAATATAACCTTTATCGTTACTGACGAACCGCCTGATGGGGTATAGGTACACGAAACCCCATGACCTAATACGTCAAAATAACCATCAAAGTCTGAATCAAATTCTAAGCTCATCGCTTGGCGACTTTCTCAACTGCCTTCTTTGATAAAGGCTTTGGATCCATTTTTATTTCTTCAGCATGGCCTGAACTGATAAACTGTCGGGCTTCTGCTGTAGATAAAACAACCATATCCCCTGCGTTTCGCGGTACACCGTGAACATGACAAGGCATCTTAATTACTAATTCCATAATAACTCCCATAAGATTGGGGGGCCGAAACCCCCCTTTCTCATTAGCTTGCAACGATGTCTTTGATTACCGCGAAAGATTCGGGGTATCTCAGAGCAACATCTAAGTCTTGGAAGAACGCGAGTCGCGTACCACCAGAAGTAGACAAGCTGCTTTGATCAACAACAACGTCAACACCTGACCAGAAACCGATCATGATCTGGCTGAAGTCGCCGTAGATCATTGCTGACAGGTTAGAGCCAGTGCCTTTAGTCAAGTCAGAAGGAACAACAGTGCTAGAAGCAACATTAGTCCCCAAGATTGACTGATTAGCATCCATGATGAAGTTGCCTTCAACGCCGCTTGCTTGCTTACCAGTAGTCCGTAAAGCCGCGATGACTTTAGGGTTGGTCAAGAAAGCAGAGCTATTGATGATGGCATTGTCTTCTTCGACAGCTTTCATCATCTCAACGACTTTAGCGTAGGTGATTGCAGCACCATTGGTACCCATAGCAACTACGTTAGTAGAGCCGTTAGCAATGATCCCAGATGGCCCATTAGCAGCACCGCCTTCAATACCAGCAT
>Ga0209630_10001779_pt1 | contig 22237 bp, 19 predicted proteins | sample COG_01_FD_184745 | JGI IMG/M metagenome (GOLD analysis project Ga0209630, IMG submission 184745) | Pelagic Microbial community sample from North Sea - COGITO 998_met_01 (SPAdes) (version 2) | ecosystem: Environmental > Aquatic > Marine > Neritic zone/Coastal water | place: Helgoland, sampling... | reverse complement strand
GCACAATGCGCTTTAAATGAGCTACTTACACGAATATCTAGATACCCTTTTTTTATTCTCTTTGAACTGTGTTATTTGTACTCAATTTACTTGGATAACTCAAGTACTAATACGACCTTTGCAGCCCGCTGGAATGGAGACCCAGCGTTTTAACAAATTATATTATATGTCAGTTAAATTAAGATTATTAAGAAAAGGGCGAAAAAGAAAGCCTTTTTACTACATTGTGGCGGCGGATGCACGTGCTCCAAGGGATGGTAGATTTATTGAACGCGTTGGTTCGTATAACCCGAACACAAACCCAGCGACAATTGACCTCGACCTTGAGAAATCTGTGCAGTGGCTACAAAACGGCGCTCAACCTACAGACACGGTTAGAGCTATTTTAAGTTACAAAGGTGCGATGTACAAAAACCACCTTTTGAAAGGTGCAGCAAAGGGTGCATTTCCTGTTGAAGAAGTTGAAACTAAGTTCAACGCTTGGATAGAAGGAAAAGCCACTCAGATTGATGCGAAAAAGACACAATTAGCCGACGCGAAAGCAGCAGCTGAAGCAGAAATTTTTGCACGTGAATCTAAGGTTAGAGAAGAAAGAGAAAAAGCCATTTTGGCTAAGAACTCTCCTTTAGCTGAGGAAGTTGAAGAAGCAGCAGCAGAAACAACTGAAGCAGTTGCCGAAGAGGCACCAGCTGTTGAAGAAACAGTTGCTGAGACTGAAGCTCCTGCAGCAGAAGAAGCTCCGGTAGCAGAAGAAGCACCAGCAGCGGAAGAAGCTCCTGCAGAAGAGCCAAAAGCGGAAGCTGAAGAGCCAAAAGCGGAAGCTGAAGAGCCAAAAGCGGAAGCTGAAGCTCCAGCTGAAGAAGAAAAACCAGCAGAGTAATTCACATGATATTCTCAGCCGGCCATTTATTAGAAGTAGGTCGTGTCATCAAAACCCATGGGTATGAGGGCAAATTGAGATTCGAATTATTCAACGGAATAGAAATTAATCAAAAGGAACCGATCTTTATGATGTTTGATCATAAGCCGGTTCCTTTTTTTATAAACGAAATTTCGACTAAAAACCCATACATAGTTGCTATTCAAGATGTCAGCAATTTAGAACACGCCCAATCTTTTCTTAGTAAAGCACTTTATCTTCCAGTCGATCAATTAGACTTTGACGAAGACGAAGACACATTGATTGGATATCAGGTTGTTGACAACAACCTAGGTAATCTTGGACCGGTAAAAGAAGTTATAGAAAACAGTGCACAAGACCTCCTACTTATTACCTACGGACAAAAAGAAATACTCATACCGTTTGTTGATGCGATAGTTGAAGACGTAAATGACGATGCACGTGTAATAATCGTAACTGTGCCTGACGGCTTAATTCAACTAGATTCGTAGCCGATGATGAGTAAAGCCCTATACTACCTCGTTATTAAACCACTATCGTGGTTACCATTTAGCCTATTATATCTGCTATCGAGCTTTTTATATGTGGTATTATACAAGCTAGTCGGATATCGCAAAAAGGTCGTTATACGCAATTTGACAGCCTCCTTCCCAGACAAGTCGGATGCCGAAATAAACCAAATCGTCAGTCGGTTTTATAAACACCTATCTGATTTAATTGTAGAAAGCGTCAAGTTTTTCAGCATATCAAAACGACAAGCTTTACAGCGTCTTCATGTGATCAATCCAGAATTGATTGATGATTACGCAGATAAAGGTCAAAGTGTCATTATAGTTGGTGGACATTATTGCAACTGGGAGATCATAGCGATTGCACTTGACTTAAACATTAAACACCAATCGGTTGCTTTGTTCACAAAACTGAATGACGTGTTTTTCAACAAAGTGATGCTTGAATCTAGAACCAAGTTTGGTATCAAAATGGTTACCACTAAGGATTCAGCAAGGTACTTTGAACAAGAAAGCCGCGACAATACTGCAATTATTTTTGGAGCAGACCAAAGTCCTACCTATAATAAAAATGTGGTTTGGACACACTTTTTAAATCAAGAAACTGCATTGGCTTTTGGCACTGAACGTTATGCTAAAAAATACGACTATCCCGTGTTATACGGAGCAATTCAGCGCACCAAACGCGGGCACTATAGCTTTGAACTGTCTCTGATAACCGACAAACCAAACGAGACCGCTCATGGTTTCATCAGCATTGAACATACACGCCGGTTAGAAAAGCAAATTCTGGATGAGCCGTCAAATTGGCTTTGGACGCATAAGCGTTGGAAACGCACCCGTAAAGAAGGCGAATCCATCACTACAGTTGAAAAAGAAATCTAAATTTCTACACTCACTTGAGTTTTCATCAAGTCTTCGAATGTTTCCCGTTGTCTAATCAAATGGGCTTTACCCTTGTAAATGAGCACTTCTGCTGGGCGGAATCGCGAATTGTAGTTGGAACTCATACTGATGGCGTATGCTCCGGCGTTGTGAATCGCTAAAATATCTCCCTCACGAACCTCATTCAATTGCCTGTCGTAGGCCAGGGTATCTGCTTCGCATATATAGCCAACAACAGAGTAAACCCGCTTGGTACCAAAAGGATTGCTCAAGTTGGTAATTTCATGATAGGCGTCGTACAACTTAGGGCGCAGTAAATGGTTTTGACCGCTATCCACACCAACAAACACAGTTGATGTCGTTTGCTTAATCACGTTAGATCGAACTAAAAAGAAACCAGATTCACTCACTAAAAATTTCCCAGGCTCAAACCATAGTTCCAATTCTTTTCCATACTCTTTACAAAAAGCATTAAATCTTGTTGTGATTTTCTTCCCCAAAGACTCAATATCGGTAGTGACGTCACCAGGTCTATAACCAACTTTAAATCCTGAGCCAAAATCCATAAACTCAAGATCTTTAAATTCCTTAGCTACGTTAAATAGTAACTCTGCGCCAATTAAAAACACCTCTGCATCTAGAATATCTGACCCCGTGTGCATGTGTAGCCCATTTACTTTGATGTCGTAGGTTTTAACTACGCGCAATAAATGAGGCACTTGATGAATCGAAACGCCAAACTTAGAATCGATATGACCAACAGAAATATGTGAATGACCACCGGCCATGATATGTGGATTTAACCTAATACATACCGGAACTGTTGATCCATATTCGTTTCCAAATTGTTCCAATATCGAAATGTTGTCGATGTTTATCTGAACACCAACGTCAACCGCTTTTTGAATTTCTTCGAAAGAAACACAGTTTGGCGTATACAGAATTTCGCTTGGTTCGAAGCCAGCTTCTAATCCTAGCAGTACTTCCTGAATCGAAACCGTATCTAAACCGCATCCTTGCTGACGCAACAGTTTTAGAATGTTAATATTGGTTAGTGCCTTACAAGCATATTTTATCTTTAAGTCAACTCCTTCAAACGCGTTGCAAAGCTTTTTATATTGCTTCACAATTTTATCTGCATCATAGACATAAACTGGTGAACCAAACTCATTTGCTACGTTAAGTAAATCAACCCCTTGGATCTGATAACTTGTTTCTTGTAATTCCATTGTTGTAACTATTATATAAAAAAAGCCTTTCTGCTCTGGCAAAAAGGCTTGTAATGCTTTTCTAGTGCCAGCTAGGGTAAACTATTTTTAAAGTCTTTATAACGGTCTTCAAATCGTTCGCCTTCATTGCCACCCTTATCTTCCCAGTAAGAAATGATATCAGCAACTCTATTCTCAGGATTTGGGTGTGTACTCAAAAATTCAGGTCCACTCCCCCCCCCTTGGGCAATTATTTTTTCAAAAAATCTTGCTGCACCACGTGCGTCGTATTCTGTTGGATACAGATAGTCAACCGAGCGCATATCAGCCTCAGATTCGTTGTTGCGACTATACTGTAAACCAATCATTCCTTTGGCAACCTGGGTTAACGTCCCTTGGTCATTACCAAATAGTATCGCAAACAGTACATCCGTGCCATATTGTTTTGTTAATGCTTCAGTTGAATGTCGCTCATCAGCATGAGCAATTTCGTGACCCATGACGCCAGCAAGTTCATCCTCGCTCGCCAAGTACTTAATTAATCCGGTATATACGTAAATGTAGCCGCCTGGCGTGCAAAACGCGTTTAATGTAGAATCGTCTTCAATGATTTTGGTTTGCCATACGAAGTCATCCTTGTATGTGACCTTACCACTATTCAAAATCGTTTTCGTAATACGTCTTAAATGACCGTAGGCTTCAGGATATGAAGCACTATCTAAGATTGGAAAGTTAACTGGATCAGATTCTATTTCTGTCGCAACCTGCGCACCGAAAGTAATATCATCTTGCAAGCTAAAGAGGTTAATTCCTTTGGAATTTCCATCTTCATCCTTACATCCTGAAAAACCAGTCGCAAGGGTTACGGCTGCTAAAAGGATTAATGTAAACTTATTCTTCATGTTTATTACGCTGCGCAAAAGTAAGCCAACATTTTTAAAATGGATAACCAACTGCAATATTCCAAACTGGGCGTTTAAAAATCCATCCGTCTTTAAAAGCCCCTTGAATAACGGCTCTGTCTTCAAGCGGAAAATTTGGATCCCACAAAGGTACACCCCAATCAAATCGGAGCAGCAAGAAACTCATATCCAATCTAAACCCAAGGCCAGAATTTATGGCAAATTCTTGCAAAAACCGATCAGGGCTAAATTCTCCTTCAGGAAACAGTGTATCTTTTTTTAAGTTCCAAACGTTACCCACGTCAACAAATAAAGCACCATTCAGGTCTATCGCATTTCTTATAATATTGAATCGATATTCAAAATTCCCTAATATTCCCAGTTCTCCAGTTCTCGTCAATTGTAAGTTATCGGCTGCTGAAAATGCCCCTGGGCCTACCGTCCTTAGACGCCATCCACGCAAATAATTCGATCCACCACTGATAAACCGTCTTTCGTAAGGCAATACGGATCTTTCTCCTAGTGGCACTCCAATACCTCCATAACCGCGCAAAACCAGCTCGTTGTTTTCATTAAATATTACGTGATAGCGCAGATCTGCATCCGTTCTGATGAACGTTGAATGATTGACACCAAATGCCTTCCCGTAATCCGTGATTTGTGGCAACCAAATACCAGACACTTCTAAAAGGTTGGAACGTATAGACCAATACTGTTTGGCATCAGCAGTTTTGGTGGTATAAAAGCCCCCGATTTGTTGACTGGTAATTAAGTTGTTTGTAAATATTCGTTCTAAGGTTTGCAGATAACTCGCACTGGCTTGATCGAACAACTTCTGTTTGTAAGTGGCCTCGTTCAAACTGACCAATAAGGGTGAGTATGTAAATCTAAAACGCTTGTCTGCAAGTTCATATGTGTAAGACAAGGGAAAGAAGTTTCTGCGATAAAACGGATTTGTTTCGAATAAATAACTGGCGTTAAAATTTGTACTTACTGAGTTAATTTTTAACGCATTACCTCGTTTTCTAAAGAACAAAAGCTGTGGTATTTTTAGCTCGGTATTTAACTCCTGAATAAAAGTGCTAAATGCGGAGTTACTGTCCGACGTAAATTGGGTTTCTAATGCGGTTCGTATATTCACATTAAACTCTTCTCCATTGTGAAATACATTTTTATTTTTAAGCGAAAACTCATTTGCCAACCCATAGTTTCTACTTGACTGGCTGTTACTAAATCGCTGTTCCGTGGATATAATCTGAGGTTGCCAAACAAAGTCAAATTTAGGTGACGTTTTAAGCACAACGGTAACATCCAACACTCCCTTTTTTTCGTCAATTTCTTCAATGCTTACACCGACGTTGCTGAATAAATTAAGACTCACTAACCTTTCGTAAGTTTTGGCTAAGTCCAACTGACTAAAGTAGTCTCCTTCTTTCAGTAGAATATTATTCGCAATAACTGCGGGAGAAATATCCATTCCATTCATAACAAAAGTTATGTTGTGCTTCACATTCCGAACTGTGTCAAATGTTTGCATGCCTGTCTGATATACCACCCTTACACGTTCGATGCGTTTTTTTGCATGGGCAAAACTGTCAGGATCGCTAATATGAATGTCTACATATACTTGTCGGGGTAATATGGCCGTGTCCAATTCAAAAGAAACGAACGAAGGATTAAAACTATAGTAACCATTGTTTCTTAACAAATCACTAATCCTCGACCGCTCATCACCTAATGCTTCAAAGTCTACGGGTTTATTTAGCTCAATTTTCGATTCGTCTGTTGATACTTGTATTAAGAGCTGAATGTCGGTATTGGAAGTTTGATACTGTATGTTTTGAACAATATAAGGCTGTCCTTCTTGCACATAATAGGTCACCCGTTGCTTGCGTAACTTAAAAGCTTTGGAGAATTTGGTTTGCTCAACCTCATAACGCACGTCATTGTCGAAGTACCCTCTTTTTACCAGATAGCGTTGAATGTTTTCTGCACTTAACCTCACTGCTGAAGTATCTACCAGTACTGGCGGTTCACCGATTTTATTTAAGCCTACCTGTTTGCCAAAGTAGTTGGCCCACATATGGGCTTTAAAGATGATTAACTTCCTATTGGGTTTATGACGTACTTGGTCCAGTAGATCTGTTTCTGCTACCGACTCATTTGCACCTATCACTCGATTCTTTTGCAGCAAATAGGTATTCTCTGGGACTAGCTTACTCGACTTACAAGAAGACAATGCCAAAACACTAAACAAAACTAACGTTACCTTTGTCGCCATAACATTATGACCAACTTGGTTACCAAAAATCAAATAAAATTTGTTCAGTCTCTTCACCGAAAGAAATATCGTCAAAAATACGGCCAATTTATCGTTGAGGGCGTAAAGTCGGTTGATGAACTCATCCACAGCTCATATAAGATTGACACTATATATGCACTACCTGACTGGATTAATGAACACAATGCGAATACCGATGCTTTGAACATTGTGGAGGCAGGTAAAACAGATTTGGAAAGGATGTCATATTTTAAGTCGGCTTCGCCAGTCATTGCGGTGGCAAATCAATATGCCTCAAACACTGTTTTGGAAAGTGCTTGGGCCATATGCTTGGACGATATAAAAGATCCAGGAAATCTTGGAACGATAATCAGAATTGCAGACTGGTATGGCATTAAACAAATTTTTGCTTCGCATGAAACAGTCGATGTTTACAACCCTAAAACGATTACCAGCACGATGGGGTCATTCACCAGGGTCATGGTGACATACACCGACCTATTGGAAGTATTTAAGCAAACCGATAAGCCCATCTTTTTCACCCAAATGGCCGGAGAGTCGATTTACGATTTGCCGAAGCATAATGCCGGTCTCATTGTAATAGGCAATGAAGCCAATGGCATTTCAAGTGGTTTGAGCTCAATAGGGCATATCGATATCACCATCCCTAAAACTGGCGAAGCAGAAAGTTTAAATGCTGCTGTGGCAACAGCTATTGTTTGCGACAGATTATTACGTTAGAGAAATGCAATTTACAGAAGACATAAAATCCATTATAAAACAGGCTAAGAGTCAATTCTTTCAGAACAACCACAACCAGTTTGAGACCTTGGATACCAAAGGCCTAAATCAATTGGTGACGGATATAGATGTCGCTACAGAAAAATACCTTGTTGCTTCCTTTTTAAAACTTATTCCCGGAAGCTCGATCATAGCCGAAGAAGACACTGGGCAGAAATCTGACAGCGCATACCAATGGATAATCGACCCTCTAGACGGCACGACAAATTTTATTCATCAAATCCCAGCATACTGTATTAGTGTTGCTTTGCAGCATAAATCTAAGGTGGTATTTGGATGCGTATTAGAACTAAATCGCGACGAACTCTTTTGGGCTGACGAAACTGGTGCCTATTTAAACGATACCGAGATTAATGTGAGTAATCGAACACGTTTTGCTGATACGTTGATTACTACTGGCTTCCCGTATTATACGTTTGAGGATGTACCTCAATACCTAGAGGTTTTATCACATTGTATGAAAAATACAGGAGGTTTGCGCAGACTGGGAAGTGCCGCGCTTGACTTGGCTTATGTGGCATGTGGTAAATTCGATGGCTTTTTTGAAGTTGGGTTAAGCCCATGGGATGTGGCTGCTGGAGCGTACATAGTTCAGCAAGCTGGTGGTAACGTTTCTGACTTCAGTGGCCAAGATGATTATATCTTTGGTGGTGAAATTATTGCAGGGAACAAAACGGCAATGAATGAATTACAACGTGTAATACGGGCAAAATTTGAGAAAGGTTAAACCATATCTATATGGCGTATTGGCGCTGGTTATTTTAGGGTTAACGTCCTCGTATACACCTGTGCCTAGGTTTACTGAGGTAAACAAACCTTTAGATTCAAAACCATTACCTGAAAATCAAAATTTTGTTAAAGTACTTCGGCTAGATGTCGAACCGCATACGCACTATAAAGATATTGACTTTGGATTTGTCTTTACCAGTTTTGTATTTGAGATAGAGCCTAGTACAAATTTCGCAAACGCGGTATTTGTGTCTGAACAAGACGAGGTATTCAAACTCGATTCAATTCCAAGAACCGATCAACCTGGCGATGAGCGTCGATCTCCGTTTGTTATCCCTGAATCTTTACAATACCGGTTTAACTTTTATTCTGGCGATTTAGACGGCCAAGTAAGAATCTATTTGTTTTATGCGCCACCAATCCAACTCACCTCAAACAAGCACTTTAAAAAAGCACCAAAAATTTGTGACAAACCTGAAGCCATTGAAGATGCTATTTGGCGAAAAGGATTGCCAGACCCAATTGGAAACCGAATAAAACATGCTGTAAATCATTGCGTTATTCATCATGCAGCAAGTTCTAACACGAATCACGATTACGTGAATGTCGTTCGGAATATCTATCTGCTTCACACGCAAACCAATGGCTGGGACGACATCGGTTACAACTTTGTTGTCGCACAAGATGGATCCATCTTTGAGGGTAGAGCGCATCAAAATATAGACAGCACCGACAACATTAAAGGCGCACATTTTTGTGGGAAGAACTCAAGCACCATGGGCGTTTGTGTTTTAGGGAACTATCAATCCATTCAGCCTACTCAGGCTTCAATTCAATCGTTGCAACATTTACTTACGTGGAAGTGCAACAAAGACAATATTTCGGCTACAGGCCAAAGCAACCACCCTTCTGGCTCATCAACTAAACTGAGCCATATTGCAGGTCACCAAGATGGTTGTGCGACAGCTTGCCCTGGCGACTCCTTGTACCGATTACTACCTACACTCCGAAACACGGTCGACTCCTTAGTCAAAACATGCGGTTCTGTTTCCACCGCAACAGACAATCGGTATTTAGGCAAGGCATTTTGGCACCTAAATGCAGCGACCAAAACAGTTCATGTAACATTGCCCCAATCAGATAAGTATACAGCAGCGTTGTACAATTTTTCTGGACAACTGGTATGGGAGAGCCCTTTAATTATTGAAGGTAACACATTCAAAATTCCGAATCTCCAGAATGGCTCTTATGTTTTAAATATCATATTGCCTGATAACCAGCGGTATACCACGCGTATTTTGGTTTACTAAACCAAGGAAAGAAGTCATTCAAATTAGCCAGTTTCTACCACGTTTTCTACAAGTATTATGCATACTTTTGCAGCCCTTAAATTATGTGGGAGAAATTATCCGTTTTTGTACTGAGAAATAGATTGTTGCTAATCGCAATTCTAGCACTTCTCACAGCATTCATGGCATTTAAAGCTAAGGATGTTGAGTTGCAATACGACAATCCAAAATTCATCCCCGACAACGACCCCGACTACGTAAAGTACCAAGAATTCAAATCTACCTTCGGCGATGATGGTAGCGTTTTGGTTATTGGGATCAACACAGACAAAATCAATAGCCCAGCGTTTTTTAATGACTGGTGCGCGCTATCTAATTCTATTGAAAGAATGGATGGCATAGAGAAAATTCTGTCTATCGCCAATGTGCCAAAAATGGTTATTGGACAACAGATAACTGTTTACGAAGGGGACTCATCGTTTGTTGAAGTTTTTCAACAAGAAGAAGTTGTAAAAGGCAGGGCAGAATCACAATCAGATGTTGATTCATTAATAGCAGAAGTCAAAAACCTACGGTTTTATCAAGGTATTTTAGTTAAAGACTCGTCCAACTTCACTTTGATGGCGGTAACGCTTAAAAAAGACCTATTAGATTCCAAAAAGAGGATTCCTTTTGTATCTGGAGTTGTTGAACATGTGCAATCTGTCTGTGAAAGCCATGAAGTAGAACCGCATTTTTCTGGACTGCCATACATACGTACAAAGTTTTCAAGCATGGTGCAAAGTGAACTGCAATTGTTCACAGCATTGTCTATGCTCATTACCGCGTTAATTCTTTTATTCTTCTTCCGCTCGTTATATACATTGATATTTTCAATGTTGGTAGTAGCCATCGGTGTAATCTGGAGTTTCGGTATTGTTGTATTACTTGGTTTTAAAATAACGCCTTTCATTGGTTTATTGCCGCCTTTAATTGTGGTGATTGGTATTGCCAATTGTATCTACCTCTTGAATAAATACCACGACGAATACAAAATGCACAACAACAAGATGAAAGCCCTTCAGCGGGTGATAAGTCGGGTTGGAATCGCTGTATTCTTCACCAACCTAACGACAGGTATTGGCTTTGGTGTATTTGTATTAACGGGTAGCACCGTGCTGAAAGAGTTTGGTCTAACGGCATTTCTGAGTGTCATGTCGGTGTTCGTCATTGCCATCGTGCTCATACCGTTAATATTTAGTTATTTACCCAATCCAACGTTAAGACAGACCAAACACCTTGACAATAAGATATTAAATGCAGGGATAGCTAAACTGAGTCATATTGTAACCAATAAGCGACAACAGGTATACATCGTAACCATTGTTGTGGTTGTGTTAATGTTTATTGGCTTAAGTAAAATAAAGGCTGTGGGTTACATGGTCGATGATATTGCAAAAAGTAACCAGATTTACACAGACTTAAAGTTTTTTGAAGAAAACGTGAATGGGGTTATGCCATTCGAAATCGTGATTGATAGTCGTGTGCCTTATGGCATTCAAGATCCAAAGCTTCTGAGGAAGATGAATGATTTTGAGACCAATAAACTGTCAAAATATCCGGAACTATCTCGCTCCATTTCAATAGCACAAGTAATCAACTTTGCACGTCAGGAAATGAATGGAGGTAATCCGGCTTATTACAGAACGCCAAGCACCTTGGAGCTTTCTAGGATACTAGGTTTGTTCCCAAACAACACCCATAGTTCTGATCAAAAAATGATGGGCTCTATGATTGACAGTTCTAGACAGAAAGCTAGAATTTCTGTTCAGATGGCCGATGTTGGGTCGAAGCGTATCCAAGAGTTGAAAACAGAAATTGCTGCAATTGCAGATACGGTATTCAATTTCCAACGTGAGGTAGTGAATGAAATTACAACCGATTCGATAATCGATATTGTTCAAAGTGACATGGATTCTACAGTAATGGATACCATCTATCACACTGATCTGGAATATGCCTTTACCCCTGTGGATTCGAGTGCAAGAAGGGACATATCGCTAACAGGTACGTCAATTATTTTCTTAAAAGGTAACGACTACCTGAACAACAACTTGATGATTAGTCTGTTGGTAGCCTTTTTGATTATCGGATTAATCATGGCAACCATTTTTACCTCAGCAAGAATGATTGCGATATCATTAATTCCAAACCTAATACCATTGTTGATTACAGCCGGGCTAATGGGTTACTTTAAGGTAGCATTAAAACCAAGTACTGTGCTGGTCTTTAGTATCGCCTTTGGTATTGCTGTTGACTTTACCATCCATTTCTTATCAAAGTATAGAATGGAATTGAAACGCAACAAATACAACATCCAGAAATCAGTTAAAAAAGCATTGAACGAGACCGGTGTAAGTATGGTATATACTTCTGTGATTCTTTTCTTTGGCTTTATCATTTTCTCTGGTTCCTCTTTTGGTGGCACCATCGCCCTTGGTATATTTACGTCACTTACGTTGATTGTAGCGCTGTTGTCCAACCTTATCGTTTTACCGAGTTTGTTGCTGAGTTACGACCTGGCAAAAGAGCGCGCTAAGAAGAAGAAATCTCCTTTGATTTCTTACCCAGACGAGGAAGCATAATAATTCTTAATGTTTAATTCTGAATTGTTAAATCAACCTCAATGGCGCAATCAAAAAAAACAAACATACTCTGGACTATAGCAGCTACATGTTTACTGGTTGTAGCCTTGTTATATCTCAAACAGGCATATCAAACGCCAGCCAGTGCTGTCGCCACTGAAGTCGTAAAACAAGACACAGTTAAGGTAAAAGAACCAAAGGTTGAGATTGCACCTTTGGTTAAAACCACTAAAGCGGATAGCCTTATAGATCTTGGCATGCAGCATTTAGGCACACCGTACATAGCCGCTGGGAATGGAGAAGATGGATTTGACTGCTCTGGTTTTGTGCATTTTGTATTCAAACAGTTCAACATCCAAGTGCCCCGCTCGTCAATTGAGTTTGATCAGTTTGGGACAGAAGTAGCCATTGATAAGGTACAAAAAGGAGACATCCTTTTGTTCTTAAGTCCAACACGAAATGAAATTGGGCATGTTGGTATCGTTTCTGAAGCCGACAGTCTAAAAAGCAACTTCATTCACGCGTCTTCTGGCGAAGCCATGGGTGTTACCGTTTCAAGTTTAACAACCAAAGGGTATGCCGATAGATTTGTGAAAGCGATTCGGGTGTTGTAATATAATTCCATAAAAAGCCGAGTTGGTCAATCAATATTATTCAAGTAAATCAACTTTGAATAACGTGTGGTCTCTTCCGTTTCTAATTTTCGACTGTCAATTCCTCCTGCAGTTCTTCCAAACTGCGTCCTTTCGTCTCTGGAACTTTTAGTAACACCCATATAAGTTGTAGTACCATCATGCCAGCAAAAAATGCAAAAATCACCCACGGGGCATCTTTTAAGATTCCATCCTTACTGTCGACAAATAACGGGGCAATCAAGGTGATGACGGCGGCCATAACCCAGTGCACGCCAGAACCAAAAGATTGGCCGTAAGCACGCACTTTGTTCGGAAAAATCTCTGCAATAAACACCCAAATCACAGCGCCTTGTCCGATAGCATGCGAAGCAATAAACAAACACAAAAAGAACAGTATCATACCTGGTGCAGCTGCAGACTTAAATGCTAGCGCTACCCCAATAAGACTGACGATATAACCAACCGAACCATAAACAAGTAAGGTCTTTCTGCCAAGTCTATCGATCAAATACATACCCAACAAGGTGAAAATGAGGTTTATCCCCCCTATCGAAATGCTGCTTAACAAGGACTCTGACGTAGCAAAACCGGATAGCTCTAATATTTGCGGTGCATAGTAGAATATAAAGTTTACACCCGACCATTGATTAAAAAAGGCAAGTACAAAAGCAAGCATAATTGGCCTTCGATATTTCTTGTCCAATAGGGAAACCCGTTGTTCAACTTCTTGGTGATTCAGAATAGATTCCAGCTCTGCCTCTGCTTCCGCATCTGTAAACATCTCCTTTAAGACGGCTGACGCCGCAACCGTATCTTTTTTCGCAGTCGCTAACCATCTCGGGCTTTCAGGCACCTGCATAACGAGCAATATGTACAACAGCGCGGGAACTGCCTCAACGCCCAACATCCATCTCCAATCGTGCTCCCCTCCTATTTGTGCGATAACATAGTTAGACAAAAAAGCAATGAAAATACCCAACACAATGTTGAACTGATATTGCGCTACTAACCGGCCTCTATTGTGTGCAGAAGCAATTTCTGAGATAAATGCTGGTGCAGCAACAGACGATGCGCCAACTGCCAATCCTCCTATAAACCGAAAAATGGAAAAGCTAACAGGATCTGGTGCTAATCCACTGCCTACAGCCGATATAAAATACAACACCCCGATTGCAATGAGCGTAGGTTTACGACCAAATTTTTGGCTCGGGCCGCCACCAAACAGCGCTCCGACAACGGTCCCCCACAATGCCATTGACATGATAAAAGTGCCGTGAAACAACGGTGATAAATCCCAAAGGGCCTTAATGGGTTGGTTTGCGCCAGATATAACCACGGTATCAAAGCCAAACAAGAATCCGGCTAGTGCTGCGGTAAATGCCCAAAGTGCTGTTTTGTTTTTCATCGTATTACTAAATCAGTCTGTTCAATGTTAGGTAAAGTCGATTTCAATAAAAAACGAATATGAAAGTAACTGAAAAGGCTTTGGTGCTGTACTTTTTTCCTCTGGGTTTGTTTTGATTTTCAAAAGCATTGCTAAACCCTTCAGTAATAACTGAAGCCTAAATATACATAATGGCACCATGAAAAAGCGAAAACCGACACGCTCTTAAAATCTTGGTCGACAGTCTTTACACTTTCAACTATCCGCTATGATCTATCAGCTCCTTGTTAATTGTTAATTGATAATTGACAATCATTAATTCTCAATTAATACCTTTGCCGCTTCTTTAAACGAGATAGTATGTCTGACAGTAATTCTAGCAAAAAAACGTATCGGGAATATCAGGGTCTTAACTCCCCGAAAATTGAGCAAGAAGTCGCTCAATACTGGAAAGAACACGATATATTTTCTAAGAGTGTCACAACACGTGATGAGTCAAAGCCATTCGTTTTTTTCGAAGGCCCTCCATCAGCAAATGGGTTACCCGGCATTCATCATGTGATGGCGCGTACGATTAAAGATATCTTTTGTAGATATAAGACGTTACAAGGGTATCGTGTTGAACGTAAAGCCGGATGGGATACGCACGGATTGCCGGTAGAATTAGGTGTCGAAAAAGAGCTTGGAATAACCAAGGAAGACATTGGAAAGACCATTACGGTTGAAGCATACAACGAGGCGTGTAAAAAAGCGGTAATGCTTTATACCGACATCTGGAATAAGCTTACGCAACAAATGGGGTATTGGGTAGACATGGAAGATCCATACATTACCTACAAACCCAAATACATGGAAAGTGTATGGTGGTTGTTGAAGCAGATTTACGACAAAGGGAATATTTATAAAGGGTACACCATCCAACCATATTCTCCAAAAGCCGGAACAGGACTAAGCTCTCATGAATTAAATCAACCGGGTACGTACCAAGATGTAACGGACACGACGGTTGTAGCGCAATTTAAATACAAGGCAAACCCTGGCGACTCAACACCTTGGGATGATGTCAGCGGAGACGTTTTCTTTTTGGCTTGGACCACAACACCATGGACCTTACCATCGAATACGGCACTAACTGTTGGTGCTAAAATCGATTACGTTTTGGTTAAAACGTTTAATCAATATACACACGAACCCATCAACGTTATTTTAGCCAAGAACTTAGTAGCAAAGCAATTTACAGGTAAATATGAGGCCTTAGAAGCTGGTGCTGCGTTTGAATACAATGCTGAGACCGATAAAAAGATTCCATACCAAATTGTAAGTGATTTTAAAGGTTCTGATCTGGTTGGTTTGACATACGAGCAACTATTCAATTATGCGCTACCGCACGAAAACCCGGAAAACGCTTTCCGTGTAATTTCAGGAGATTTTGTCACCACAGAAGATGGTACAGGAATCGTACATACTGCTCCAACTTTTGGTGCAGACGATGCAAAGGCGGCCAAAGAGGCCACGCCAGAGGTTCCTCCCATGTTGATCTTAGATGACAACAACAATCCAATTCCTTTAGTCGATTTACAAGGAAGATTCATTTCTGTAATGGGCGAGTATGCTGGCAAATATGTTAAGAACGAATATTATGACGACGGTACAGCTCCAGACAAATCTGTAGACGTTGAGTTAGCCATCGAACTAAAGACACGCAATAGAGCATTCAAGGTTGAAAAGTATAACCACAGCTATCCAAACTGCTGGCGTACAGACAAGCCTATCTTATACTACCCATTAGATTCTTGGTTCATCAAAATTCAGTCTGTTAAAGACCGTATGTTTGATTTGAACAATACCATTAATTGGAAGCCAAAGTCTACAGGAGAAGGCAGATTCGGCAATTGGTTGAAAAATGCCAATGATTGGAATTTATCTCGATCAAGATTTTGGGGTATCCCTCTCCCTATTTGGAGAACAGCTTCTGGAAGTGAAGAAAAAGTCATTGGATCATTAGAAGAGTTAATGCCTGAAATTGAGAAATCAATGGACAAAGGCTTTATGGCAGCTAACCCGTTTGACGGTTTTACAGCTGGCGACATGTCAGAAGAGAACTACGACAAAGTTGACTTGCATAAAAACATCGTTGATCAAATTGTTTTGGTTTCAGACACGGGAGAACCTATGCAAAGGGAATCTGACCTGATCGACGTTTGGTTTGATTCTGGATCCATGCCTTACGCCCAATGGCATTATCCTTTCGAAAACAAAGACCGGATCGACAATGGACAATCTTTCCCAGCAGACTACATTGCTGAAGGAGTTGACCAAACTAGGGGTTGGTTTTACACGTTACACGCTATCGGCACACTGGTTTTCGACTCCGTTGCCTATAAAAATGTTATTTCTAATGGATTGGTACTAGACAAAAACGGCAACAAAATGTCGAAACGCCTAGGCAATACAGTTGATCCATTTGAAACAATGGATGCCTATGGTGCGGACATTGTACGCTGGTATATGCTTACCAATGCGTCTCCTTGGGACAACTTAAAATTCAGTCAAGAAGGTCTAGACGAAACGAAACGCAAGTTCTTTGGAACATTATTCAATGTGTATTCATTCTTCTCTTTGTACGCCAACATTGACGGATATGAGTTCAAAGAAAACAAAACAGAAAACTACCAAGAAATAGATCGTTGGATCATATCTAAGCTTAATAGTCTTACCAAAACGGTTACCGCGTCGATGGATGATTATGAACCAACAAAGGCAACAAGGGCGATTCAAGAGTTTACTATCGAGCATTTAAGCAACTGGTATATTCGCTTATGTCGTCGTCGATTTTGGAAAAATGACGACCCAGCAGACAAGGAGACCGCTTATGGTGTTCTGTATACCTGCTTGAAGGAACTGTCTGTATTGATGAGTGCTTTTGCACCTTTTTACGCTGATAGACTTTTCCAAGACCTAACCGGTAACAAAACTGGTGATTCTGTTCACCTCACTTCTTTTTCTGTAGCTAAAGAACAATTGATAGACCTCGATCTTGAAAAGAAGATGGATATTGCCCAACGCATCACCTCAATGGTCTTAGCCATTCGTAAAAAGGAAAGATTTAAGGTAAGACAGCCCCTTCAAAAGTTGTTAATTCCTGTTCAAGATGCCGAACAGCAGCATCGCATTGAATCTGTTGCAGATATCATTAAAAGAGAAGTAAACATTAAGGAAATAGCCTACTTAACTAAAGACAGTGAGATTCAAATTGTTCAGGAGTTAAAACCTAATTTTAAAATACTAGGGCCAAAGGCTGGCCCCAATATGCGCTTTATTGCAGCAGCATGCGGTAAACTTACCCAGGATGACATCGCGGCATTACAGCAATCAGGCAGTTTCAACCTGTCTTTAGACAATGGAGAATCGTTTGAATTGACCCTTGATGAGGTAACCATCAATTCTACCGACATGCCTGGCTGGCAAGTAACGTCTGAAAACGGGATTACGGTGGCGTTAGATTTAACGATTACGGAAGAATTAGAACAGGAAGGATTGGCCCGAGAAATTGTAAATAAAATCCAGAACTTGAGGAAGACAAAAGACTTTCAAGTGACTGATTATATTGATGTTACGTTGTCGTCACACGACAAAATAAATGTTGCAATTGAGGCGTTTAATGACTACATTAGCGGTGAAATTTTAGCAAATAAAATCACTATTGACGCAGGTCTACAGAGTGAAGAAGAAATCGATATTAACCATGACATTTTAAAAGTACGTTTGCGTAAATCTTAAAAAAATGAAAATGAAAGAATCAGAAAAGTCACGTTACTCCGACTCAGAACTCCAAGAATTCAAGGAGATCATAGAAAAAAAACTAGCTTCTTCAACTGAAGAACTTAACAACTTGTTAAAATCGTTACAAACGAGTAACGAAAATGGCACTGACGACACAGGGTCCGTATATAAAACGTTAGAGGATGGTTCTTCAACGATGCAGAAAGAGAGCATTTCTCAAATGGCTGCACGTTTGAAAAAGTTTATTCAAAATTTACAGGCTGCACTAGTTCGCATAGAAAACCACACCTATGGTATTTGCCGTGTAACGGGAAAGTTAATCTCAAAGGAAAGGTTAAGAGCAGTTCCACATACGACACAGAGTATGGAAGCTAAGTTGAACCAATACAAGTAATTGGACGCTTCAAAAAAAATTATACGTAACAAACTGTTATTCGCATCGGCCATTGTCATAGTCATATTGGCAGCCGATCAATTCCTGAAGTTTTGGGTCAAAACCACCATGGTGCCCGGAACATTGGGCGAAATTCACGTAATCGGCGATTGGTTCAGACTTCATTTCACCGAGAATGATGGTATGGCCTTTGGTCTTGAATTACCTGGTACCTGGGGCAAACTTGTACTTACCTTGTTTCGTTTGGTAGCCGTTACCGGAATCATCTATTACTTAAGACTTCAAGCCAAAATGACGGCTGCTACCAGTACCATTGTATTGTTAGCACTTATTCTTGGTGGCGCCTTAGGCAATATCATTGATAGTGTTTTTTATGGACGATGGTTCACTGACGGTGGATTTGGACTATCTGAGTGGAGTAAAGAGGGCAATGGATATGCCCCTTACTTTCATGGCAAAGTTGTTGACATGTTCTACTTCCCATTGTTTCACGGTAACTATCCATCTTGGTTTCCTGTTATAGGTGGTAACAGATTCACCTTTTTTAGTGCCATTTTCAATATAGCCGACACCGCCATAAGTGTTGGGTTAATCTCGATACTTGTATTTAAACGAAGCTTGTTTAATACCAAGGTTGAAGACGAGCTACCAACTGCTGAAGAACCGAAAGAGGTTGTAAACCAAGACTAACCCATTCAGGTTAAGTCGTCACCATTCAATACATCTTGTGGATATTAGACATCGCGATTAACGTTTCGAATGATGTATACTGCATACATGAAATTGCTTTTGACGGCTGTTCTTATACTATTGGGATTAACATCCCATGGTCAGGTACACTTCGAGAACTTATCTTTTACGGAGGCTATTGTTAAGGCTGCTTCCCAGCATAAATACTTGTTTATTGACTTCAGAGCCGACTGGTGCAAGCCTTGTATTGATATGGAACAAACCACGTTTCAGGATACCAGTATTGGTAACTACCTGGATAAAAAAGCCATTTCCCTAAAAATAGATGTTGATCAAGCGTCTGGAAAGAAAATAAAAGACAGGTATCGAGTTAATCAGTACCCTACTATGCTGATAATCAATCCTGCTGACAGCAGTGTTCAACTCAGGATGATTGGGTTTAAACCAGCGCAAATATTGCTTGGTGACCTAAAATTTGTGATGGAAGAAAATGAGTCTAAAGACAGTAAGCACTTGTCAGAAATACCCGCTGTAAACGCAAATGATTCGAAGAAAACATGCTTCTTAAAACGATGGTTCCAACCCAAAGCTAAGATAGATTAGTCGGTATTTTCGTCTTCTTCTTTTTTATTGAAATACGGTTTCAATATGAAGTAAGCACCAACGAAAACAATAACCGGAACTAATATTTCCGAAGCGATTAAAAGTATCTTCAATGATTGTGAGGCCTCTCCTCCCATTACTTATTTTTTATTGCCGACAAATATCGCTTCAATTCTTCTCTTACCTTAGGGAAAAGTATAAATAGACCGATAATATTTGGAACAGACATGGCAAAAATCATGGCGTCACTAAAATCAGTAACTGCTCCTAAACTTGCCGCTGAACCAACAACGATAAACAAACAAAATAAAATTTTATACGCATAGTCTGCTTTCTTGGTTCTACCAAATAAGAACAACCAACTTTGAAGTCCATAATACGACCAAGACAACATGGTAGAAAAAGCAAACAAGACAACGGCAATGGTCAATACGTAGGGAAACCATGGAATCACAGACGCAAAGGCTTTAGAAGTAGCCAAAACACCATCAGGCGACTTTACACCGTATGTCATGATACTTCCGTCTCCGTTACTAATGATTATAACCAGTGCAGTCATTGTACAAACCACTACTGTATCAATGAATGGTTCTAATAATGCTACCAGCCCTTCTGAGGCAGGATATTTTGTTTTTACTGCCGAGTGTGCAATTGCCGCAGAACCGACTCCAGCTTCGTTGCTAAAAGCAGCACGTTGAAAACCGATTATCAACACACCTAGCAAACCACCCGATATTCCTTTAGCGTTAAACGCGCCATCTAGGATTTGCGCAAATGCCGAACCAACACTACCGACATTCATTCCAATGATAACTACAGCTGCTAAGAAATATATCCCCACCATAAATGGCACTACTTTTTCCGTTATACGCCCAATCCGTTTGATTCCGCCTATAATGACAATACCAACCAAAATGGCCATACATATGCCAAACACCACGCCTGCTGAAGTAGAATTCGCTCCAAGCATGGTATTGAACTGTTGCGCAGCTTGATTGGCTTGGAACATGTTTCCGCCACCAAACGATCCGCCAACACACATAACAGCAAAAATGGCTGCCAAAACTTTACCCAATTTGCTTTTACCAACTTCGGCTAAACCCTTTTTTAGATAATACATTGGCCCACCATAAACAGTTCCGTCGGCACCCACATCTCTATATTTTACACCAAGTGTACATTCGACAAACTTGGACGACATGCCAATCAAACCAGCTAATATCATCCAAAACGTAGCACCAGGACCACCTAAAGAAATAGCAATGGCAACCCCAGCAATGTTCCCTAAACCTACTGTACCAGAAAGTGCAGCGGTTAAGGCTTGAAAATGAGATACCTCACCATCATGTCCTTCAACACGTATCGTTTCAATAGCGTCTCCTCCAGGCGTAACGTCCCCCTTCATCGGCTCTATTGTTGCGTGATCTACATCATCATATTTACCTTTTACGATATTGGCAGCGACACCAAATTTCCGAACGTTGACAAACTTGAAAACAATTGTAAAAACGAGACCTGCCAGTAACAGTAGAATAATAACAAGTGGCATTGACACCTCGTCTGTAATTTTAACTGAGGTAAAAACAAAACCAGACCACGCATCAGAAATGGGTTTAAACTTGTCGTTTATGCGTTCGTCTAAGCCTTTCTCAGTTGCATCCTGTGCAAATAGCAGAAGAGAATTAAAAGTAAAAATCACTAGTCCGATTAATCGTTTCATATTACATGTTAAGGTCATGCAATATGATTAAAACGCCATGATAATGCAAGTTTATTTCAAACGACGAATCTCAAACAATTCATGTGTTTGATTTCCTGTACTGGCGTGTACGATTCCGTGAATTGAAAATGGGTCTATACGCACCTCCCCGGAGGCATGAATTATTTCATCCTGAGAAACCAGCAACCCAACATGATTTACCTTTCCTTTTGCATTCCCAAAGAACGCCAAATCGCCTGGTTTACGGTCTTGAAAGCCCACCTCAATACCCAGCTTAGCCTGCTGAGAGGCGTCGCGTGGCAGGGCAATACTTTTTGCCTTATGAATCACCTGCATAAAGCCTGAGCAATCTATACCCATAAACGTCTTGCCTCCCCATAAATAAGGGCTGCCCAATAAACGTTTGGCGAGAGTTGTAATTGGCTCGTTGGCGTATTCCGTTTGGACAGGCAAGCTTCCGCCAAATGGAACGATGATATCTTCTATAATTTCAAATTTGTCTTTAAAAACAATACCTGCTGCTTTAAATTGAGGTTCACTGAATTGATTGGCGCTAATCCATCCCGTATAACCGTCAAAATCTATCTGGATTTCTAACCATTCGGTACCATGTGTGATGACCGTATAGGTTTCTCCGAACAACAACTGGGTAACAATTTCTGCCTTACTTTTTGCTTCCGATCGAACTGGAATAACAGACAGTACGCATTGACCCTTTGCTTCCATTGCTTACAGGTGCAATCTTGCCTTACGTTCTAACAATTCCTCTTCTGTTTCAACGTGATCTTCATCAGGTACACAACAATCTACAGGACAAACCGCAGCACATTGAGGTTCTTCATGAAAACCTTGGCACTCTGTACATTTATCAGGAACAATGTAATATACTTCGTCAGAAA
>Ga0209630_10001778_pt1 | contig 22239 bp, 24 predicted proteins | sample COG_01_FD_184745 | JGI IMG/M metagenome (GOLD analysis project Ga0209630, IMG submission 184745) | Pelagic Microbial community sample from North Sea - COGITO 998_met_01 (SPAdes) (version 2) | ecosystem: Environmental > Aquatic > Marine > Neritic zone/Coastal water | place: Helgoland, sampling... | reverse complement strand
GCGCGTGATGAATATAAGACGTTCGTATTTTGGAGTCGACTTTCTCCGAGACGACCGTCGACTCGACTTTTTGCGACGACGGGGTGACCTGCGACGGGGCGACCTGCGACGGGGTGACCTGCGACGGGGTGACCTGCGACGACTTTTGCGCCTTGGACTTGTTCGTGTCTGTCTCATGTTTATCATAATCAACATTACATTGAAAAGGGCCGTATTGTAGACGGCAGTTCAACGACGTGTTCAAACCGTTTCTCGGCGGGTAGATCGAATGAACTGTCCGACGCGGGTGGGTCCAATACAGTCGTGTCCGCTTTTGCAATAGGTAGTTCAGCCGGGGGTTCGGGTACGGTAGAAGACCCGGCCGTTGCAGTGGCAGAGTCTTGTAGCGCGTTGGAGTCATAATACTTTTTTCCGCATATGATAGACACTCCAATCAATATAGCCATCGAAAAGCTGTAAAGTATAGCCAGCTTCCACGAGAATACTGGACCGGTGATCGAGTCAGCCATCATGAAAGATGGCTTGGATACAATACACAGTGCCAGTAATATGCAAAAAGTGATCACAAAGTAGTATATCATTTGTTGTGTAGTGATGTCTTTTTAACCCGTCTAAAAACAATAAATATGAAAATCAGCTATGCGGACCATAAATACAGCCCCAATGAGTATTATGTTGAACACGAATACTGAAGACACTGGTGGTGCGGACAACGACAAACATATTTTTTTGTACTCGTTCACCGTGCAAAAAAATGAAATGTCGACGACGGAACGGCATGAGCAAACCATGATGAGATTGTATGGCGTAGATAACCGCGGAGAAACGGTGTGCTTGCGGTTCAACAACTTTCGCCCGTACGTCTACATCGAGCTTCCGATGGAGACCAAATGGGGAAAGCCTATAAAATGGAACATTCGTTTGGCCAAGAAGGTCAAAAACGCATTGGACGACGCGTTGACCTGGCCCGACGCGAACAACCGCGACAAGAAGATATGCTTGGCTCCGGTAGAGGTCACGTTTGATTTCTACAAAAAGTTATACTCGCAGCAGGTGACGTACTCAGGGGCACCCAACAAGTTTCCGTTCTTGAGGTGTGCATTCAACCTTCGCAGCGACATCAACATGCTCGTGCGTAAATGCAGCAAACCTATGGCTGTATCCGGCCTGGGCGCGCTCCAACTGAAGGTGCATGAGAACAACGCGGACGAAATCCTTCAGTTGTCGTGCGTCCAAGACATACCGACAGCGGGATGGGTAGATTTCAAAGGACGTCTCGTGTCTCCGAAAATGCAGCAAACATCGGCCGACCGCGAGTACAAAGTAGAGTCGTACACGCATATCACCCGACGACCCGGTATGAGCGGAAAGACAGGCGTCGTGAAGGTCCTGTCGTTCGACCTCGAGGTGAATTCGAGCATAGTCACACGAATGCCCGACTCCAAAGATCCGGCGGACAAGGTGTTTCAGATCTCGTGCGTTTTCTTTGGGTCCGACAACCCTGCGAAGACGACGGAGTTTCTTCTCACGCTCGGAGATCCGATGGAGGAGATCGTCGGAGAGAACGTCAAGATCATCCGTCGCAAGACGGAGGCGCAGCTCATTGAGTCGTTCGCGGAGCTTGTTCGAACCGAAAAACCCAACATCATCACGGGGTACAACATCCTGAAATTCGACATCCCCTATCTCATCGATCGGTCCGAGTTGTGCCGGTGCGCACGAGATCTCGCTTTGGCAGGCTTTCACAAGGACATAGAGGGGCAGAAAAAGATCGTGCGCTGGAGCACCGCCGCATACAAGAACCAAGAGTTTGAATATCTGGAATGGGAAGGGCGTGTGATCGTCGATATGCTTCCTATCATCAAGCGTGACTACAAGATGAACAACTACAAGCTCGAAACCGTGTGCATGCACTTTTTCGACACAGGCAAAGACCCTCTCGATCACAAGGGCATTTTCGACTGTTACCGCAAGGGGATAGTCAGACAGCCGGATGGAACGTATCTTCCGGAGGCGAGGAAGGCGATGTCTGTTGTCGGCAAGTACTGCATGGTCGACTCGAGGCTCGTCGCCAAGCTTTTCGGGAAGGCGCAGACGTGGTTCGGACTGGTTGAGATGGCATGCGTCTGCAACGTTCCCATATTCGCGCTCGTCGTGAGGGGGCAGCAGCTCAAAGTGTTCTCATCAATATACAAGCACTGCTACAAAGAGAAGATCGTAGTCGAGTCTGACGGGTACAAAGCGGCTGCAGGGGAACGTTACAAGGGCGCGCATGTGTTTGCGCCCGTGCCAGGGGTCTACGACAATATCGTCCCTTTCGATTTTGCGAGCTTGTATCCGACTACAATCATCGCGTACAACATCGATTTTTCAACCCTGGTTACCAACAACTCTATTCCGGACCGATTTTGTCATGTTTGCAAGTGGGACGACCATGAAGGTTGCGAACACGACCCGCGGGTTATCCGCAAACAGCAGCTTGACAAGTACATTGACTCCGAACTGGTAGAAATCAAACGTATGCGCACAAAAAGAGACAATCTGACCATCAAGCAGTTCTTGCCCCCAGGAAGGGCATCTGCGATCGCAAGGAAGGGGGCGAAAAAGCTCCGCGAACGAAAGCGGAAGTCGATCAACCGCAAGATCGACAAGCGTATCGCTGATCTGAAGGTATATCGCGAGGAACGGATAGAGGTAAAGAAGGGGATACCTAAAAAAACGATGTGTGCATCCCGCAAGTATCGTTTTCTCAAAAAACCTAAAGGTGTCATCCCGACGGTGCTCCAGAATACGCTCGATGCTCGCGCTAAGACTCGCAAGAAAATCAAAGAGTTGAAAAAGACGATCAAAGAATCGGGTGATCCGGACGGGAGCTTGTCTCTTCTCGTTGCCGTGTACCATCAGAAGCAGCTGGCGTTCAAGGTGAGCGCAAACAGCATGTACGGCGCGATGGGCGTCGTCGAAGGATACCTTCCGTTTATGCCGGGGGCGATGTGCACGACTGCCATGGGCCGTTACAACAACAAGCTCGCCGCCAAGACGATTGTCGACAAATGGAAAGGGAAGCTCATATACGGGGACAGTGTCACTGGAGATACGCCCGTAATGATCAAACATGCAAATGGCATGGTTGATGTTGTCACGATTGAAACACTGGTCAATGGAGACTACGAACCATACGACCAGTTCAAGGCGGGTCAATCGAACCGGCGCGAGAAACAACAAGCTAAGGTAGACGTCCAGGTATGGGCTGATGGTGTATGGGCTGATGTCAACCGTGTCATTCGACATAAAACCAAAAAGCGGATTTTCCGGGTGCTGACCCATACTGGTTGCGTAGACGTGACAGAAGACCATTCGTTGTTGGATGCGACTGGCCAGAAACTCAAGCCCGTCGACGCTAAAATCGGCCAAGAGCTGCTGCACGCATTCCCAACCGAATTTTATTCAGACTGTAAAGAGATCTCGACGGAAGAAGCATTCGTGATGGGATTCTTTTTCGGCGATGGAAGTTGCGGAGACTACGCATGTCCGTCTGGACGTAAATGTAGCTGGGCTCTCAACAATAGTAATATAGAATACCTGAATGAAGCACAACAATGCCTCCAAAAATGCGAACCGTCGCTTGGCTGGAAGGTATTGGACACGATCAAATCAAGCGGCGTGTATAAACTTGTGCCGCAAGGACCTCAAGGAAACGTCAAGTATATCGTCGAAAAATACAGACCGCTTTTTTACGACAAGGACAAGTTCAAAAAAGTGCCCATGTGCATCTTAAACGCACCCGTTGAAGTCCGCGCAGAATTTGTTCGAGGATACCGAGTCGCAGATGGCACAAAAATGGGTCCTCGACGGGCGGATTGCAAGGGGAAAATTGGGTGCCAGGGGCTCTACTATTTGTTTTGCAGTCTGGGAGAAAACGTCTCAATCAATACTCGTGAGAGCAAACCGGATGTGTTTCGTCTAAATTCAACCCACGGAAAGTTCAGAAAGTCTCCGTCAGCCATCAAGAAAATAATCGACTTGGGATACAACGACGAGGACGAGTTCGTCTACGATATCGAAACAACGCAAGGACGTTTTTTTGGAGGCATTGGTAGGCTGATCCTAAAAAACACGGACTCGGAGTATATCTATTTTCCTCACATTACAGGCAAAAACAACGCTGAGTTTGCGTCCAACCTTTGGTCGTACTGCGAGAAGGTTGCCGCCGACGTGACGAAGCTTTATCCCCCTCCCATGAAGCTTGAATTTGAAGAGGTGATTTATCACCGATTTATCATTTTGAGCAAGAAACGATACATGTACAGGGAGATGAATCAGCATGGGGAGATCAGCGCCAAGGTAGGCAACAAAGGGGTCCTTCTGTCCCGTCGAGACAATTCAGACGTTGTGAGGGAATTGTACTCGGGGATCGCGGACCAGATATTCAACCGGGTGAAGACGCCTGTCATTCTAGACTGGACGGCTGACCAAGTGCGCAAACTGTTCGAACAGCAAGTAGACATAGACAAGTATGTGATAACCAAGTCAGTCGGATCAGTAGGCGACCTTCCCCTGGCTGTTAATTTCACCGAGTGCGGAAGTTGGCGCCCTCAGTACAACGAAGATGGGAAGGCAGTGATCGGCAACTATACGATTACGCCTCTGTCGAAGGACCCAGTCGAAAGACAGAGGCAGTTACACTTGAAGAATGCATCTACAGAGGTAGAGTACTATGGGAATTCTGTTCCATCGCACGTGTCGCTGGCTATCCGCATGAGAGGGAGGGGGACGCGCGTAGAGCCAGGCAGCCGACTCGAGTATGTTGTGACGCAAAACGGCGGTCACACGGGTAAAATGTTCCATAAAATAGAAGATATCGATTATGCCAGACGGCACTCCGACCATGTGCGGTTGGACATGCTTTACTATCTGAAACAGATGGTCAACCCCGTTGATCAGCTTCTAAATGCCTGCTGCAAAACCAAAGATGCGAAAAATTTCATGATGATGATGTACAAACATAACCTGAAAAAACACAAATTAACAAAGGCAATCGCCCCTCCGCCGAAAATCTGTTTTGCGCGCTAACGTCCTTTAATTTTTTTCTGTCATAACCAGAAAAAAATTGCAACAACTCACCCAGTGTGCTGTGCGCGTACCGTCTATAGAGTGTAATCGAGTAGAGTTCTTATGTCTGAATCTGAATCCGAGTATTTTCGACCATAGTGATGGTCCAATGGATGAGATTTCGGTTTCGTCGGCGATTCCTCCATGATGTATATTATGTTTCCATGCGGATCAAGTGTACCTGTAGATCGCATCAGTTTCGGGATAGAAACTGATGTATCGCGCCGTGACAGCCGACGCTGAGCAGAAGGTAGTACGCGTAGCATCAAAATTTATTAACTACACGAATAAATTTACGTTGAGGCAATTATTTTTTTCCTACTTATATTGATACCGGTGTTCGTCGACGCCGCGCGTTCAAACACCGGCTTCCTGACAGCTTTCGCACCGCGGTCCTGCATATTTTATAGCTGACTGCAATGAAAAGGCGCCAAAGTTTTCACGGACACCTTCACTGTCGCCGGCCTGGTATCCGGGCGCGACATGAAGTGGGCGTTTACAGCGGGTGCGGTCGTGGTAACCACAGTCCCATCGGTTGCGCCCCTCGTGGGCACTGTCGAAAATGCAAAGCTGATTCAGCATCTTGTAGTGCTGGTTGGATGGTGCCGACGGGGCTTGACATACGTGAGTATGGGTATGAGGCATTTATTTACGAGAATTTTATTTAATCCCATAAATAAATGAAACACCACCACAAGTCAGTACACATGCCAACGTATCATTGCTACCCTAAATGGCGCACGGGATTTGATGCTCGCATGCAGAATAAATTTGCAGTATGCTGCAAGCCGAGAGGACCGCAGCAGTCGTGTTCTCCGCGTGTCGAAAATTTTCACATGGGTGACGTCGCGCACGCCGCGCATGCCGCCAAAGACAAGATGCTTCACATTCTTGCCCCTGCATGGTGCGGCTTCAGCCGGAAAACGGCAGAAACAGAAGACATGCTTAAACAGATGGTAGGCCGACTCGGTGTAGGCGTCAATATGCTTACAGACGAAACATCCGAAGAGTTCCAGCGCCTGATGAAAAATCTGGACGTCCGCGGTTTCCCACACGCGGTTCTTGTTGTAGGAGGCGATATCGTAGATCAGATTAAAGGTCATCACCCGCCGCACGAGTTGGCCAGAAAAGTCGCGGAAAAGGCCATGTAAGGCTATGCAAGTTCGGTATTTCAATTTACATCTGGTAAATTGAAAACGCTCAAGCCCGGCTTTGATCCGGGGACCTTACGATTAACAGTCGTACGCTCTACCAACTGAGCTACTCGAGCATGTAGTCATTTTTTTGGATACACCGCGTCTTTAAACCAACGTCACATGTGCAAAGTATTACTGTTAATAAATGTACAACTATCGAACACTCGGGACACTCGCCCTGTTCGCCGCGATCATCGCGGCGTATGCGACAGGCTTCACCAATTCTGTATCCAACATGGTCCCTCCGTGGAAGTCGGATCCATTTTTCTCGCTGTCGTCCGCAATGCACTTCGGCAACAAAACAGTAGTAATTCCCCTTCTTTTACTTGGAGGAGGACTGCTGACATTTTCGTTCTTGCACACAAACAGCGCCCGCAAATCGCGCTGGAAAAATCGTGCAAACGCATTGTTGATACTTGTGTTTGTGCTGTCGCTTGTATCCGTGACGTTCAAGCCTAATCTGTACGGTTGTGACTGCACGATGGCAAATTTGGAACCATGCTGCGCGGGGAGGAAAGTGCCCGGAGAGTGCACCTACAAACACCTTGATCATAAGTTCATAACAAGCCCTACGTTGGGCGACCCAGTATGCTGCAACCAGCCGATATGCACCGAAAAACACAACACGTACATGGCACACAGACACGGCGTGATAACGGTGCTTATCGCATTGTCATCATTGACGTTTATGCTCTTGAACAAATCTTATCGCATTGCGGGCGTGTACGTCACGCTTCTCCTTCTTCTGTCGTTGGACAAAGGGGGAGACAAACTAAAGCTCCTGTTCGACACCGGCGAATTTACAACTGTAGCGCTGTTCTTAGCCTCTGTGTATATCTCGAAAAAGTGACTCATGTGACTCCTGCGACGAGGCTGACGAGGTTGACGAGGCTGACGAGGTTGAACTTAAGAGCATGAATGCATAATTCAAAGATGGATCATTGTTCTTATTTCATCAGAAACCGTGCACTGTTCGGAAACTACCCGACGCAAGAGGGTGTGTATGAACTGGAACGCGCAGGGGTGCGGTACTTTATAAACCTGACCTTGGACGGAGAGAAGCGTATACATCCGTATCGCGTGTCACCTTCGTCCAAGATCATAAGATTCCCAATAAAAGATCACAGTGTTCCCAAATGCTGGAATACATTCTCACGCTTCATTGTTCGCCTAGGCAACATCATCGGCAGCATACCCAACGGACACCTCCTTTTCGTTCACTGCAGAGGGGGGCACGGAAGAGCCGCGCTTGTAGTAGCTGCGTTGCTCGCCTACATATTTAAAGTGACTCCAGAAGCAGCTCTCCAGTGGACGGCGCGCTTTCATGCCAAACGACCCGCGATGCGGGCAAAATGGCGGGCGATCGGCGCTCCCCATCAGTGCAAACAGCGGTCTTTCGTGTTCAGACTGTTCGAACCGCTTAAAATGTACAGGATGAGTTACAGTTCTTCGCGATTTGGTAACGGCTTTTCTCGGCAGTCAAAGCATCCGTTCAGCGTCGACACGGGCGACGGAAAATCTGCAGTTTTTTCATGCATTGACACGGCCCTCGTGTACAAGAAGTTTCCAGCGTTTGAGAAAGAATGCGTCAAGTGTAAAACGGAAGACGTGAACATGCTGTTGAAGAAGGTAAAACGTCTTCCGTCACCGAACGGGTGGACCAGCAAGAGAGAAAACGTGCTCATCGAGTTGTTCAAGATGAAAATGAAGGCGTACCCGTACATTCGATCACAGCTCGCAAACACCGGGTTCAGGGATATCCAGCTGTTGGCAAAGGGAAATTCCAAATGGATAGACGGCACGGGAGACAACGTTACTGGAAATGTGCTAATGATAATACGGGAAGAAATTCATTCGACCCCGGTCGTGAATGCCGTCTGAGTCTTCAAGCGCCGTCTAAGAAGTAATGTTACAATGTACAAATAAACGACGAATGAACTGTTCTATCTGTCTGGACGATCTAACTAATGACAGATGTTACTTGCCGTGTTGTCATTCATTTCACTCCGCGTGTATATCGGAGTGGGCAGATGTTAACGGAACATGCCCAACATGTCGACTGAACATTGCATTGATGGGAATAGTTCCCGGCAGCACCAGATTGCGTATAAACAATGCATTGTACCGGGTAAAAGAGATTCCCGACACGGGATCGATCGGGAAAATCATTCTGGTCGGAAAAAGTTTGTTGAGTGTAAACATTTTTTACAGGGCAGGTCACGTGTGGGTATCAGCGGGCGATCCCAGTCAAAGTAGATGGCACCCCTACGAGATCGTGCACGAAACCATTTACAGGGGAGTTGAGTTGGATGGACTTATGCCGGAAAGCTTTTCTGTGCCGACAAACGACTCCGTCCAATTGAGAAGTACGTGTAGAGTAAAATACTCCCAGCTAGACAAATACTCGGACGACGACGAAAAAGACGACGACGAAAAAGACGAAAAAGACTCGGTGTACGCGATTGGAGACTTTGTTGAGAAGATACGTGGACGCGGAAGGGGACAGACGGGCATCATCGTCGGATTTCTGTCCAACGGTAAATGTCGCGTCCGACAAGTCGACGGGGTCACGTGGAATGCACAATCGCCTTCAAATTTTAGACTTAAAACTATCTGGGGTCATAAATAAATGTCAGGACTCCTATTTTTGAACTCAGATGATTTTAACATCCAGCAAGGAACCAAGGGGAAAATTTTATGCAATCCGATCCCAGGGTTTTCGCTTGTGCTCTTCTACTCTAACCAGTGCAAACACTGCCAAAAACTAATTCCCATATTCAAGTCTCTTCCGGGGACAGTTGGCGGCTGCCAGTTCGGTCTTCTCAATGTTGGGACCAACATGGCGTGTATACGGAAATCGAAGCAGACCGTCACGGAGATCAAATATGTGCCTCTCATCATACTGTACATAAATGGAAAGCCCTTCATGCGCTATGCGGGAACCCATGATCGAGATGAAATATCAAAATTTGTCGTTCAGATGTCGAAGCGCGTGCAAAGCAAGCAGAAGTTCGCAAACAATCCGGACATCAAGGAGGATCCGCGCGGTGGAATTCCCGCATACACGATCGGTCATCCGCTGTACGGACCGGACGACAAGATTTGTTACCTCGAGTTTCTGGAGGCGTATGCCAAAATGAAAAATATGAAGAAGAACGCAGGGACTGCCAGACCGTCTCGGTAATCCCTCTTCTGCGTTTTTTTATAAGTGTATATATAAAATGAGTTGTCCACTTCAAGCATCATATTCAAATAGCATGACTCCGCCGAGCTTCAACCCGTCTATTGTAGTTCCCGCGTTCGGCGGCCCGGGCTACTACTCTGCACCGCCCTCTATGTCGGGCGCCGGCTACCGGTCTCTCGGCCAGTACAGCATGTACATGAGCAACTGCTGTCAACCGCATGTACTTAAGCTGTGTCAGGGCGAGAACTGCAACCAGCCGAAGAGCAAGCGCGGAAAGTAAGGAACGCTGTTGTCGAATTTCAAACTCCTGTGAGTTTCAAATTACCTTCCTGTCGGTCCTGTCGGTCCTGTCGGTCCTGTCGGTCCTGTCGGTCCTGTCGGTGTTGTCGGTCCTGTCGGTCCTGTAGGTGTTGTCAACGCGACGACCGGAGTTGCGTTAGCTTCGGACCGCCGCAAGCACCTGCCGCCTGAATCTTGACCGCGTCTGCTAGCGGAAGCTGGGACGCTGCCCAAGCGATGTTGTCATTTCCACATTTGACTTGTCCGACCATCTCCGTCGCAGTCACGTTGGGGAGCTGAGCACGACCATCAAAACCGCCCTTCGATAGGGTCTGCGGAAGTTTGTACGTGCGAGTGTCCGGCACGTACATCTTGGCGACCGCCGCGCCGGCCCACGTCGAGATGGGTACATTGCGCCGTGCAGCTTTCCTGAAATTTTTGACAGTGCGTTTGTATTCCCGCTGAGAACTCTTCGTGTATCCGACTTCGACTGGACGTCTGCATTTTTTGTTGATGAACTTGGCGGTGTTCAACGTTCCTTTGGACTTGTACACACGCTTTTCACATTTGTTGGTCTCGGCGTTTTTGCCTTGCATCAGCGTCGTGTCGATGATCTTGTGCTTGATGTTGTGAGGCGCGAGCTGACTGAGACGCTTCTTTGTCTTGGCAGAGGTTGCGTGCAGAGTGACGAGCGTGTCTTTCACCTCTCTTGTTTTGTACGCGTTGGACACGACCCGCAGTTTCTTGGAAAAATCGGCAAACCCTGGCATCGTGAATGCCGCGGTTGACGCCCTCGCTTGCCGAGACAGAGGGAGGGTTTGCGCCTGGTTCAGTACAGGCGGTCTGAAGGCGCCTCCTTGCATTATCTTGTATGGGAGCGATGCCATGGTAGTCGTGTTCCTCGCCATCGCACCGGCAACACTCTTCATTCTAGGCGCTCCGGTTTCTGTGAATCCGGTTTGGATCTCGGTGAGCAAGCTTCCCGATTTTTCAAGGCATGTCGTTTGACCGCCAGCAGTACCTATGTTATTGTACATGACGCTCACGCTTGGATTCGTCCCTCTTGCAAAGACGCGAATCGCTTCGGCCGCGCGATCTCCAGCTGCATCAATATCTTCCGTTATGGAAGCGGTTTGACCGACCTTATTTCGACGTCTGGTCATCAAACTCTTCGGAGGATCTTTCAAAATATTCATCGATGTTCCCCATCCTTCGACCGAAGGTAAGTTGACTCGACCGTAGTTAGTTAATCCAGAATACGATATGGACATTTATTGTAGAAATCTTTTAATTACCGTTGTTACTTCATAAGCTGTTTACATGCAGAGTCGCGCAGAGTCGCGCAGAGTCGCGCAGAGTCACTTCGCGTACTTGGTAAATGCGTCGGAAAAAGTTATAGGTTTTTTCCCTGTATTGACGTTTACATGGTTGTGAAAGTCCCAAAAGAACTTGAAGATATTGTCTCTGGACGATACCGCTTCCCGGAGATCGGGGTACGCCGACAAAAACTGCTTTGCGTGTTCAGAACAGTTTGAACACGGGAGAATCCATGGGAGGGCCAAAATAAAATTCAACATTGTTTGTGATGCAAAGGGCGTCGGATCAATGGGAAACTGTAGCGCCGAGTTGTGGAGGGTGTACCAGAAGGAAGGCCCCCATATACTCGGATTGCTTTCTGGACGAACATTTTCCCAGTCGTACAAAGATAAGTCGACATCTTCCCTGTACCGCTTGTTTTTTGAACTGCCGCTTTTTTGATGCAGTTGCGATAGAGTGCTGTACATGCGTTTTTATTTAGTACTAAAAATGATTTGCATTTAAACTTGTTACACGTTGATACAAACATAATATGAACACGACGCAGCCTAAAAAAAGCAAGAAGGAACCCAAGAAGAGAAAGAGCAAAAGCAAGTACCTTTTTCGAATCGATGGCATAGATGTGATCAACATAAACAACTTGTACGGAGTTTCCATCGCGTGCAACATCCCATCGAACTCCCATGCAATACCCCAAAACACGACGGACCTGAACAATCTCGCCGCGTCGGAACAAATTACGCCCGACAAAATAACCTACTTCGATGAGTCCAAACGTCTGCGCACGTGCAGCATTATAAACCCGGTCACAAAGACATGGTGTTGGTGGTGCAAACATCCGTTCTCGACGGTATCCGTAGCGCTTCCCATAGAGTACAATCCAGCGATCATAAGCAAGACATACAAGTCGGTCATCTCAAAGTCAAATCACGTGCTCAAGGAAAACGCCGCCTCGTACGACTCCGTAGACGACACGTTGCACATAGACAGACACATTGGATCGTACGTCACGGACGGTACATTCTGCAGCTTCAACTGCGCGTTGGCATTTTGCAACGAAAACTTGCATAAAAGCATGTACAACAAGAGCAAGTACATGCTGACCAAACTGTACAAAGACTTCAACCCCGACCCGTCTGCATCATTGCCCCCGCCTGCACCATCTTGGCGTCTTCTCGTCAGGTTTGGTGGGTACGTGTCGATAGACAGCTTCCGGAATGACTTTTCGAAAATCGAGTACGTCGACCGGGGGTTTACTCGGTCGACGGTGCTGTACAACCCCCTGAACAAGGCGTTCGAGGAGAAGCTGAAGTTCTGACGCCTGAAGTTCTGACGCCTGAAGTTCTGACGCCTGAAGTTCTGACGCGTGTTTAAAGAATTGCCTTCTCGTTACAAATGGCAGAATCCAATACTAATGACAAAACGGTTGAATCATCTCTTACGGCACCCGCAGACAGGGACCCCAAGGCACGGTGGAGACCGTCGTCCGATGGTGCTCTCACGGCGGATGAAACAAAAGAGGCGTTTGCCGACCTCAATAACACAGACTACATCCGCAATTACCCCTCGACAGACAGGACGTATGCAGATCCGCCTCTGAGCATGCAAACGATTGGACTTGTATCATTCATACCCGCAAAGGGAGCGACGCCGAACAAAAATGGAGTCTACGGATTTGCGAAGCTCCGCGGAAACTTTTCGACTACCATCGAGGCGGACCAGCGAGCAGAGTACCTCATCCGGAACGCAGACTCCTACCACCAGATCTACCACACATACGTTGGCCGACCGTTCCCCATGACGGCCAGTTCGAAATACTCGGCCGAAACGAAAGAGATAGACATCCGGAAAGAGGCGGCCGAAAGCATAAGCGACTCGATCAAGAAGAGGAAGAAAGCTGACCGGAGAGAAGTTGAGGAGATCAAGGAACGCGAGAAGCGTCTCAAGGAAGATGTCAGCAAGGACGAGGACCCATATGATCGGTACATCACTCTGAGGGTAAAGAAGGCGCAGCTCACATGGACCTACCTTGAACATCAGAAGAAGATGGCAGAGGTGAAGGACCTGATCATCAACGCGCGCAAAGACATCAGTGAGCTTGATGAGGAGCACGAAGACTTCAAACACAATTACTTCAAGAAGTACATGGACGCCCGGAAAGAGGCAGGCATCAAGGAGTCAAAGGATGAGTCGGCGGACAACTTTATGAAATATATGGTCGAGGACGTTGATCTCGGATTCTAGTCCAAAAACGATTTTGTTTTGCTGTTATGTAACATCAAAACAAAACACAATGGCAACTACCGATGATGAAATAGTAAACTTTCCACTGTACGAGTCCCTCGTTAACATGCTGGACCCCAAACAAATCAACAAAGATCTGCCCAAAAAGGACAAGGAATTCTTCGTGAAGCACATGCCCGACATCGATCAGGAAGGGAAAGAACTGATCTACGCCCTGATCATTATTCACTCCCGAAAGAACAAGGAAAATGTCGACACGATCAACCTTCCATACAAAGGGGTCTTCCAGGATGTAGGCGTGTTAGAGTTTAATTTCAACACCTTCCCTTCACCGCTGAAACACATTCTGCACAAATTTATGGCGATGCACATGAACCGGATGGAGGCAGACACGCGTTATGCAACGCCTGGAGATCCGAACATGGTAGGAGTCATGATCCCGGGCGGTACGGACGCCGCCGACGAATAGGCAGGCACTGTGACGTTGAGAGAGATGACAGGAGGCGTGATGGGCGACTGCTGTTTAAGGGCATCGTTCCTCTCCGGCATTACGGATGAATGAAGCTGGGCGATACAGTCCCCTGAAAAGATGAATGTCATGCGCGCGTCGATGGGTGCATCCAACCCATCCCAGTGCCATCTTACGATCGCGCTATTTATCGCGATGTTTCCATCGTCGATTAGTTGGATCGTGTAGCTCCTTGATATAACCCGTATGTTCGGAAGTGACGTGAAGTACTGGAAATAGGACATGATTGAACTTCCCGTTCGTATGCGTTGACTCACCGTGCCCAATAAAGTCGCATCGGGACAGAATAACGCGGAGGTTTTCTCTGCTGATCTCTCTACAGATACGGCGGTGAGCCAACGATCGGTCAGGTTGCTGATCCGCGCCGTCTCATCGCCGTAATTCTTAGGGGCCGGGCGCAGAACAAGGATCAGAATCAAGATAATTATAGCCGCACCAAACACCGCCTCGTACGGCTGGATTCCCATTGATTCCAACTTTGTCGTGACCTTTTGTTTTATATCTTCAAATACTGTAAGTACGGTCATTTACTTAGTATTCACTTTTTATTTGAAGATCCAGGCATATCTCTCAGACGTGCCAACAGGTCGCCTTTTTTAGGCGCAGACACCTTGACGGGGTCAACCGGGGATGGCGCGGGGGGCTGGGCGTTAGACACACTTGACACACCCGACACACCCGACACACCTGACACATTTGTCTTGATTGTTGGCTTAGGAGGTTCAGTCACCGTCTTCGTCGCACCGCCACCCTTAGTGACAAGTGATGAACTTCCAAACATGTACCATGCGAACAAAAGACAGATGACAACCGCGCCGCCAATCAACACCCATTTTAACCATGGTCTTTTTTGCACGCGCACGGGAGAGGGGACCGCAACAGTCTCCTGGACTTCTGGAACTTTTGGAGGTTCCGCCTGTTCAGGAGATTCCTTCACTTCCTTGCGCACAATTGATACGTTGACATCGAGCAGTTCGTCTGCTTTCAGGGCGAGATAGTATACGCGCGTATCGCCTTCGTTGGATGTAATATTCCCCCCGATTTCACCATCTGCTGTTTGTTGGTAGTCACCGATCTGTTTCGTATCGAGCATAGTTTGGTCGAGGACTCTGAACTGAAAATCTTTACCGTTTACACTCTTGCAATAAAAATCGATATCGAACTTTACGTTTTCTCCGACATTGAGCTCTATGAGCTGCATCACCTTTCCTATCTTATACGTCTTTACGGTCATTTGTATCGAACCAAAGTGTTCTTTAAGCTAGGACCCCGGACCCCCAGAAAGTATTACAAGTAATAAATGGAACCATCCGAAATCATAGCAAGGCTCAAATTCCTCAAGAATGTGAACTCTGGAGAGAAAATTCATACGGCGAGCATCAGTGTCCAGCCCGACATGTGGATCACGCCGTTTCTCAGGTTTGTCGAAGGCGAGAACAAGAACAAAACGTTGGCATTTGTCAAGAAAACAATAGACGATGCATTCTCGGTGTACTCCATGTACTCTACGTGCAGTGACAGGTACAAGAAGAAGCTCGGGGTCATCTTGAAGCAAGATATAGCCGCGTCCCTCAGAGGGGTGAACAATCTGAAGAGCACATACAGACACGATCTTAAATTCACCTGCGATCTGGATACCCTCGTCGAGACAGTCGAAACCCGTCTGGCGAGCATGGACAACGACCTCGATAGTGGCCCGGTCGTTCAAAAAAACAAGTCGACGCCTATTCCTATATCCGAAAATGTGAAAAGCCCTACTCTCTCCGCTCAGTTCGACATGGCATTCACGCCTCGATCGCCGACGACCGTGCGCGAAGAAACAGAAAAGAAACAAAGTGACGCAGCGCCCGTTAAAAACAAGAAGAAAAATAGAAAAGGGTGATTTTTTAATATGTATAAATAAATGAACTTATCATCTTATCTAACATTATGCAATGCGCTTGACGTAGCTGCACAGCTGGCGCTGTTGGGGGCAATCGCGTTTGGTTCTGTATGCGCTGCTCATCACTTCAAAATTAAAATCCCGAAGTGCGGTCACGGGCTCAAACTGTCGCTTGTGACATTTGCCGTCGCAGTAATTGTATCTTCGATTGCATGCAGCAAACGGGCGCACACCCGCAGCCGTTTGCGCAGAGTCGTATGCGGCGGTGTAGATGCAGTCGCACGCGTAACACTCCTTCTGTCGCTCGGATTCGGCGCGGCGTGCGTCGCCCAAAAATTCAACATGCATGTGCCGCACTGCGAACATGGCCTCAAAATTTCTGTCGGAGTCCTCCTCGTAGCGCTCGTTGTCATGGCTCTCTCGGGTAAGTGCAGACACAAGGCCATTGGTCGTTAAAAACGATTCATTAAAAAACGTAGAAAATATATACAAAAATGCCACGATTCAAGTACAACAGATACAATAGAAACAAGCGCAAAAAAATACCGCCCAAGCCGTACGATGAATTTCCAGTCGGATCTCTAGAGTACGCCAAGCAAAAGGAGGCTGAACAGCAAAAATTAAGACGCGACGAAGCCATAAGAGAGTACAACCGAAAGGAAGCAGAAGCCAAACGATAAACCAGCTTGTTTTGAGGGGAAGTGAAGTGTTTTGAAAGAATGTATTTTTTCAAAACTTACCAGTCCGAGTCGGTCACACGTGCTTATTGTACTCTGAGGTTTCACAATCTCGACATCCCTGACAGCCTTCGTATTCAGCATTGCGAAGGGGGTATAACGCAGGAAGTGCAACTGTGCTGTCGTTGTGCTTTTTAGCACTTTCACTCATAAGCACCTTGCAGTATTTATCGATCAAGGCAACAGGCATGTTGCGTCGACACTTGACGTCGTACGCGTTGCAAAGACACATAGACGCAATGGACTGATTGCACAGATCTTGTTTGCGGCGTTCGTTTGGATACGTATGTATGTAACCGAGAGAATACATGCCATTAGAGACGCACGCCTCTCCCATGCGATTCAAATCGTTAGGAGGTTGACCCATCAGATAGTTAGCGCCGCGAGACGATGTTCCGCACGGCTTGTGAGGCCAACCAGATACAATCTCAAGGACCTTGTTTTTTTGTTGACACAGTGTTCGGGGCATTTATTTGAACATATATTATCTATGAAAGTCTATGAAAGTCTATGAACGTCTATGAACGTCTAAAGTCCATAGCAGAATGTAGGCGGAAGGGCAACCCCTCCTTTTGCATTCTCGTAGGTAGAAAATCCGACATCGAACAGGGTTGTATCCGGAGTCAAACTATCCGGCCCGACAGGAATCGTTTGCAAGCATGCTATAATTTCAGGGGAGAGCGATGGAAAAAGCTTATTCATCGTGATCGAGTTAGCGGCCGCAAGATATTGATTCCGGGTAGTAAACACCTTTGTGTAGTCGACCATGCCTACAGTGCCCGTATGCGCCCCTCGAGCTCTGGCTGTCTCGTATCGCCCGAACAAATTACCGAGGACGGCATTGATGCGATTACGACAATCTTGCGTAAAATATTCAAAGTAGGCTACCCGAAAGGCGGGCGCAACATGTATGGTGTAAATTCCTTCTACTGTAAACACAAAATGAACGCACAGAGACGGGGATGACAAGGTGTGTATCATGTCACCGCCCGATGGCCATGCAAGGATGCAGTCGTGATTTTCCATGCAGATCGCAGGATGAGTATGAAAGCTGAAACGACCGGGCCCTGGATCGACGTTGAAGTTGAACCGTACGGCGCGTTTGGTTTTGGGCATGAACTTACCCTGTATTGGATCATAATAGACACCCGTAGCCAACACATTCGGTGATGGTCCGTGCGTAACCGTCGATGGAAATTCAAGATTGATTGTGTTGAAGTAGCTGCCGAATATTTTATCGGTGTTAAACACGCCCCCGACCTCATGATCTAAACCATCTATGTATGCCATGCATTTATTGATCGTATCGGCCGGCAATAATATTTTGTCGTACTGCAAAATTGTCATTATCCCGCCTCCGACTACCCGCTTCTTCGTCTTCTTCTTCTTCGTCCGCGCATACTTGTCCCATATGTTAGCATCGACATTACGAGCGGGTCCACCCATTATCACGGATGCCAGACGCGCGTATGCCCACGAGTCCGGACTCTGGTTCGGACGACTTCCAGACGAATAATATGCACCGCGACCTTTGTCGAGTATTTTTTCTATGCCTGCGCGAGTAATGATATTTGTACTTATCCATGACTTGTTGGTGATCGGCACGCCGTATTTGCGTTCGAACGCTGTCGTCCATTTAGAACGTTTGTTCGATGCTTTGGTTGCTGGTCGATCTCGACCCAGGAAAATAGACTTTATCTGAGCCTTCAAATCTTTTCCCTTTAACCCTTGCACATAACGGGCGGGAACACGCCGACTTTTCCCTCTATATTTTATGGTCACTTTTTTGGGCGAACGACGCCGTGACTTGCGTCTGGGCGAACGACGCCGCGACTTGCGTCTGGGCGAACGACGCCGCGACTTGCGTCTGGGAGAACGACGCCGCGACTTGCGTCTGGGAGAACGACGCCGCGACTTGCGTCTGGGCGAACGACGCCGCGACTTGTATTTGGGCGAACGACGCCGCGACTTGTATTTGGGAGATGTCATTTATGTTAAAGCATCAAAATATGGAGACAAAATGATATCAACTAAACAACTTACCGATCATGTTGAACGTGTAACTAAAAGTGTTGTTGGAATGGATCGTATCATGAGCATAACATTTGCCGTGAAAAAATTAGGACCCGCTTTCTGGGACAAACTGTTGTTAGATCTGAACGCCTCAATTGGAAGCTCCCCGACGTCTATCCATAATTTTGCTGCCTCCATTATGATGCTAAATGATGTTTGCACCGGGGTCCGCATCATGGGCAAAGATAAAGCTTCCTGGTTTACATTGAACGATCTGAACCGAGAACACATGCTGAATGATGGGTTACGCATGCAGTTCAGCGATATTAGATTGCTGCCAACTCGTCCGGAAAGCGATACGTATATTTGGGATATCGGCGATGGAGGCATTCTCACCTTTGTCGGGTCAACCAACACACCTACTATGGCAATGCTTTGCATGTTTAAGGTATTAGATGCATATGAAGACTGTATGATTTTGAATATAAAAGGGTATCCAGATATGGAAGATTGTATATGGAGTAAGATGCCTCCGGTTTGGCGTTAAAAACGATTACTTACTTTGGTGCGTCATCACTGACAAAAATGATCATCAACCCTTCTACCATCACTTCTACTATTACCAGTGTTGCACTTGTTGCGAACATGCTTTCTGGCGCCGCTGCTACTCTGTTGTCGCCGGATGTGACCGTCGAACGTTTTATATCATGGAAGAACCGCTATAATGTATCTTACCCGACTCCGACCGAGGAACTCGTCCGCTTCAATATCTGGGCGGATACGAATGACTACGTAACTCTCCGAAATGTGCAGCACAGTAGCTGGGTTGCTGATACTAACCGTTTTGCCGACCAAACCGCCGACGAGTTTAACAGCTGGGCGAACGGAATGTTCCCTCTCGGTGCAAAGTATGCGGATCGCGACATGCATGTGTCTACCAACACCCATCTCCCATCAAGCATCGACTGGCGGACTAATAATGTTGTCAACCCGGTAAAGAACCAAGCTCAGTGTGGAAGTTGTTGGGCATTCTCAGCTATCGGTTCGCTTGAAAGCCAGTACGCGCTCAAAAACAAAAAGTTGATTTCCTTTTCCGAACAGGACTTGGTTGATTGCGTTCAAAATGTAGACGGATGCTGTTACGGGTGCGGCGGCGGTCTTATGGATGCAGCATTTACGTACATGGTCCAGTCACAGAATGGGAATGACGATCTGGAGTCTGTTTACAAGTACACAGGCATGGATGGCACGTGCCAGTTCAAAAACGACGGTCCAGGATACGGAGGCATCATCGGACACAAAGACATTGTAGCCGGTTCGGATGCTGATTTGAAGGATGCGCTGGTGCATGTAGGCCCAATCTCGATTGGAGTTGATGCAAACTACGACTGGCAAGTATATTCCGGAGGGGTCTACACCCCAGGGGAAGATGGATGTTCGTCCGACCCGTCTCAAATGGATCATGGGGTTGTCCTAGTAGGTTACGGACACGATTCTTTCAATGGAGTAAAGAAGAATTACTGGATCATCCGTAATTCATGGGACAAGACATGGGGAATAGACGGGTACATGTATCTGGATTCTGACGTAGATAATGCGTGCGGCATTTCTAACTCGGCCAGTTACCCAGTTCTAGCGGACGTGACTACCGGAGGGAACATGAAAATGGAAGCATGAGTATACTTACTTACCCAACTGAATAACTAACTGAATACCTAACTGATTAATTGCTTTTTCACATATGAAAAAGCAATACGCTTGTCTACACGCCTGTCTACACTTCTACCTATACACAAGTCATCTTAGCCAAACAACTCAATGAACTCTATCATTACACCATCTACTCATCCCTGTTCGATCGAGATGTTCCAGCTATTTCAATGCCTTAACGCATTCACACCCCGTTCATGCGACCAGACAGTTCTGGATCTAATGGAGTGTATTAAAAGTACACATCGGAGGGATAAAAATGCTAACTCTCCTTCCGATATTTATGACGATAGAAGATCTCATTGAATGGGTGAAAGCATGTTGGCGACGCTCATACTTGTGCGATCCTAAAACCAGCGCGTGCATCGTGATGTGACGTTTGTGCGACGTCTATGTAAACGTCTATGTAAACGTCTATGTAAACGTCTATGTAAAGGTTGGTGGATCGACGAGTTGTTCGACCTCAAATACCAACAGCTTTCCATCGGTAATATCGCTGCGCAACACAGGTATCGTGCTAATCGTCATATTGCCTGTCCGATCCGTTTTAATGTGCGCATGGTAAAACGGGTTCATGGTACGGTAGAAGGCGTTGTCGCTTTGCGCGAACACGTACTTCGGAATCTTCCGCTCCATCAGACTTGATCGGACGATGTTTGTTGCGAGAAGGCGGTCGCAAGACCTTACAAATCCATCCGGGATGTTACTGTCCGGAGGCACAAACACGGTCAGTTCCCGATCGTCTAAATTTGTGAGGCCCGATATGCGGACGATCTCCGCAAACTTTGTATATCCCATGCATCGGAGCTGTTCCCCCAGCTTTGATTGACATCTTGGCCCGCACGGTACACAAGGGTGATTCTCGGGATAGGGAATGAAAGGGGTTTGATTGTAGTCAGTTGGCTGACAGTATGGATACATAGACACCATTCTTTATTCTTGGAGATTATTATTTACACCAACTTGTCGTAGAATGAACCTGTAGCTACATCTATACTTTTACACGACGTGATGGTCGGGAACGCTGATCGGCCCGACCCAACAGCCGATTGGGGAACCGCCTGGGGAACAGACGCCTTTTTGCTTTTTTTTCCGGACGGCGCGGATAGAACTAGGACGAATATAAGAAGTAAGATCGCGATGAAGGCAAATCCCGCGTATACAAGATTTTGCATACGCTTCTCTTTGGCAATCTCGTACTCATAGTCGGCCTTAGCCTTCGCTAGTTCTTTGACCAGGTCACCGCACAGCTCGTCGTACATTTTTTTCTTCAACCGGTTGGACTCTTCCGGGTCGTCGCTTCCCGGAACTAAACACTTTTTTTCGGCTTTCGGCTTTAGACAATGGTATGCATGAGAGGTTTGGCGACTCTTGTCACGGTAATGTTCGACGGGATTGCACTGTTGGAAACCTATTTGGGTGTCGTTTGGATCATTGTTGGGCCCGCACCCCCCGCCCAGATGGGAAAAAGTCGTTCGATTTGTCGACATGTATTTGCTCATTTATTACAGGCGAAAGATTCTTGATTTAAATGAATCAAGAATGATGACAAACACATATATAACAAATATGGATCATAATTTGATATCTACCCTCCCGGTTTCACCGCCTGCCGCGCTCTCGATGGATGCAATGCGTGTACTAGATACATGTTTTCCAGAGGCCCGAACACCTTCCAAAACGAACAACCTAGTATCCGCAGCAAAGGTATCGTTACTCAACTCAATACTCATGCTTTGTATTACGGCAGTCCGCTTGCCCCTCAAGAACACCATCATTTCCATCGGCGTAAAATTCGCAGCGTTTCTCACTCTATCACTGCTTCTAAATTACTTTGTATTTTTTTACCCGAAAACTTGAACCATATCAGAGCCGCCGCGCCCAGAAGGCCTCCAAATATGATGAGATGAACCCACACCTTCTTTACCCTCGGCTCGTCAGATGGCACGGGCAAACCAGCCGGTTGCGGAGGTTGCCCGGCCGGTTGTTGGACAGGCGGTTGTTGAGCGTCGCGTTGCGATGGTGGCACGGACGGA
>Ga0209630_10001776_pt1 | contig 22267 bp, 12 predicted proteins | sample COG_01_FD_184745 | JGI IMG/M metagenome (GOLD analysis project Ga0209630, IMG submission 184745) | Pelagic Microbial community sample from North Sea - COGITO 998_met_01 (SPAdes) (version 2) | ecosystem: Environmental > Aquatic > Marine > Neritic zone/Coastal water | place: Helgoland, sampling... | reverse complement strand
CAAACGTTGGTATTTTAATGCCAACAGGATCACCCATTACTGATATGAACAGTATGTTTTCAGGCAATTCAACATTTAATGATCCTGACATTTCTACTTGGGATACTTCTACTGTTACTAGTATGTGGTCAACATTCACCAATGCAACTTCATTCAATCAAGATCTTAGTTCTTGGAGTCTTAGTGGTATTGTGGCATTCAACAACACTAATCTTAGAGGTCTGGATAGAATGTTCCAAGGTGCCTCTGCATTCAACAATGGCGGTGTTGCTTTGACTTGGAACACTTCAACTGTAGATTATATGTATGGTATGTTCTCCGACGCTACCGCATTCAATCAAGATATTAGTTCTTGGAATACTGCCGCTGTCATCAACATGGGGTTTATGTTCAACAATGCCCAGACATTTAATCAAGACATTAGTGGATGGGATACTGGTTTAGTGGGTACTGATAATTCCGGCACAACTCAAGATATGTTAAACATGTTCAATGGCGCTTTAGCATTCAATCAAAACTTGAATGCTTGGGATGTTTCAAACATTGCTTCTCTGCCAAATAACTTTGCCACTGGAGCTACATTATTCACTACCGACGAACATCCTCTTTGGGGTACTTCAGGTGGTATCCTGTATCCGTTAAGTAATACTGCCACAGATCCTACTAGTACTGCTTGGAGAACCAACTATGGCACAGCGGCTGGATATTCGTTTATAGCAAACGTTGGTATTCTAATGCCAGCAGGAACACCTATTACTGATATGAGTGATATGTTCAATAATAAGTCATTTAATGATCCTGATATTGGAGTGTGGGATGTTAGCACTGTTACCGATATGAGTAATATGTTTAAGAGTACCAGCCTCTTCAACCAAGATCTTAGTAGTTGGGATGTAAGTAACGTTAATGACTTTACTTCCATGTTCGATACCTCACTTAAATTTAATAATGGTGGAGATAGTGTCTTAATCAATAATCCTCTTTTTGTTCCTTTGACATGGAATTTAGCTGGCGGAACAGCAACAAATGTTAACATGACTAATATGTTTTATACTGCGTTAGAGTTTAATCAAGACGTATCTTCATGGAACATGGCTAATGTTACAAACACTTCTTTTATGTTTTCTCAAAATTCTCAAGCTAGAAATAAAACTTTTAACAACGGGAATACAACATTTGTAGGGAGTACTTTTTCTAGCACTATAAACAATGTTACAAATATGGAAAGAATGTTTGAACGATCTGCCGTTTTTAATCAAGACATATCGGATTGGAATACATCTAGTGTAGTAAATATGATTGCAATGTTTGATAAAGCGCTTCAATTTGGTGGTTTAAAACTTACCGGGTATCTTTCTCCTAAGCAAAGCTCCCCCACCAACAACCCAGACAATTCTGACTTTGGTATAAATGGCGCCAAAGTAAATTCGACTTGGATTGCAGTTGCGGCACCAGACCACGATTTATCCATTGGTGTTGATGGTGGAGCCGTTTTAATATATGATACATCTACTAAAACTTTTGATAAAGCACTTGAAAATGACGGAACTATTAATTTTTCACAACCGATTTCAGATGTCGGTTATGCTGATGAAATTGCTTTGGGTGGTGATTACTTAGCAGTAAGTTCATCAGAATGGTATTCTGGCGCGAGTAATACTCGCGCAGCAGGGCGAGTTCAAATTTACAATTTGACAACAGGATCTGTTGTCAATACTAAAACAGGAGCAACGGGGTTACCTTTTGGTGATCATCTAGGTGAAAAATTGGGCATGTCTTCTGACTATCTTGCAATAACAGATTACGGTGCTGACAATCCTCAGAACGGCAGAGTAAAGGTGTGGGGTGGCGTTAACTACAACACATTAATTAATACCTTTACATCACCAAATCCTCTTGGGGTAGGAAATACTTCTTTTGGATACTTTGGCGGTGCGGCGCCTAAAATATCAGGAACAAATTTAATTGTAAGTTCTAAAGGCGAAGATGGCGATCCTAGTAATTATGGTCGCGTTTATGTGTATGATATTGTCTCTGGAGGTGCACCATTACGAGAATTAACTCGACCGGCATCGCTGAACACCACCAACCCGTCTTGGGGGGGTTATCATATGGCAGTTTCTGGTGATTATGTTGTGACGCTAGGAAAAAATTCTTCTTCGTATAATACTGTTTATGTGCATAGCATATCAACAGGAAATTTACTCTACGAACTAAATAATCCTTATACTGGCGATCAGACTGATCGTTGGGGCGGTTTTGCTGTCGAACCGGGCATTTCGGTTAGTCAAAATAAATTAGCTATTACGTGTTTTGACGATAATGTCGCTAATACGCCCGCGTCAGCGGCAGGTATCTCCGGCAGAGATTCAGTATATGTTTATGATCTTTCTAATGGCGATCTATTGAGCAGTCAGTTTAATGCAATGAATTTGGCCATCAATGCTGAGCGAAACACAGTTTCTTTGATAGACGACTCTGAACTTATAGTTTTTAATTATGAAGGTGAAAATCTAGAGGCAACCGCAAACGCGACTGACCCTGGTTATGGATATATTTATTCATTAGATACTCCGGACATATCCGGTTGGAATGTTTCTAATGTCACTGATATGACTGAAACTTTTGCAAAAGCACTTAGTTTTAATCAAAACCTAAATGCTTGGGATGTATCTTCAATAGGTCTAGAACCAACAAATTTTGATCTTGACACACTACTATTCACGCCCGATGAACATCCTATCTGGGGTACGTCAGGTGGTATCCTGTATCCGTTAAGTAACACTGCTACAGATCCTACTGGTACTGCTTGGAGAACTGCTAACCCAACTTATCAGTTCGTTGCAAACGTTGGTATCTTAATGCCGACAGGATCGCCTATTACTAGTATGCAAAGTATGTTCAATGGATCGTCAGTTAATGATCCAGATATTTCATCTTGGGATGTCAGTACTGTTACAAATATGCAACAAATGTTCGACACTGCTACTGTATTCAATCAAGACATTAGTTCTTGGAATATGTCTAGTGTTACTGGTATGACAACAATGTTTGACAATGCTACGTCATTCAACAATGGTGGTGTAGCCTTAAATGGTAATTTTGCAACCACATTAAATTTATCGGGACAAGCGCTCGGCAGCGTCTTCAGGAATTCTGCATTCAATCAAGATATTTCGGGTTGGAACACTACTGGTGTGACATCAACAAATCAAATGTTTGACGGTTGTACAGCCTTTAATCAAGACATAAGTTCTTGGGATACGTCTAGTGTCACTGATATGCAAAGGATGTTCAGAGACGCAACCAATTTCAATCAAGACATTAGCGGTTGGAATACTGGTGCTGTTACTAATATGCAGAGTATGTTCCAGAACGCCTCTGCATTCAACCAAAATATAAGTTCTTGGGACACATCTAGTGTTACTAGTAACTTTATGAATAATATGTTCAACGGTGCTAGTGCAATGAATTTCAGTCTTATAACATGGAATGTTGTAAATGTACCAAGTGCCACTAATTTTGGACTAAACAGTGCAATTAAAGAAAGCAATCCTAGAGAATATCCAGTCTGGGGAACTATAGGATCACAGTTATTACTTAAATCAGATGCGGGTGTTATTTCAGATATTTCAGATGCTTCAGTATCATTCAATTTAGTTGGTAACTTTGCCTCTTCCTCAGCTCAAACTAAATTTGGAAACGAATCTATGTTTGCTGATCAAACCACTGGAAATAATTATTTACAGACAACTACAGGGATTGCTTTAGGTACACAAAAATGCACAATAGAAGGTTGGTTTTGGTCTGATCAAACTGGTAGAGGCGAAGAGGTTTTATTTACCTTTGGCGCACCATCAACCTCTGATTCTACTGGCAACAAGTATTTAACTGTGACTAGAGAAGATGATCAGATACGGGTGTATCAAAATGACGGCGGATTCATCTCTGGTGTTTCAACGGCAAGTCTATCACAAACTTCTTTTGTAACATCACAGTGGAACCATCTTGCAATAACTTATTCAAGTCAACCTGATCCCAGAGTTTTCTCCATGAATGGTTTCAAACCTACAAACCTTCCTCTCAATGTATGGGATTGGGGTACTAGACCTCTAACATTGGCTGCATTGGCTGACGGCACTTCTGGTTTTCATGGATATATTGAAAACTTCAAGATAGTTGTTGGTGAAGGTGTGTATTACGCCAACTATGCTTTACCGGCTGAATTCCTGTAATGGGAAAACACATATACAACGCAATTGTTACAGGAGAGTGTGATCAACATGAATTTATTCATACTGGTCACGCCTGTGACTACGAGTGTATAGATGAATGTTCTATGTTCCAATCTCTTATGGTTTTTAGATTGACCGAAGAAGAGGCTGAGGAACTTTCACACTGCGAAGAAATTGTCTCACTTGAAAAACAAGAAATAGCAATCTCATCTTCTACATATCCAGACATATTACGACAACAACAATCGAATTTTATAACCGATGACTCTGTAACATTTGCTGAAGGAGAAATTGGTATAGATCGAGCAACTACTTCATTTTATTATTTTTCTGATTCAATTGAAAATGAAAATCCTGTAGGAAGATTTATTGATCCTCCAGAAAACGAAGACAATAATATACCGGGTTCTTATGATTATTGGAACGATGGAAAATATGTAGACATTGTTGCTGTTGAGGCTGGATTACCTGATTACGATACTGATATGACAATCGATCATCCTGATTTCTTAGATGCGAATGGCGATAGAAGATTTATTCCTATGCAATGGCGTGATTACAATGTGAATCTTAACTCGGATGAAAATAATCAAATTGCAGGATTAAAATATTTTGACAGTCATGCAATTGGTGTATTAAGCACTTCAGGAGGATTATATTCTGGTTGGTGTAAAAATGCTTCTCTTCGAGTTATATACATTAATGTAGATCCTTATGTATCAGTTTACGGTGCAATTTTAGAATGGCATAACACAAAACCTATTAATCCCGAAACAGGTAAAAGAAATGCTACGATAGTCACCGGTGCGTGGGGATTTTTTGGTTCTACTATTAACTATGCTATTTTACCAGATTACATAGATCAATTACAAGCATATGATTCCGCAGGCAATCTTGTTACCACTAATCGACCTGGTGCCAGTTGGGGAAACGATTTAACTCCTTTTGTTAACGCTGGTATTGCTCCTCGATATGTAACCGATGGAGGAGTTTCTCAATGGATGATACCTTGGACAACCCAAAATAAAATTAGCGCATGGGAAGAAATAGGTGACACCTGGTCTACATATAATGGCATATATAATTTTATGTCTTTGGGTAATGGAGCAGGAGTAAAGGCTGGTTGGAATCAACCTCAATGGAACACTCAAATACAAATTGAAGATCAAGGTGGTGGATCAGTTCCTATTAAATATTTTTATCAAAGTTTTTCTGCAGAACAAGGGGTTAGTCTTAATTATACTATAATAGACACTACAGGATCAGCACCTTCAGTAGTATATCCTTTACGAAATGGAAGAGATGGAGACACACGATGGTGTATGTCTGTAGCCGCTTCACAACACAGTGATACTAACACATTATTAGATAGTTATTCTGCTCGTGGACCAGTTGTAGATTTGGCAGCGAATGGAACTTCAACATTTAATGCTTATCCTTTAGCCACTGATGCATTAGGATTTAAATGGGGTATGTTTGGTGGAACAAGTAACGCTGCTCCTCAAGTAGCAGGTGTCGCTGGTGTCATAGTCAGTTGGTGGTATGTTAAATACGGTAGATATCCATCTTTTGATGAACTTAAAACATACATGTTAACTAATGCTAAATCCGTGTTACAAAGTGATAGCGTGATAGATTACACAAATTTAACAGGTGCGCCGTCATCTTCCAATAAAATATATCCTGAAAGATATACAACCCCTAATACTTATGATGAGGTAAGATTTGCAAACGGAGGATTTACATTAACTGAATTGTTTGGTACAAATCCCCTCAGAGTATTTTTACCATACGAAGTTAGACTGGATAGAATATCTCAATATCATAATGATATACATGGCAAATTACATGTAGACAGACCAGTAAGCGGTCAAACTTATCCTAGAAGACGTATTCGATTAACGCTTTAATACTCTTATAAATAAACATAAACCGGAGACATTTACATGGCATCGCCTACTACAAGAGAAGAACTAGTTGATTTCTGCCTGCGGAGATTAGGTTCTCCTGTGTTAGAAATTAATGTAGATGATGATCAGATTGAAGATAAAGTTGATGATGCGTTACAAATGTTTCAAGAATATCATGCAGACGCTACTTTTACTACTTACATTAAACATCAAATAACAGCGGATGATGTAACAAACGAATACATTACTATTCCAAACACTGTACTATATCTCACTAAAGTATATCCATTTAGTAAAACATTTGGATCTGTTAATATGTTTGATGTTAAATATCAAATGATGTTAAACAGCATGGGCGACTTCATGAACTTCGCAGGAGGTTTGTCATATTATTACCAAATGGAACAGTATCTAGAGTTTATTTCAGATATTTTAGACGGCGAACCTCGAGTTAATTTTTCAAGGCATCAGAATAGATTATATATTTTTGGTGAGTGGGCTCCCAATCAATACAATAATCTAGCAGAAGGTGATTATATTATTGCCGAATGTTTATCTCTTATAGATCCAGATTCGTTTGCTGACGTATGGAATGACAAGTTTATGAAAGATTATACCACACAATTGATCAAACAACAATGGGGTGGTAACATGATGAAGTTTGACGGTATGACTTTGCCGGGAGGAGTACAATTAAACGGAAGACAGTATTATGATGATGCTACTGCTGAATTGGAAAAATTAGAAGAAAAGTTACGAAATGAAAATGAATTTCCACCTGATTTTTTTATGGGTTAATGAATGGCTACTAATCTCTATTTCACACAAGGCAGATCTTCAGAGCAAGAACTTTACGAAGATCTGATTATCGAATCTCTTAAAATGTATGGGCAAGATGTTTATTATATGCCCCGAGAGATTGTAAACAAAGATACCATATTTTCAGATGATAATGTGTCTAGGTTTGATGACGCATATAAGGTGGAAATGTATATAGAAAATACTGAAGGATTCGATGGCGAATCAGATTTGTTCAGCAAATTTGGAGTAGAGATTCGTGATGCCGCCACTTTTATTGTATCTCGCAGGCGTTGGTTAAATCAAGTTGCTGTTTACGAATCATCAGAAGACAAACCATTCTACCGCCCTCGCGAAGGAGATCTGATTTCTCTTCCACTTTCAAAATCTATTTTTGAAATTACTAAAGTTGAAGACGAATCACCTTTCTATCAGCTAAAAGATTTGCCAGTCTTTAAACTTCGTGCGGAATTGTTTGAATACAACGACGAAGATTTTGATACTGGTGTAGAAGGTATAGACAATGTTGAAAGCGCTCATGCTTTCCAAACTGTGTTTACCTTTCCTGAAATTACAGGAGCATTTGTATTTAATGAAACAGTAACTCAGGTTAATGGTTCTTTTACCCTAACAGGTGAAGTTGTCAACATAGACAATTCAAATCCATCTGAAAAGAAAATATATGTCGCTCACACTGGAGGTGCTTCTGATGGCGAATATCATGATTGGAGTACTAACGCTCCTATTGTTGGATCCACATCAGGTGCTACCGGCACTCCTAGTGTCATAGGAGAAGACTTACAAGACGGCGCTATGAATGACGCATTCAATACTACATCACAAGGCGGTACTATAGACTTCATTGATTTCTCTGAATCTAATCCGTTTGGAGATCCATAATGTTTGGCGATCATTTTTATCATCAAAGAATAAGAAAAGCAGTTGCGGTGTTTGGATCGTTATTTAATAACATCAACATTGTAAGACAAGACAGTGCAGGTAAAACTTTATCTCAACAAAAAGTGCCTTTATCTTATGCTCCTAAAAGAGATTTTCTTGCACGAATTGAATCTATGCAAAATGGAGAAGATTACGAAAGACAGGTTGCATTAAAATTACCCAGAATTTCATTTGAAATTTTAGCTATGAATTATGATGCGACAAGACAGTTGCCTAAAATGAACAACTGCGTTACTTTTCCTTCATCTTATAATGGAAAAGGGCAAAGAGTTTATTCACCTGTTCCATACATAATTTCTTTCCAATTGAACGCATACGCTAAAACTCAAGATGACGCATTACAAATTGTTGAGCAAATATTGCCTTATTTTACACCCCATTACACCGTCACTGTTAAGCCATTAAATGATTTAGATATTAAAGAAGACACACCTATCACAATGACGGGAATTACATTTAGTGATGATTACGAAGCGGCTATAGAAAACAGACGTACTATCATTTATACATTAGATTTTGATATGAAAATCAATTTATATAAAGATGTTTCTAACAGTTCTGCCATTATCGAAGAAGCGTGTGTTGAGTTTCTCAATCTTAACGCATACCCAGAAGAAGAGTTATTTTCTAAAGTATGTCTTGATAGTGCTTTTGCGGCATCTCCTTTATCTATAGAGCCTATCGAAGAAGTGCCTTTAACAGTAGAAAATTTTATGATAAAAAATATTCCTTCTTCAGCAACATCTATTACAGTGTCAGATCCTTTACACGGCACTGCTTCGGGATCATTAACAAATGTATTAACATCGACAGACGGCGTGATAAGTGCGGTAGCTACTTATACATATACTTCCGATATCGACTATAGTGGATTGGATTCTTTTAATATCAATGTTCTTGGTGACTTTGGTTCTAAATTATATCCTATTGCTGTTAATGTTGCAGCGATTTCAGACGCTATAAATGATGTTGTTAATGTGACGTTGGATACTCCACAGATCTTTAATGTTGCAACAAATGATTTGTGGACAAATACAACATTAGTATTTTCTTTGGCAGCAGGAGGAGATCCTCTCAATGGATCTGTAGAAGTCCTAAATTCTGCCACAGGACAATTTAGATATACACCCAACGTAAGTTATACTGGAACAGACTCTTTTGTTTATCGAGTTACACCAGAAATTGGTACATCAGAAGTTGCAACTGTTAATATAACTGTGTCATAGACGCATAAATAAACTTAAGAAAAACGAGATTTTAAAAAATGGCAGACGTTAAACTATCCCAATTAATTGCTTTTACTCCTGTATTGTCAGATGAAGTTATTGTTAATGATGTCAGCTCATTGACGACCAAACGATCCACATTACAAGATATACGTAATTTAGCAAATACTAATATTGATGATGTAGCAGGTGGTTCTCAAGTAGATGGAAATTTAAGTGCTAGTGGATCTATAACCGGCACAACGGATATCACCTTTTCTAATACATTAACTGATGGATTTGGCAATAGCATTACTAATTTAGACGAACTTGTAGCAGATTCCAAAGAAATAGATGCTGTAGACAATCAAACATTAACTGAAGGATATTTAATTTTTAGAGAAAACGCAACAGGTTTTGATAGTTCATATACGAGCACAGGTCTTAGATATGATACTACAGGTGATTTAGCCACTTTAAGTGCGCCAGCATTTTCTGGTAACGGTGCGGAATTAATAAAAGTTGATAGTGCTTATCATTCACAAATAACTGATTTAGCTGATCAAGTAAATATTCAAGATCCAATATTGAATAGTATTACTGATACTCTTTATGCTACGTTTTCTACAACCAAAGACGGCGCTTCTGTTTTGTATGTAGATTCAGATTTAAGACATGATCCAGCAACAAATCAATTTGGTGGACCTGATATATTTTTTGTAGGTGATGGATCATTATTAGAAAATGTTGGCGGAAAACAAATTCAAGCCAATCTTACCGAAGAAGACGCAGATCATAGTGTTTTATTTCGTTTGGATACTACTGCTGAAACATATGATAGCACTAATATAGACACTGCATTTTTATATAATCCTGGTACAAACATAATTAAAGGTACTACCGAAACTGAACTTTTTTTATTTGGTGGTTCACAATGGACAAAGAAAACAGATTCTATAATCAGGGACCCTTTATTAGCTGAGCCAGTTAAAGATTATGTGACAGGAAAAGCCAGCACAACAGGATACGACAGCGTTGGTATCCATGAACATTTTTATGTTGAAGGTGATACTGTATACGCAACAAAATTTTCTGGTAACGGTTCAGAGTTAACTAATTTATCTCTTTCGATAGCGAATGAAGTAAAAGTTGTTAATGCAGATGCCAACAACGGTACTTCATATATTCATTTTGGAAGTGCTTCAGGAGCTCCTGCTGATGAAGTCAACGCTTCCAGCAATCTAAGATATGTTCCTGATATTTCTAAAATTAATAACATCAGCAACACTGGTGCTATGTATTTTGGAGCAGACAGTGATGTGGGAATTTCTGTTAGTACGGGCGTAGCATATTCATTTAACATGACCAATAATGGTAGCTCTGCTTATACCTTTAGTGATGCAGGAAATGTTTGGTTTCCTTCCGCAGAAGACAATCCGGTATTGTATTTGAGGAGAGGTGATACATATAGATTTGATCATAATCATACAGGTCATCCATTTTTAATTACTGAAGCGGATACTAGCACACCATACACCACAGGTGTGTCAGTAATATCAGGAACAGATGAAGTTGGGATTACACAATTTAAAGTACCTATGAGCGCTCCGAGTTCACTTTATTACAAGTGTACTAATCACGGCGGAATGGCAAATACCATTACTGTAGTATAAAAATATGCACACTCGTTTTATAGACAAAAAACGTAGAAATTTAAATCTGCGGGAAATGAAAGTCGAAAATGTTTTGCCCGAACATTTTGCGGCGTACTATCCTAATTTCATTGCTCTGTTAGAACGATACTATGAATTTCAAGATCAGAATAGTTCTACTGAATTATTAAATCATCTTTTTGCGACACGCGATGTCACAGAAACAGATATCACTTTGCTTTCTTATATCGAAGATGAATTGCTTTTGGGTGATGCATACTTTGATGGTTTAAGAAAAGAAAACAATGCTGCTGAGTTAAGAGCCGCTGCTAATTTCTCTAACATTTTATTTCGATCAAAAGGAACTAAGTTTGCAATTGAGTGGTTCTTTAGATCATTTTATAATGAGGATGTTGAAGTATTATATCCTAAAGAAAATATTTTTAAAGTAGGTGACACTGATTCTAAAATTGGACCAGAATCCTTAAGATTTCTTACTGACGATAAATTATATCAAACTTTTGCCTTATTAGTTCGCGTTGGCGTTTCTATCTCTGAGTGGAAAGATGTTTTTAAATTGTTTACTCATCCAGCAGGAATGTATTTAGGTAGTGAAGTATCGATTACTGATGATATTTTGGCGGCATTACAAGCGTTAGAGATTACGAATTCTCTTGATAATGTTCCGTCTAGACTTAGTACAGAATATTCTTTTCAAACTTTAATTACAACTCAAGAAGAAGGTAGAGAGTGGACATTTACAGTTCAAGCAACTGAAACTCCATATGAAAAAGATGCTTTATATTGGTATGGCGAACACGGAACAACAACTGACGCTGACTTCGGAATCAATAGTTATGATCAAACTTCTGGTTTGCCCGATATTAACAATCCTCAATACTTTGAATTAAACGGTTCAGGAGGAACAGCACAAGGATCATTTAATTTAAATACCATTTTAGATTCATATGGCAATCCCGAAGATCTAGCTTCAGAAACTTTTACCATATATGTAACTGATCGTGCTGGTAGAATTATATTGTCTCAAGTGTGTAACTTAGAAGATCGATTGCCTGGTTGGGTTTTAAGAATTAATGGTTCTGTAAGTGGTAGCACAATTGATATCTTAGAAGGATCAAATATTGAATTTGTTATGAGTTCTAATGATTTAGAAGTCCTTCCTAATAATGGAGAAGCAGTGCTTAGATGGTATTTTGAACCAGGCACTGCTGTCGATGCTGATTTCGAAGGAACTATGCCTTTATTAGGTAGCGCTCAAGAATTTATTGTTACTGCAGGATCAGGATCTTTTAACGTCAAGTCTATTTTGGATGGCGCTGAATCTGCAGACGAAACTGCTACATTTAAAATTATAAATGAATACGGATATGAATTAAAGACGCAAGAAATTCGAATTATAAATGTTCTTCCAAGCATTAATGCTACTTCACCTGATATTCAAGAAGGTCAAGATTTAGTAGTCACCGTTGATATCACTGCATCCCAAGGTTCGATTCCTTCAGATATTAATGAAGAATTGACTTGGACCATATTAAATCCTGATAGTAGATTTCCATCTTCGACAGGGACGGCAAATTATACTGGATCAACTTTATTAATAAATATACCTACAACAGCAAGTAATACTTTTGAACCAGTAGTACAAAACACTGTCGAAATTTCTGGTTTAGGTGTTACCGGTAATAGTACTTTTAGTATTACTAATTTAGATCCTGAATACGCACTGGTGGCGGATAAATCAATAGCGCCCGGTGGTGAGATAGTAACATTTACTATCGGAGGAAACAACATAGATCCTAGTATTCCTGTTTATTTTTATATAGATCCTACCGAAGTCACTTCAGCCGATTTTGCTGCTGTAGCATCTGAACCATTTCCTGATTATTATCCACTAGACGCTAACCGTCGAGAGGTTACTACTTCTACTACACAATTAAAATATTCAATAGATCCTGCTCGTATTAATAATGAATTATATCAAGTAGGAATAAATGATATTTCAAGTGGTGGTGGTGCCAATAATATTTTGGCAACTTTGGATCTTAATATTCAAGGATCGACACCTGCTATTACTGGCATAACTCCAGCATCTACAAATATAAATGAAGGTTCTATTTTTGAAATGGTTATATCAGGCACTGACGATACATATAAGTATTGGTTTGTTGGTGATATTACATCTGCTGATTTTTCCGAGGTGAGAAAAGATCAGAATGATGGGCTAGGATTAGTTAGTGCTGAATTTGGAACTTTTACTGATAAAAAAGATATAACACTTACAAGTGGAAGCGCTGATATACGGGTTACAGTTTCAGAAGATGTTCTTCGTGAAGGAATGGAAAATTTTCAACTTGTAATAGGTGAAAATAATACTGGCTCAGAAATAGCGATTTCGCCTGTTTATACAATTTTAGATACTTCTGCAGCTACTTATGAAATTACCACTGTCGATGCTCAAGATGAAATTATTACCAGCATAGCCGAAGGTAATGATTTAAAGGTGAACATTGCTGTCAGTGCAGGACAACCAGTAGAAGATTTAGAAATCGAAATAACAGGCACAGACGCCAGTACTTTTTTCAGTAGTACTGTTCAAAATACGAATAGTATTCCTGGTGGTATTGCTTCAGTAACTTTTCCTAATAATCCCGCTGATGCAATTATTGACGGTCCTAGAACAATAACTATAACGGCATCAGTTGAAGGCACAGAGGTTGCTTCTGGTTCGATAACATTGACAGATGCGGGAGAAGTTTGGAATTTCGAATTAGCAACTATTGAACCTGTATCATTAGGTCAATCTATTGTTTGGAGTACTGATGTTTATAATTTAGGTGATTATCGAAGAGTTGAAGCTCGATTTACTGATATGGTTTTAGTACCTTTATGTACTATTCCTTCAAATGGAGAATCCGATTATATTTACACTTATAAAAACACTCCCGGCACTTTTCAAGATTTGGGTGTTGAAAATGGTATGTATGTATGGGCTGATTTTGACAATGAAGATCATTTTGGATATCCTAATGGTCCTTTCGAAGAAATTTCTTATCCTAATCCTCCGGCGCCGGCGCTAGCCCATGGTACAAACGCCGTACTTATAGGTAAAGTTACTAATGCTACTATACCTTCTACGTCAACACAATCCAGTGGAGAAAGGTATTCGCTTATTTTAGATAGAACTATGGCAGACATAACCGATACCAACGGACCAAGCGATACTTTAGCAAAAACTTATTATTTTGGAACTGAAGAAACATTTTCCATATATCCGCCTTTTAAACAATTTGTAGTGAGAGAAGATGCTAATGAAAGTTCATTTAATAATATTACAGTAAATAGTGTAAATGATCCAAGCCTGTTTTCAGGCGATCAGAATTTTAGTTGGTCTTTGTATAAACCTTTAGAATTATCTCTAACTAATCCAGGATTTGCCTTTACATATGATTCAACGGCACTTGCCACTGATCAAGTTCTAGTATCATATCCACCTGTCACTGTGCAGTTAGATGGAAATAATTGGAATTTGTCCAATATTTTTTATAGTGGATTTTCTAAAGCACAAATATCAATTACCTTTCAAGCTTCTGACGGCAAAGTCGTATTTTCACCTTTACCTTCTGGATATGATTCTTCAACCGCGTTTAAAGATGGTGTTAGTTGGTTGACAGATAATAATGGTAATCCTTGGGAACAAACTTGGCTAGGAGCAGGGGGGAATGCTTCTGATTATATGATTAGGTATCGTGAAGATTTAATGTCAGACTACACCGACGATGTAATTACTCCTACAGGCACTTCGAACAACGGGTATTACCGTCTAGATGTGTCCAGAACATGGACACAAGAAGATGAAACAGGTAATGGTTTATCATCATTTTCTAGAGGTGTGATAGAAATAGCCGAGTATACTTCTGGATTCCCAGGGCCTGTACTCGCCTCAGTCAGACTAGAATTACTCGCTAACTATGAACCTTAAGATTAATTAACTAATGGTATTATTATGAAACATCATGACAAAGAAACGCCTGAAGGAAAAATCGATTACGATTATGATTACTCTCGGGCTACATATTATGAACTCATAGAAAAAGGAAAAGAATCTTTGGATCTTATGATTGAGGTTGCACGAGAATCCGAGCATCCTCGTGCTTTTGAAGTATTATCAGGAATGGTTAAAAACATATCTGATGTAAACGATCGGCTGATGGATCTAAATAAAAAACAAAAAGATATAAAAATGCCTGATAAAACAGAACAAAAACAAATTACAAACAACAATGTGTTTCTAGGAAGCACTACGGATTTACAGCGACTATTACAGAATGAAGAAAAGGTGATTGAAAGTGACTCAAGTTCTACGAATGTCGAATGATACTTATCAATATAATCATCTTGTCAAGAAAGACGGTGTAGTCCAAGAATGGACGCAAGAAGATGTTATTGAATATGCTAAATGTATGCAAAATCCCGCTTATTTTGCTGAGACCTATGTCAAAATTATTTCATTGGATAGGGGTCTTGTTCCTTTTAATCTTTACCCCTATCAAGAACGCATGTTCGAACACTTTAACAATAATAGGTTTAACATTGTACTTGCTTGTAGACAGTCTGGCAAATCAATTTCATCTGTCGCCTACTTACTTTGGTACGCAATCTTTCACCCAGAAAAAACAATCGCAGTTCTCGCAAACAAAGGGTCGACTTCACGAGAAATGCTTGGGCGTATTACACTCATGCTGGAAAATCTTCCTTTCTTTTTACAGCCTGGTTGCAAAACTCTTAACAAGGGTAGTATCGATTTTTCTAATAACTCTAGGATTGTTGCTGCTTCTACCTCTGGGAGTTCTATTCGGGGTATGTCTGTTAATCTGCTCTATCTCGATGAGTTTGCTTTTGTTGAGCGAGCGTCTGAATTCTACACTTCCACCTATCCAGTTATCTCCTCGGGTAAAGATACCAAGGTTATTATTACATCTACGGCAAACGGCATTGGAAATATTTTCCACAAAATTTGGGAAGGCGCCAACCAAAAAATAAATGAGTTTATTCCTTTTCGTGTAGATTGGTATGATGTACCAGGCAGAGACGAAACATGGAAAGAACAGACCATAGCCAACACTTCAATACTACAGTTCGATCAGGAATTTGGCAACACCTTTTTCGGAACAGGTGATACTTTAATAAACGCACAAACATTAATGCAATTACGAGCAAAAAGTCCTATAGCTCATTTTGAAGGAGGTGATCTTTTAGTTTACGAAAAGACGCAAGAAAATCATGACTATATCATGTGTGTTGACGTAAGCAAAGGAAGAGGCCAAGACTATTCTACATTCAATATCATCGACATTAGCGAGAGACCTTTTAAACAGGTGGCTGTGTACCGCTGTAACACTATATCGCCTTTGCTCTTTCCTAATATTATATATAAGTATGCGAAAGTCTATAACGAAGCATATGTTGTAATTGAATCCAATGATCAAGGTACTTTGGTAACAAATGGATTATATCTAGATTTGGAATATGAAAACATGCATGTTGAATCTGTAACCAAGAACAGATTAGGCATAGAAATTAATCGCAAAAATAAAAGACTAGGTTGTTCAGGAATAAAAGATTTATTAGAAGAACATAAACTAGAAATTGTAGATGAAAATACTATCATGGAAATTTCAACGTTTTGTCTTAAAGGGCAATCATATGAAGCCAGTGATGGCAATCATGATGATCTAATGATGAACTTAGTTTTATTTGGTTATTTTTCAACCGATAATAGATTTACTGATCTTACCGATATTAATTTAAAAGAACTTATGTTTACGCAACGTGCAGAAGAAATTGAAAATGATTTAGTCCCTTTTGGATTTCATGATGATGCCAGTGATATGATAGATGAGTTAGAAAATAGAGAAGAAATGAAAGATCGAGGTTGGTCCATTCCATGGGAACCTGATTGGTAACATGTTAAGATTTCATAGTATATAAATAAATACATTGATTAATTTCCGTATTATGAATATCTTATTTATGTTAACGAAAAAAGGACACGATTATGGCACTTTTACCATCAGAGTCTCCAGCAGTCACCGTCAGAGAAGTTGACTTATCAGGTGTTGTGCCTGCTGTTACTTCATCCACTGGTGCTATTGTTGGCGATTTTAATTGGGGACCCGCAAACAAACCTATTCTGATCGGAAACGAAGCAGAGTTGACAAGTCAATTTGGATCTCCTACTCTAGTAGTAGACAGCGACAATACAGATTTTTTATCTGCAGCCGCTTTCTTAAAATACTCAGGCACATTATATGTTACCCGAGGTCTTGACGCTACAGCAACGAACGCGGTTGATTCCGATGCAGCAGGCTTAACTAATCAGCCTGGCAGTGGAGAATCAGATCCAATTGGAAACCTAGATGATTGGCAAAATTCGTCTTTTGTCAATGACATTAATCGCATTGTTGCAAAATATCCAGGACTTGCAGGAAATTCATTATCTGTTTCTATTTGCCCATACTCTGAAACCGATGCTGCTTTTGGTAGTTGGGCGTACAAATCTTTCTTTGATGGAGCACCAGGAACTTCTTCTTATGTCGAAGCAAGAAGCACCGACAGTGCGTTAGCACATGATGAAATTCATGTGGCTGTTATCGATGAAGGTGGTAAATTTACTGGCACTCCAGGATCTGTACTAGAAACTTGGTCTTACTTATCTTTAGCTACAGATGCAAAAACACCAGACGGTACTAACAATTTTGCTCTTGATGTATTATCTGATAAGTCACAGTACATTTGGGCATCTGCTATTGATACTGGAAGACCTACAAACTTATCTGCTTCCGAATTTTTAACTGCATCAGTAACAGACAATACTGTTAGAACACAATCTTTTAATGGTGGTAATCAAACATCTGGAACTTTAAGTTTGGCTGAATATCTGGTCGGATTTGATCAATTCGAAGATGAAGATACTATTCAAATAGATTTTCTTATCGCACCTAAAATGGCAACTAATAATGATCAAACTTCGCTTGTTGCTGATTTAGTATCGACTGCTCAATTAAGAAAAGACTGTGTTGTTGTTACTTCTCCTGCTAAAGAATCGATTGTAAATGTTTCTGATCCCGATCAAATCAAGACTAATGTTGTTGCTTTTGCCAATGGTCTACCATCATCATCATATTTAATTGTAGATAATAACTTTCTTAAAGTTTATGATAAGTATAATGATGAGTATGTGTTTATTCCCGCAGCAAGTTCTACCGCAGGGTTAATGGCAGCTGGAGATTTTTCTTCTGCTCCATGGTATTCTCCTGCAGGTAACAGGAGAGGTCAATATTTTGGCGTTTCTTCACTTGCATGGAATGCTACTAAATCACAAAGAGACACACTTTACAAAGCAGGCGTTAATCCTATTGTAAATCTTCCTGGACAAGGCATCTTACTTTTTGGAGATAAGACTAAACTAGGACGTCCTTCTGCTTTTGATCGAATTAATGTTCGTAGACTATTCTTAGTCATGGAACGATCTATCAAAGCAGCCGCTCAGAATGTAATGTTCGAATTCAATGATGAATTCACACGAGCGGAATTTGTTAACATCGTTGAACCTTTTTTGAGAGAGATTAAGGGGAGACGCGGCATCACAGACTTCAGAGTTGTTTGCGACGAAACAAACAATACTGCTAATGTGATTGATAACAACCAATTTATTGCTGACATCTTTGTCAAACCCGCACGTTCTATCAACTACGTTACTTTAAGTTTCGTTGCAGTTAGAACTGGTGTTGACTTTGAAGAAGTAGTAGGTTTGGTATAAGCGCACTAAGGAGAAATAAACAATGGCAATTTTAGGAGTCGATGACTTTAAATCAAAACTGCGAGGTGGTGGTGCGCGACCGAATTTATTCAAAGCGACCATCAACTTTCCATCATATGCAGGAGGTGATGTTGAACTAACATCTTTCATGTGTAGGGCGGCACAGTTACCACAATCAACAGTAGAACCTTTGGCTGTTCCATTCAGAGGAAGAATTCTCAATGTGGCTGGCGATAGAACTTTCGAACCATGGACTGTGACTATCTTAAATGATACTGACTTTTCGGTTCGTGATTCGTTTGAACGATGGATGAACGGAATTAATGGTCATCAGACCAATTCTGGTATCACAAATCCTGTTGACTATCAAACTGATTTGATTGTAGATCAATTAGATCGTGACGAGTCAGTAATTAAACGATACAATTTCCGAGGCGCTTTCCCAACAAGCGTAGCAGAAATTTCTTTGACATATGATAATGGCGGAGAGATTGAAACTTTTGATGTTTCTTTCACTTACCAATATTGGGAGTCAAATACAACGAGTTAAAACTCGTCTAAATAACAAGGTGTCTACGGGCACCTTTGTTATTATTATTAGGAAAAAGTATGGCAGACAACGATAACTCATTATTGAAATTATTTGGATTTGAACTCAAAAGGTCTAGCAAGAAGGCGGAAACTAAAATGCTTCCTTCTATTGTTCCTCCTACTGACGAAGATGCCGCAGGTTATATTAGTACTGGCGCAGGAGCTTATGGTCAGTATATAAATCTGGATGGAGATTCATCAAAAGATAATGCACAACTTATAATGCGTTATCGTGGTGTTGCTATGAACCCAGAAGTCGATATGGCAATTGATGAAATTGTCAACGAAACGATTGTTTCTTCTGAGTTAGAGTCTTCGGTCGATCTTAAAGTAGACGAAATCGAAGCGCCTAAAAAAATTAAAGATCAAATATTAGAAGAATTTGAAAATATTATTTCTCTTTTAAAATTTAATGATATAGGTCATGATATTTTTAGATCATGGTATATTGATGGTCGTGTAGTACATCATCTTCTTGTTAACGAAGGTAATGTAAAAGCAGGCATTCAAGAAATTAGACATATTGACTCTGCAAAAATTCGTAAAGTGAAAGAAGTTAAGTATAAAAAAGATCCTAAGACAGGTGTTAAAATTGTAGATCGTATAGATGAGTATTATGTATACGAAGAAAAACCTGGTGCTAACACTGTACAAGGTGTTAAAATTTCAACTGATGCTATTAGCTATGTAACATCAGGTTTATTAGATGAGACTAAAAAGAAAGTTGTATCTCATTTACACAAAGCGTTGAAGCCTATCAACCAATTGCGAATGATGGAAGACTCGTTGGTCATCTATCGTTTGGCTCGTGCTCCCGAAAGAAGAATTTTTTATATTGATGTGGGTAATTTGCCACGTGGTAAAGCAGATCAATATATGAAAGACATCATGACCAAGTATAGAAATAAACTGGTGTATGACGCCAGTACAGGGCAGATCAAAGATGATCGTAAGCACATGTCTATGCTGGAAGATTTTTGGTTGCCTCGTAGAGAAAACGGGCGAGGTACTGAGATTAGTACATTACCTGGTGGTGATAACTTAGGTCAAATTGATGATATTATATATTTTCAAAAGAGATTATATCGTAGTTTAAATGTACCTGTCAATAGATTAGAACAAGAAAATCAATTTAGTTTAGGAAGATCTACTGAAATTACTCGGGACGAAGTTAAATTTCAAAAATTTGTAGATCGTATTAGACGCAGATTTGGCACCATGTTTTTGGGTATTCTCAAAAAACAGTTAATACTTAAAGGTATTATTACTGCACAAGATTGGGAAGAATGGAAAGACGATATCTATATTGATTACATTAAAGATAATCATTTTTCTGAACTAAAAGACGCCGAAATTTTACAAAATCGTATAGCGCTTATGAACGAAATCACTCAGTATGTTGGTGAATACTACAGTAAAGAGTGGGTTCAAAAGAATGTTCTTATGTTAGATGATGAAGAAATCGTGCAGATGAAAAAACAGATTGATAAAGAAATGACAGAAGGTGACATACCTGATCCAGAAGAAGAGGAAGAAAAAGAAAAAGAAAAGATCGCTATGGCGAATCAACCTCCTGCTCCTACACCTGTGACAGTTGTTCCGGGCACTGATAATCCAAGCGAAATGGAAAGACAGAAAGATGCCGAAGACGCCAAGAAAAAGAAAGAGAAAAAGGAAGATTACATTCCTACTAACAGCGACGAATTGACGGAAGAATTGACCAGGTATATGGCGCGACTTAATGAGCAAGATTGATACTATTTCTACTGCGTTTGCAGTTGTACATACGCAAAAAGAAATCGAAAAATTAGAAGATAAAATTCTCGCCGCGCTCGAAGATGTTCAAGCTATTAGAGGGTCTAAAGGTGATAAAGGCGTTAAGGGAGATCGTGGACCTATAGGTAAAACTGGACCTCGGGGTAAAGTTGGACCAAATATTAATATAATAGGATCGTTTGAAAGTTTCGAAGATCAATCTTCTTTGACTGAAAATTTTACTTATGCTAATCCTGGTGACGGTGTTGTTGATAAAAAATCATTAGATTTTTGGTTGTACACAGGAACTATGTGGGAAAACATGGGTCCTGTTGTTGGACCACAAGGAGAACAAGGTCCACAAGGAGAACAGGGTCTTCAAGGTGCTAGTGGACAAGATGGTAGAGACGGTGCTCAAGGTAAAACTGGAAATAAAGGAACAAAAGGTGATAAGGGAAATCAAGGACCCAAAGGAGACACTGGAAGAACTGGTGACAGGGGCGAAAAAGGCGTTCAGGGCATTCAAGGAGAACAGGGCATACGTGGCCCAATGGGGATTAAAGGAGAGGATGGAGCAATTGGACCACAAGGAGAACGGGGCGAAATTGGTCCCGCGGGACCCGCAGGTCCAGATTATAAAGAAAGATTTGAAGAAGCCCTTAAACGATTTAATGAACAATTAACGGAAAATAAAAATACAGTCACCGCGAATTTAGAAAGGCAGATTCACCAGATTAATCGTTCTTTAAGCACTCTTGGTGGTGGCGGTTCATATAAAATTGTTGACAATGCAGATGTAGACAAGTCTGCTATTAAAAATGTAGTAGGAGACGGTATTCTTATATACGATCCTGCTAAAAAGAAATTCGTTGTTCAATCATTTTTGAACATTCTTGATAGACTAAAGGCAGACTTAGAAGTGCAATACGATAAACTTGTTGATGAAGATGCTACAAACTCATATACTTATGTTGGTGAAGCGGTACCAGGCACAAATAAGTCCGACGGAATTTGGAGAATTAAAAGAATAAAAGAATTTGCTGATGGAGATTTAGAAATCATTTGGGCAAATAATTCCGCCGACTTTGATAAAATTTGGGACGACAGGGCTACATACGAGTATAACTAATGGCTGTACCTACTCTCACAAATACTCCAACAATCATCGATACAGCAGATGCTACTACAAACTGGTCAGGAGGTGCTGCTGAACCAGATGTGACTATCGATGAAAATGGCTCAATTAGTGAAACACTTCGAGCGAATGGTGCAACCCTATCCGTTACTACAAGTTTTACGTCTGCCGGAAATCATGTTCGTG
>Ga0209630_10001775_pt1 | contig 22276 bp, 14 predicted proteins | sample COG_01_FD_184745 | JGI IMG/M metagenome (GOLD analysis project Ga0209630, IMG submission 184745) | Pelagic Microbial community sample from North Sea - COGITO 998_met_01 (SPAdes) (version 2) | ecosystem: Environmental > Aquatic > Marine > Neritic zone/Coastal water | place: Helgoland, sampling... | reverse complement strand
TATGTTTTCAGGGTCAACAGAGGTAATGCCGAGAACATAACACACAGCAGAATTAGCTGCAGAACCTCTCCCTTGACATAAAATACCACGTGACTTAGCAAACTTAACTATATCATATACTGTTAAAAAATAAGGAGCATAATTAAGTTTTTTAATGAGAGCTAGTTCATATTTAACCTGCTTTTTTATTTTGAGAGGCACCCCCTTAGGATAACGTCGGCTCATACATAGATTAATTTGATATTCAAGTTCTTCATGAGTTGTACGGTTTTGTGAGGTCTGATCAATTGGATAATCGTATCCAAGCTCATCAAGGTTAAATTGACATTTTGTAATAATTTTTTGAACATTTTTAATAGCGTCTGGAAAGTCTGAAAATAATCTTGTCATTTCTTTCGGTGACTTTAAATAGCGTTCTGCATTACAGCTTAAGTGATAACCTGCACTATAAATTGTACATTTTTTACGAATACAGGTTAAAACATCTTGCAGAACTCGACGTTCAGACACATGTGAATGAACGTCATTGACGGCAACTATAGGCAAGGATAATTTTTCTGCAATCTGAGCTAGTTGTTTTAAAATTCTATTATCATTCCCATTATATCCTTTTTTTACAGAAATATAAACCCTGCTATTAATGTTATGCTTTAATAAACTTAAATGCTTAATAAAGCTCTCGCTGTATTTTCTATTTGATGGTATCGTTATGATTATTTGATCTTTACCCTTAGCAAATATTCCCTCCTTTATTATATCATCAAGAAATAAGTGACATGAACCTTTGAGGGCTCTACGTTTTCCTAATGTGAGGAGTTGTGATAACCGGCCGTAAGCAGAGCGGTTCGTTGGGTAGCATAGTAGGCTAGGATAATCTTTAAAGTCTAAACGACAGCCAATAATTAGTTTAATGCGGTATTCTCTAGCTGCAACATGAGCCCTAACTATTCCAGCTAGGCTATTTCTGTCTGTAATGGCTATGGCTGAGTAACCAAGGTTAGCAGCCTGTAATACGAGTTCATCGGGATGAGAGGCTCCGCGAAAAAAACTATAATTACTGGTTACCTGAAGTTCGGCATAAGTACTCATTAGGAGAAAAAACCGTGTAAATACCATTTTGTGATTTTTTGCGTACTATAGTTACCATTACGGTATACCCAGTAACGCTTACCCTTATGATCTTCTAATTTGTAGTAGTCTCTTTCTTTTGGCGCAAAGGTATTTGAATTTGATGAAAACTTTCTTGGTCTCCACCATTCAGGGGCAATGCGTTCAGGGCCTTCTGAATTCATTACTTTGTATTTTTGCTTACGCCAAATAAACATGATAGGCGGTCCATCTGGAATTGATGCTATAACATCAATTGGTAACGGTTGGGATAAAAGTTCTAAAGGTCTTGCTAAATGATAATTATTTAGAAATTTTGAAGTATTTGACCAGCTATTAGATACTTTAGTGCTATTAATTGCTAATACGGCTCTATTAGCTTGTTCAGGTATGTGGCTCTCAACCGGGTAAAAACGTATAACATTTTGTACGCCCAGTTTTCCTGATAAACGATCAATTAATTTAGCTATGTTGGTATTGGACTTTTGAGTAATTCCGTTATCGATGCTAAATTGATTGATGGTTAATTTATTGGTTTCTATAGCTTGTAAAATTAGTATTTCAATTCCAAAGCTAGCATCAATAGTGTCTAGTTTTTCTTGAAATAAAAAAGCTAAATGTTCTGGGTCTCGCGAGGGTTGGCTGGTACCAGTTTTTATACTCATATGAGTATTATCAATTCGAAATATACTAAATTTTAGTAATTGTGCACCAAGATTATTCTTTTCTAAAACTTTACAAAGTTTTATCAATAATTTATCCAGAGCAAATTTAATATCTTTTTTATTTCCGATTGGTTCAGGGAAAGAAATTCTTACTAAGTATTCAGGTTTGGAGCGGTAAGGTGATATAGGTTCATTCTCAAGTCCCAGGATTTGATCAAGTCTCTGGAGTAGTCCTAAGCCAAAACGAGATGTAAGAGGAGCCCTAGGCACATTATAAACGTCACCAATCTGATTTAAGCCTAAATTATGTAACTTTTCAGTTGTAGTTGGGTCTAATCGTAGTGCCACTATGGGATAATGGGCTAAAGCCTCTTTCTGAGATTTAGGTGGTATAATCGTTGATAGAGCGTTATTAAACCTAGCAACCGCCCACGCTGCTCCAGGGGTATCAGCAAGACCTATGCGTGCCTGATAACCAATTCTCAGACAATAGTTGTATAAATCCTTAACGAGTAGATGTTCGCCATCGTATAGGTGGTCACAACCTGTAATATCAATCCAAATGCTAGCACTGCCAATTAAGCTTACTAAAGGATTGTTTTCATTGCGATCAATAGCTGTCCATGGTGAGTAACGTTGGAAAGCCCTGACTAAGGTCTCTAATGTTTTTGAATCATTAATATAGTCAGCTTTTTCAATTAATAATTCAGGAAAGAGTGCTTTGGCGTCTGCAAGTGAGCAACCTGTTTTAATGCCTTTTAATTTTGCGGCATTATTGACAGCTAGTATACGTTTTACCCCATTTAGCTTCTGAACGGTGGCTAATGGAAATTCTTTATTGTTCTTTTCGTTAACCGTTATTTTGTACTTTGCTTTGATTTTTGTTCGATTGAGCCGATCCGTTGCAAAGGTTGGCAACCAAAGAGATATTATGCGTTTCATGACACCATTCCACCTGCCAAGATGTTTCTTGGCTCTTCCTTATTTTTTGTTTATTAAGATTAATTGAGCTGTATTTATAACGTTGTAACTCTAAATCCCATTTGGGAAAATTGGGCTTATTATGATATTGTGTGTTTAGACTTGGTGCAGATTTAACGTGCCACCGAGTTAATGCTGCATTAACTGTATTGGTATGTAGTTGATTGTTTTTATCTGTTTGTGGGTTAATTAATAGGGCTAAGCTATTGTTTGCTTCTGCCGCTAATTGTAAACGCCGACCTGCAATTGAAGGGACTTTATAAGGTCTTCCTACAATAATACTTAGGTCGGGATTTTGGAGGCCTTCTTCCATGGCCCAAAGAATTTCAGTATCATTTTTACTTTTAACAAAAATAATATGATCCGGGCTTATCCCAAATTGCAATAGTCCGTGACAGTATAAATTACATCTAGATTGACACCAAAGAATTGTTTTGTTTGAATCTTGGTTGCTAATTTTGTTTATTATTGTGGCTGCAAAACCAACTGCTGATGTATCTCCTGCAATTTCATGGAGGCCTACTTTAGGAAAACCACCCCACGGTAAAGCAGAATCAATTCTTTTTTCCCCAAGAGGAATAATTGGTATATTTGAAATAATTTTATTATTATTTGACTTGTTATTACTTTCTATTTGACTAATTCTATTACGTAATTTTTCTAATATTCCCGGACTCTTATAAGATTCTTTATTCCTATTAAATGCAATTTTAGAATATTTTAACTGCATTATTTCCTCCACTTAATTAACTCTAATTGTTCTTGTTTTGTTCTAATTTAGAGCGTGGGGTTTGTCAAATGGTAGATTAAGTGAATTTTAAAATCTATTTAATCCAATATCACTGACATTGATTGATGATGATCTATTATTTATTAAATCCGATATAATCTTTCCGGATCCTGCACACATTGTCCAACCAAGGCTACCATGCCCGGTATTGAGATAGAGATTCTCATACTTGGTACCCCCAATAATAGGCACTCCATCGGGAGTTAACGGTCGAAGACCAGTCCAAAATTCAGCTTGAGCATAGTCACCCGCAGCTGGGAATATATGCTCTGCAATATTCGAAATTGAATGAACTCGCTCATGATTAATATTTGTATTATAACCTGTGAACTCAACTGTTCCAGCTATTCTGAGACGTTCCCCTAATCGCGAAAATACGATTTTATGATCTGCATCAGTTATACTTATTGTTGGCGCGGCATTATAACCTGTTGTTGGTACTGTGACAGAATACCCTTTGGCTGGTTGAATTGGGATATTGATCCCAAGTGGTTTTAGGAGAGTAGGAGAATAACTAGCCAAAGATACAATTATTACATCAGAGTTCACTAATTCTTTATTAGTTTGGACTGATGTAACCCTATTATTTTTGATATTGATTTTCTCAACAATCTCATTATAACAAAAATTTACACCTAAATTAGATAAATATTTGGCTAGTCCAGTTGTAAATTTTTGAGCATCGCCACTTTCGTCATCTGGTGTGTAAATACCCCCAATAATTTTATCTGGGCTCGCACTGAATGCGGGTTCAATCTCAAAGATTTGTTTGGCAGTAAGTATTTTATTCTCGCAACCCAAATCTTTTAAAACACAAGCTTGTTTTGTGTAAGCTTGAAAATCTCTCTCTTCCCTACATACTTGAATAATTCCTTTATTTAAAAAGTCGTACTCTACTCCTGTATTTTGACGTATTTCGGGTAAAAGAGTTCGGCTATAAAGTGCTAATCTAAGATTCTTAGCTGTATTTAGTGTAAAGTTTTTAGGGTTGCAATTAGATAAGAAGCGTAAGCTCCAAACCCAAAGTTTAGGATCAAGACGCATTCTGTAGAGTAATGGTGCATCGTTGCGACCAAGCCATTTAAGCATAAGTTGGGGTGCTTCAGGCGATGCCCAAGACATGGCTTGACTGGCGGAAATTTGCCCACCGTTTGCAAAGCTTGTTTCCTGGCCAGCTGAGTTCTGGCGGTCGATTACCGTGACATCATGGCCATCTTTATGAAGGAAATAGGCTGTCGTGACACCAATAACTCCAGAACCTAGAACCAAAACTTTCATGAATTAAATGCCCGAGCCAATTAATGTAATATATTTTATATAGTTGAAATTAATCTATAGCCAAACAATTATTAATTTTATATCTTCACTTGCGAGCTCCATCAGTAAAATATTAATCTGGTTTATGACTTATAACGCTCCACCTAATGAAATTTTAACAACGGATCAAATGTATATTGCAGATGATCTGGCTATTAAATCTGGTGTGGATAGTTTTGACTTGATGCAAACAGCTGGTTTATCTGTGATAAGAGTTTTGAGAAAAAAATGGTCACGACGCCGTGTATTGGTAATTTGTGGTCCGGGTAATAATGGCGGAGATGGGTTTGTAATCGCAAGTGGTTTAAAAAATATTGGTTGGCCGGTAGAATTAGGTTTATTAGGTGATAAAAAGGATTTGGATAATGATGCACGTAGGGCGTCACAACTCTGGAAAGGTGAAATACAAAAATTATCTATAAAACTCGTAGATAATGCAGATCTCATTGTTGATGCGTTGTTTGGTGCGGGATTAAGTCGTGAAGTAAGCGGAATATCCAGAGAGATTATTACGATAATCAACAAAAAAAAAATTGATTGTATATCAGTTGATATTCCAAGCGGCATTAATGGTGATACTGGGCAGATTCAAGGGTGCGCTATCAATGCTAAAATTACAGTTACGTTCTTTCGCAAGAAGCCGGGACATTTAATGTTACCAGGTCGTTCTAAAGTGGGTGATCTAAAAGTTGTTGATATTGGCATCCCTAACTCAGTTTTATGTAGTATTGACGTAAATTTGAATGAAAATAACCCTAGGGTATTCTTAGATAAATTTAATTTTGCAGGTTTTGATGATCATAAGCATTCAAGGGGGCATGCGATAATATCAGGGGGAGATGATATGCCTGGTGCAGCCTGTTTAGCATCAGCGGCAGCGAGAAGGGTGGGTGCCGGTCTCGTATCGGTTGTTGCAAATATGATTTCTAAATCAATTTATTTATCGTCTCACCCTGGGACAATGTTTTTAGGTCTGGATGAGACGGTAGATTTTGAAACGGTAGTTTCTGAACCTCGATGTAACTCACTTTTGATTGGCCCAGGTAATGGACTGACTGCTGATATAAAATCTCGCATCATTACGGGTTTGCGCACAAGAAAGTCTGTTGTACTTGATGCGGATGCCCTCACTCTATTTAAAGATAATCCTTCTAGTTTATTTAAATGGATTAAGGGTCCAGTTGTCTTAACACCTCATAGAGGGGAGTTTTTAAAGCTTTTTGATTTTACTGGTAATAAAATAAATGATACTAGATCTGCTTCCAAGAAAAGTGGAGCAGTAGTGGTTTTTAAGGGTGCCGATACTATTATAGCTGCTCCAGATGGACGAATTGCAATTAATGCTAATTCGCCTTCAACACTAGCAACCGCGGGCTCCGGAGATGTCTTATCAGGGCTTATAACTGGTTTATTGGCAACTGGCATGCCGGCGTACGAAGCTGCTTGTGCTGGTAATTGGATTCATGGAGAGGCAGCCTTGCATTTTGGATATGGATTAATTGCTGAAGATATTATTGATGGTATTCCAGAAGTTTTAAGTTCACTTTAATAGTCTTAAAACTATGTAGGGCATTGTTGAAACACTGATTGAGAAAAAAATGATAGAACAAAAATCTTCAAATTTATGGAATAGGGCACTACAAAACCTTCAGATCGCATGGAACAAAATAGCGAGTGATAATAAGTTAGATAATGAAATAAAGCTCACACCTAATTTGAACCAAAATGATCATAAAAAAATTATTAAGCAAATGAATGCGTGTTTGGAAGCTCGGGGTGGTGAAGTTTCTGCTCGAAAAAGAGCCGCCACTCTCGGCTTTGCTTATCTATCCTTAAATGATGAAGGCAGAAAAAAGTTCCTCACCATACTTTCATCAGAATATGGAACTGATAGTAAATTAATTAAAAAAGCAATTAAAAGCTTATTCGACACGGAAAAAAATGATAGCCAAAATTTATTTCATGCAGAGCAACAGCTACAAGAAACTTTAAAGCCGCCGAGGGTCAAACTATTACAACAATTTAATGCCTTACCGAATGGAATTAAATTTTTGGTTGATATGAGATCAGAGCTTCTTCTTTGGAAAAAAGAAAAGACAGAACTTTGTGGGTTAGAGAGTGATCTTAAGTTATTATTGTCAGGGTGGTTTGATGTTGGTTTCTTGGAACTAAAACAAATAACTTGGCAAGCCCCGGCAGCTCTTTTGGAAAAATTATTTTTATATGAAGCTGTTCATGAGATAAAAGACTGGGGCGATTTAAAAAATAGACTAGCATCAGATCGTCGTTGTTTTGGATTTTTCCATCCTAAAATGCCAGAGGAACCCCTTATTTTTGTATGGGTCGCGTTAGTTAATGGGATTTCGGCTAGCGTCCAATCTTTACTTGATGAAAATGCTCCATTGGGCGATGCGCAGAGTGCAGATACAGCTGTATTTTATTCAATATCAAATGCTCAATCAGGTTTGTCAGGAATAAATTTTGGTAATTTTCTTGTAAAGCGTGTAGTCGATAATCTCTCAAAAGAGCTACCTAATCTTAAGGCCTTTGCAACACTCTCGCCCATTCCAGGATTTTCTTCTTGGTTTGAGAAAAAAATGACTGAAGGAACAAGAGTGTTTTCAAACTCTGAACAGTCCAAAGTTTTAATGAAATTCACAAAAACTGATACCGTTGAGGGTGCAATAAAAAGCATAATTCAAAATAATCACTGGTATAAAGATAAACACCTTGTTTCGTTGGTGCGCGAGCCTCTTACAAAAATATGTGCCGAGTACTTATTATTAGAGAAACGCGAGAGCGGAACGGCTTTTGACTCTGTGGCTCACTTCCACCTGAATAATGGAGCTAGTATGGAGCAATTAAACTGGATGGCAGATACTTCACTTCGTGGAATTGATCAATCATATGGTTTGATGATAAATTATCTTTATGATCTAAGTTTAATAGACTCTAATCACGAAATATATAGAGCGGGAGAGACAATCGCTGCATCACATACAGTTAAAAATTTAGTAAAAAATTAGTAAATATTCTTATCAAAATGTAATTTTAGTTGAATTTGCTCGTATTCATTACACTTAATTCGGCTCTAAATCTAAATCAATAATCTTTTTTAAATTTGATGATTTTATGCTCGCCTCAAGAAAAGATGAGACGTTGATTATCTGGTTCTTTGGTATAGAAAACTTTACTCCATTAACAATATTTTCAGAAAATGCTTCCAACTCAGCTCTTTCAATATCGATCTCATTAAAGGTCTGTATTTGAGGTTTTTTGTTTCTTTCGTGCACTATCAAAGTATTATAATTTCGCATTTCAACGGTAGATTCTGAGCCAAAAATTTTAAGCCACCAAAATGGTGTGGTAACGTTTGATGTGCCTACATATCCAGTGACGCCATTTTTAAACCACAGTATACAGGAGGTGGTATCGTCTAGGTTTGTTAACACTCGATTACTACTTATTGCGAAAACTGATTTAATTTCTCCACAAAAACTGACCAATGTATCCACACAATGAAGCCCTCTATTTGTCATTGATCCAAGAGGCGACTCATCAGGACTTACTCGCCAAGAATCTTTATTTCTCTCTACTTTAAATGCCGAGTCACCCGAAAAATTACTTTCAATATGGATAATTGTACCCAATTTATCTGATTTGAGTAAGTTTTGTATTTCAATAATAACTGGATTAAATCGCCGATTGTACAATACAGAGAGAGTAACATTGTTCCTTACAACTTCTTCAATTGCGGAAACAGCATCATTGCGATTTAGTGTAAACGGTTTTTCACATGCAATATGTTTTCCGAAAGATGCAGCTAATTTAATTTGATGATGATGCTGACTATGAGGTGTAGCCAAAATGACCGCATCAATATCTTTTCTTTTAAGTGCTTCTGTGTAGGATTCTGTTAGTAAATTTATTCCTTTAGTTTGCGCGTAGTTTTGTGTTTCGATTGAATTTGTGCGAGTGAGCCCATACCGTATTTCAATTTTGTCGCTATGGCTCTGAACAGAGTCCACAAGTGTTTTGCCCCACCAACCCAATCCTACAATTAATGCTTTAATCATTTGGCTTCCTAAACTTTATGCTGACTAATATGTTATCTGAGTCATCGTTTTTCATTATTTAAAAACTCTTGACTGCAAAAATAGGGTATTAAGCTTTTCATCTGAAAGCAGGCGTTCTCTCTAGTTTGCCAATCTACGTTGGTTGTTGCTCGAACTATACTTCCAAAGGTTGTATAGCCTATCATGATTATTATTAGTAAAGTAGGAATTAAGTTTAAAACGTTTTTCTCGTAATTTTTTAGAATATTTGGTTTCAGGGTGAATTGTGAAATTATAGCAGATGCTAGCAGAATCCAAATCTCGTAATAAATTCGGTAGTGTTCGAGATAGCTCCGAAAACCACTAAATGCCTCCATTCCAATTGAAATTGATATAAATAAACCTATAACTAAAAATAGTCTCCATTTTTGGTGAACAAAAAAGTAGCTCATAGCCAGGGCTGATCCCCAGTACATCAACGTGTATGGCAAACTAAAAATATCGAAAACTAAAAAATTCTTATAAATAGTGGTAATTAAAGCATCTTTAAATTCAAGAAATAATGTTGCGAATAAATTAAATTCTGGGACGGATGATGGCGCTGTAATTAGAGATTGACGCGCGAACAAGCTCATATTGTCGATGAAATTAACTAGTTTTTCTGTGTTAATAATATTGTGGGAAAAAAAATTTGAATAAAATGCTATGGCCATTCCGCATGCAATAAAACTAATGGCTAGTGTAAATTCTCTAACTGACCTTTTGTCTAGTAAAATGTAAAAAGCCGTTGTAATGATAAAATATAACAAAATTAAAAATTGATAACCTGAATGAGAAACCGATTTTATTTCGGGTAATGCGGGAAAAGTTTGTGTCCATATCATCACGAAACTAGGTATTGAAATAGCTATTAGAATTAAGCAGGTAGAACTTACAATTGGAAGAGGGTAGGTGAGATGTGCGGGTGGATAAAATCTTGTCATTCTAACATTTATTAATAATCCCACGAGCGGAAGCGATAGAATTATTGGTATTATCTGCATTTTTGCCATCGTTGCCATTGTTGCAAAAAATGCTGCAAGAAATACAAAAAAGAATTCCCTCCAAATTTTGGAACGACCGGCACGCAGAGTAAAAAATAATGCGATGATAAAAAAAACAAAAGATGGAAGTTCAGTTCGCATAATTAAGGATTGTCTAACTAATCCGGGCGATATCGCGAATAAAATTGCAAATATCGCAGCTAAATTTTGATTTTTAATAACCATTTTTAGGATAAAATAAAATAAAATGCTGGCTAAAATCGATAGAAGAATAGAGAGGGATCTGCCAGCATACACGAGTTTTGCCCACATTGGCTCAAATTGCTCTAGCTCAGGTAATTGAGAAATTTTACTAAGGGGTATTATGTTAAATAAGTTTAAAGCCTCAAACCATTGAGATAAAATTAGGAAATATGTGTAGCCTGTGTGATCAAAATATGTTTGTGGTAATCCATCATTCATCCGTAAGGCATTATAAATTAAAATAAAATCTTGATCTGATGCAGATGAAATTTCTCGAAAGAATCCATGCCCAGATGCGACCACGGTAGTAATAATAATTAGAATTGTTATAATCGATTGATTGTAATATCTAATTGTTTGTTTATCTAGTTTATCCATTTTCGTAATGTTAAAAATCTCTATTCTCAATAGGTCTATTTGCTCTAAATTATTAATCTTAACTGGACTATTCGACTAGAATATCATTCCTAAAGTTTTTTAATGCACTCCTTTAAAAATAAAAGAAATAATTCAAAATTTTTGGAAAATGTATTATCTGTATTACTAGGTTTTTAACTGCTATAAATTCTGAGTAACATTTAGCACTAATTTAATATAGCATGTTTTATGGGTTCTCAAGTGATGGAAAATACGAAAAGAAAAAACTTTATTATAAATTTTTTTGATAAGTTAGCGCCTGAACGCAAAAGTTGGATTTATAAAAATCTAGCCTTCCATGCTAATGATATTAATTATATGCGTTTTTTAATACCACCAAATCAAAAGATATTGGAGCTCGGTTGCGGAACTGGCCATTTATTATCTGAGCTAAGCCCATCTATTGGAGTTGGGGTGGATTTTAGTCGACGTATGATCGACATTGCGCGCTCAGAAAATCCTAATCTCGATTTTCATGTCGGAGACATTGAAGATCCAAAAGTTGTTAGATTGCTCAAGGGGCCATACGATTATATAATACTGTCTGATTCAATTGGAATGTTTGAAGATATTGAGTCAACTTTGACCAACCTTCACCAACTTTGCTCTCCTGATACTCGCATAGTCCTTGCCTATTACTCTCAGATTTGGAATCCAATTTTAAAAATTGGTGAATATTTAAAGTTAAAAATGCCGCAAGTCGAGCAGAATTGGCTTGGCTTAAGGGATCTAGAGCGTTTATTTAATTTAAGTAATTTTGAAGTTGTTCGGCGAGAGTGGCGCCAGTTGATCCCAAAAAATTGGTTTGGTATTGGAAACTTGATTAATCGTTATCTCGCGACATTGCCATTTATCCGTTATTTATGTCTCAGAAATTATTTAGTTGTGAGGTCACGCAGTGTTTACTGTGATCTGCCTAAATCCGTAACGGTCCTAATACCGTGTCGAAATGAAGAGGGGAATATTGAGCCAGCAATTAGACGTATTCCTGAATTTTGTAATGACCTTGAGATTCTTTTCGTTGAGGGTCATAGCACAGATCGAACTTTAAGCGAAATTAATCGGGTTATAACTAAATATCCAAAAAAAAATATTAAGGTATTAAAACAACCTGGGCGAGGTAAAGGGGATGCTGTTCGTGCTGGCTTTGAAGTTTCTGAGGGTCAAATTTTAATGATACTTGATGCCGATTTGACTGTGCCACCAGAAATGCTACCTAATTTTTTTCGAGCAATTGCTTCTGGAAAAGGCGAATTTATTAATGGCTCCAGGCTAATATACCCAATGGAGGAGGGGGCGATGCGTTTTTTAAATCAATTGGCAAATCGATCATTCTCGATGCTGTTGAGTTGGCTAATGTCTCAGACAGTTACCGATACGCTGTGTGGAACGAAAGTTTTAAGTAAACAACATTATAAGCGCATTGCTGAAAATCGTTATTATTTTGGTGATTTTGATCCTTTTGGTGATTTTGACTTGTTATTTGGTGCGGACAAATTAAATTTAAAAATTATAGAGGTGCCTGTTAGATATGCTGCTAGGTATTATGGAGAGACACAAATTTCTAGATTCCAGGACGGCTGGAAACTTATGAGAATGGTTGGTTTCGCTTATCGTAAGTTAAAGGCGTTTTGAGGAAAAATATTTTTAATCACAAACCGCGTAAGCCACTCAATGGCCGGTATAAATGGATATTTTGAAATTGCTTTCATCAGATTGGATCGAAGCGCATCGACAAAACTGGAGTAAAAAATCTGGGTTACGTTATTATTACCATAACCAAATATTTGACCGTATAATATCAAATATTAAACCCGGACCGACTCTACAGCTGGGGGCCGGACCAGGTTTTTTCAGCCAGTATTATGATGGTATGTTGAATAGCGATTTTGGTAATAGATTCAACGTTGATGTCGAACTAGACGCACACGCTATTCCGTTAGCCAACGGCTCATTCGACAATGTAGTTGGAGTAGATATTTTACATCATTTTGCGAGGCCAGGGTTGGCATTGTCAGAATGTGCGCGTATTTTGAAACCGGGAGGAATGCTGTTGTTAGTAGAGCCATGGGCTGGGTTTGTAGGAAATATTTTTTATAAATTCATGCATCATGAGGAATGCAATGATATTGAGGATATATGGAATTTTGCTTTCGATCCTGAGACAAAATTACCGATGGAAGGGAATTCGAAAATACCAAAGATAATTTTTTCGGAACAAAAAAAGTATCTCTCATCCCATCTACCATCCTTACAATTAGAAAAACTAGAATATTTTGGTGTGCTTTCATATTTGTTAACTGGAGGCTTTGGGAAATATGGTTTGCCAGAGAAAATAATAAATTTGTTGATAAAATCTGAGGTTTACTTATCACAAGCTATTATGCGAGAGGTAGCACTGCGGGTTTTTATAATTCTACAAAAGAAATAAATAAAATCTTATATGGAATTAATACGGGAAGAGAAAGTTTAATTACTCCATTAAATTTCCTTTTTTTATCACGCGGGATATATCAAATGTCTAATCAATTAATCTAGTTTATCTGCCTAAGAGTTGCGAGATGGTTATAAATATTTGAGGTTATTTTGTAGCAACTATTTAATTTTTTTCAAGTAACGGTTTAAATTCATTCATAAAAGGTTTTAGAGCAATAACAAATTTCCTTATCCCCTCCCTAATATTTTGCTCTTTTTCTGGTGTAAATTCATTCTTAGCAATTTTTTCAAAGGTGGTGCTAAAGTTTAGCAATGCTCCACGCGCCGCTTTTTGGGCGATTTTTTTCGGAGCTTGCTGAAGTGAGTATGTTAAGGAAATATTCGCAGCTGAAATTAGCAAAACGCAGACTAAGGCGAATGCTCCCAGCTTAATGAAGAATGGTGTAAGGGTTAGTTTGAGGTCTTCACGCTCTTTGTATTCGCGCGGCAGGGGAATATTGGTCGTTTTTCCAATTTTGAAATAATTCTCTAATAAGTTACTTTTTGACTGCTCTAAATCTTTGTAAGCTATTTTGAGGTCTTTATTTTGAGCAAATAAGTTTAATTCGGGAAGGTGAAGTAGAAACTCGCTATCGTATCGGTGGATAGTAATGTTATAATTTAATTTGATAATTTCGTCTAAATTTGATGCAGACATCTTGCTCTCCATTATTTTTTTTAGTCTTTAAACTATCACATTCGTTTCAGAAGTATAAGAAAAAGGCATTTGGTATTTTATGAATTCATATTATGAAACTATTTCTGGCTTAAAATTAAGATTATTAATGCTAGCAATTTTCTAATTCATGAGTAGATATTTTCTATCTAGTTTCACAGATTTGGAGTAACTTAAAGTTATTTAAAATCCGATATGATGTTCAAATGAGCTGAATATCGAGATAAATGTAGAGTTCTTATCTTGTCAAGAATGTGGTGTAGGCATACTGCAAAAGAATATTTAACTGGTCTTGCAAAAGCATTGGTGTCGTTGTATTTACCGAGGCTGATGAGCTCTAATCATTTGTTGTAGCCTTATTTAAATTTTAATTAATTATTAGATAAAAGACAATATTTGAATTTTTTGAGAATGAGTTTATTGGCATTGTGCGGGTGTGGCGGAATTGGTAGACGCGCTGGTTTTAGGTACCAGTGGCTTAGGCCGTGGGGGTTCAAGTCCCTTCACCCGCACCACTTTTGGGTGAGGGTGGTTAGATTTTATAGTTTAGATACAGAATTAGTTCTATTAAAGACTGTTTGTACATTAAAAATTGGAAATAACTGAGGGCGGGAATAAGCATGCAGGTAACTGAAACCAATAATGAAGGGTTAAAACGATCTTATAAGGTTGTTGTGCCAGCAGAGGAAATAAAAATTAAAATTGATAATCGATTATCCGAAATAGCTAAGACCGCAAGTATGCCTGGATTCCGTCCAGGAAAAGTTCCAGTTACATTACTTAAAAAAACCCATGGACAAGCGATTATGGGAGAAATTCTGGAAAAAACAGTTAACGAAAGTTCACAAAAAGCACTGAGTGACAAAGACCTGAGGCCAGTTGCTCAGCCAAAAATTGAAATTGATAAGTTTGATGAAGGTTCTGATCTAGAATATACCATTCAACTTGAATTATTTCCGGAAATTAAGCTAACAGAATTTAAAAAAATTAAATTAGAGCGTTTCAAAGTGCCTGCTAATGAGGATCAAATAGATGAAATCCTTGGTCAGATGGCAGATGGACAAAAAGATTCTAAGCCTCTTAAAAAAACTCGACCTGTTGCCTCAGGCGATCTCGCCGTCATTGATTTTGTTGGGAGCGTAGATGGAGAGGAGTTTGCCGGAGGGAGCGCTGAGAATTATAGTTTAGAAATTGGTTCAGGGTCTTTTATACCAGGTTTTGAAGAGCAAATAATAGGTAAGAATATCGGTGATAAATTCGACGTCAACGTCACTTTTCCAGACGAGTATGCGAAGGAATTAGCTGGAAAAGATGCTATATTCGCCGTTGAATTAAAAGATCACAAGGAGACAATACCAGGTACCGTTAATGATGAAATGGCGATTAAAATGGGAGCTGAAAACCTCGAAGATTTAAGGAATAAGCTTAAAGAGAATCAGGAAGCAGAGTTAGGGCAATATAGTCGTCTGAGGGTTAAAAGAGAGCTTCTGGACATATTAGATAAAGAACATCAGTTTGAGATGCCTGATGGGATGGTAGAAGCCGAATTTGAAGCGATTTGGCAACAGTTTGAGCAACAACGTAAAGATCACCCTGAGAAAATAGAAGAGGAAGACAAAAATAAGACTGATGATCAGCTAAAAGAAGAATATCGTGTAATTGCATTACGCAGGGTCAAATTAGGCCTCTTGTTGGCCGAAATAGGCCGGGTAAATGAAATTTCGGTCTCTCAAGAAGAAGTAAATCGTGCCATTGTTCAGGAAGCCCAGCAATACAAAGGTAAAGAAAAAGAAGTGTTTGATTACTACAAAAATAACCCAGAGGCTATGCAGGGTATTCAATCTCCACTGTTAGAAGAAAAGGTTGTTGATTTTGTTATAGAGCTCTCCGATGTTCATGAAAAAATTGTAACGGTTGACGAATTAATGGCGGAGCCAGAAATCGGGAAAAAAGCGCAAAATAATACTGATACAGACAAGAAAACTAAAAAGAAATCTAGTCCAAAGAAAAATACGGCACGCAAAAAAAATGCTGACAAAGCATAATTACTAAATATTGAGGAAAATTTTTTGATGGTGGAAAAAATGAGTGATCCAGTAGAAGTTTATAATAATTCATTAGTTCCGATGGTTGTTGAAACGACCAATCGGGGTGAGAGGGCTTATGATATCTACTCTCGATTACTTAAGGAAAGGATCATTTTTATAACAGGTCCGATTGAAGATTATGTATCCAGTCTGATTTGTGCCCAACTTTTATTTCTAGAGTCTGAAAACCCAAAAAAAGATATAGCAATGTATATTAATTCGCCTGGAGGTGTTGTTACCTCGGGGTTAGCGATATATGACACAATGCAATACATTAGACCTTCAGTATCCACGGTTTGCATAGGTCAAGCCGCATCAATGGGTTCTCTTTTACTTGCAGCTGGTGCAAAAGATCAAAGATTCGCTCTACCCAATTCGAGAATTATGATCCATCAACCATCTGGAGGTGCTCAAGGACAAGCGACAGATATCGAAATACAAGCACGTGAAATATTATCCTTACGAGCAAGACTAAATGAAATTTATGTTACTCATACGGGACAAGAGTTATCATCTGTCGAAAAAGCACTGGAGAGGGATACGTATTTAAGTCCAAATGAAGCTCAAGATTTTGGCTTAATTGATCAGGTAGTTGATAAAAGGCCAGACCTTGATGAAAACAGCGGCAATAAAGATTCCGTCAAAGACTAAAGTTTTACCTGAGAAAAAATTATAGATTTAGTGACGATATAAGCTATGTTCTGAGTCAAAAATTTATGTTTTTACACTTAGACTTGCTCTATTGCGAAATATAAGAAATTATACGATATTATTATGTAAGAAATTTATTTCGGTTCCAGTTCGGGAGAGATAATGGCAAAGTCCACCAGTAGTGACGCAAAGAATACACTTTACTGTTCTTTTTGTGGTAAAAGTCAGCATGAAGTAAAGAAACTCATAGCTGGTCCAACCGTGTTTATCTGTGATGAATGCGTGGAACTATGTATGGATATAATTCGAGAAGAAAGTAAAACACAAGTTGTAAAATCTGGTGATGGAGTTCCCGCACCAAAAGAAATCTGCAGTGTTCTTGATGATTATGTTATTGGCCAGTATTTTGCAAAACGGGTTTTGTCAGTAGCAGTTCATAACCACTACAAGCGTCTTGGAGCCGCTGCTAAAACTAACGATGTTGAGTTGGCAAAGTCTAACATTTTGTTGGTTGGGCCTACCGGGTGCGGAAAGACGTTATTAGCGCAAACACTGGCACGTATACTTGAGGTGCCATTCACAATGGCTGACGCAACGACACTTACTGAAGCTGGCTATGTTGGGGAAGATGTTGAAAATATCATATTAAAACTGTTACAGGCTGCTGATTATAATGTCGAACGGGCTCAGCGTGGTATTGTTTACATTGATGAAGTCGATAAAATATCACGTAAATCAGATAATCCTTCTATCACTCGTGATGTTTCGGGCGAGGGTGTTCAGCAGGCACTTCTTAAAATTATGGAAGGTACAATAGCGAGTGTTCCACCCCAAGGAGGCAGGAAACATCCGCAACAGGAGTTTTTGCAAGTTGATACCACTAATATTCTTTTTATTTGTGGAGGTGCTTTTGCTGGATTGGATAAGATCATATCTTCAAGGGGGCAAGGTTCTTCGATAGGTTTTGGCGCTGACGTAAGTAACCCAGACGATCGTAAGACGGGCGAATTACTTAGAAGCCTTGAACCAGAAGATTTACTAAAATTTGGTTTGATCCCCGAATTTGTTGGAAGACTTCCGGTCTTGGCTACTCTAGAAGAATTAGATAAAGATGCGCTGATTACAATTTTAACTGAACCAAAGAATGCGCTGGTTAAACAGTATCAAAGACTGTTTGATATGGAAGATGTGAAACTTAAGTTTTTGGAAGCAGCGCTAGAATCAGTTGCAGAAAAAGCAGTTGAACGAAAGACTGGAGCTCGAGGTCTTCGTTCAATTATGGAAGACATGCTATTGGACACAATGTATGATTTGCCAGAATTAGAGAATGTCGAAGAGGTTGTTATAAATCTTGAGGTTGCTGAAGAAGGCGCTCGTCCGCTTTATATCTATTCGGATAGGCAAAAAAGTGATCTGGACAATAGTGCTTAGCGTAAGACAAATAGAACTTTTCAATTATCTTATACGAATGTGATTTTTAATCAGTTATTGAAATTGAAAGATAAAATACCATATTTAATATAGGTACGAACGTTAATTGAAATCTAATCCCCACAAGGAGTATTAAATTGTCAGTATCCGATAAACCAGTGATGTCAGTATTACCTTTAAGGGATATAGTGGTTTTCCCTCACATGATTGTACCTTTGTTTGTGGGTAGGGAAAAATCTGTAAAAGCTCTGGAAGATGTTATGCAAGAGGATAAACAGATCCTTTTGGTGGCTCAAAAGAATGCATCGGATGATGACCCCACTACTGAGGACTTATACAAAATTGGAACAGTTGCTACGGTGTTGCAACTTTTAAAGCTTCCAGATGGAACGGTTAAAGTTCTGGTTGAAGGTAAGTCTAGAGCTGAAGTGCAAAATTATTTGGATAATGATGATTTTTTTGAGGCAGAAATTGAAGAAAAAGCTGTATTGGGCCTAGATGGACCGGAAATAGAGGCGCTTTGTAGATCTGTGGTGGGTCAATTTGAACAGTACATTAAATTGAATAAAAAAATACCGCCCGAAGCACTTGTTTCGGTAAATCAGATTGAAGAAGCTGACAAATTAGCTGATACGGTAGCATCCCACCTCGCTCTAAAAATGAATGAAAAACAAGAGTTGCTGGAAATAGCCTCTGTGAGCGATAGAATGGAAAAAATTATCTCTTTTATGGAAGGGGAGATCGGGGTTCTTCAGGTGGAAAAGAAGATACGTGGTAGGGTGAAGCGCCAGATGGAAAAAACGCAGAGAGAATACTACTTAAATGAGCAGTTGAAAGCTATTCAACGTGAACTTGGGGAAACGGACGAAGGTAAGGATGAAAATTCCGAAATAGAAGAAAAAATCATTTCAACAAAATTATCTAAGGATGCGAAAGAAAAAACTGAGGGAGAGCTGAAAAAACTGCGGAATATGAGCCCAATGTCAGCAGAAGCAACAGTTGTAAGAAACTATTTAGATTGGATTCTTGGCATACCGTGGAAAAAACGTAGTAGAGTAAACAAAGATATAAGAAAAGCTCAAAATATTCTTAACGCTGACCATTATGGTCTTGAAAAAGTAAAGGAACGAATCTTAGAATACCTTGCAGTCCAGCAGAGAACAAAAAAACTGAAGGGTCCTATAATTTGTTTAGTTGGACCTCCTGGAGTTGGTAAGACATCTCTGGGAAAATCAATTGGTCATGCAACTGGTCGTAATTTCGTGCGTATGAGCTTGGGTGGCGTCCGAGACGAGTCAGAAATAAGGGGACATCGTAGGACGTACATTGGCTCAATGCCTGGTAAAATCATTCAGGGTATGAAAAAAGCGGGAAGTTCCAATCCTCTATTTTTGTTAGATGAAATAGATAAAATGGGTCAGGATTTTCGCGGTGATCCAGCATCTGCTCTTTTGGAAGTATTGGATCCTGAGCAAAATGACAGCTTTCAAGATCATTATTTGGAGGTTGATTATGATTTATCGGATGTAATGTTCGTGACCACTGCTAACTCTCTTCGTATTCCTGGTCCGTTGTTAGATAGAATGGAAATCATTCGCATAGAAGGATATACGGAAGAGGAAAAAGTTGAAATAGCGAAGTTACACTTGATTGATAAACAGATGGATGCTCATGGACTTAAAAAACATGAGTGGTCAGTATCGGATTCTGCACTCAAAGATATAATTAGATATTATACTAGAGAGGCCGGCGTGAGAAATTTAGAGCGCGAAATAGCAAATCTAACCAGAAAAGCCACGAAAGACATTTTAATCAAAGGTCTCAAGTCCATCAAGGTTACATCTAGAAATCTGGAGAAGTTTGCTGGTATTAGGAAGTATCGTTTTGGTGAAGTCGAAGAGATGGACCTAGTGGGCGTTACAACGGGGTTGGCTTGGACAGAGGTAGGCGGTGAAATGCTTACTATTGAAGCAGTTATGGTGCCTGGAAAGGGTAAAATGACTGTAACCGGTAAGCTCGGCGATGTAATGCAAGAATCTATTCAGGCTGCTCGGTCATTTGTTCAGTCGCGCTCTGCGGAATTTGGAATTATCCCAACTTTGTTTGAGAAGCGCGATATTCACGTCCATGTACCCGAAGGTGCAACTCCTAAGGACGGTCCCTCAGCGGGAGTTGGTATGACAACTTCCATAGTCTCGGCATTGACTGGTATTCCGGTAAGAAAGGATGTTGCCATGACTGGTGAAATTACTCTACGTGGTCGGGTTCTTCCTATTGGTGGCCTTAAAGAAAAACTACTTGCTGCTTTGCGGGGGGGTATAGTCAAAGTGATTATTCCAAAAGACAATGAGAAGGATCTTGCTGAAATTCCTGATAATGTAAAAAAGGGTTTGGAAATTATTTCCGTTACAGGTATTGAAGAGGTTCTTGAACACGCCTTAGTGTCTTCCCCCATACCCATAGATTGGGTAGAGGCGGCCGAGAAAACAGATGTTTCCTCAGCAGCAGTTGATGATGAAAATGGTCGAGCTGGTGTTGTAAAGCATTAATATATGCTCTTTTTACTTATCTGATTGATTCGCTTTGATGCATGATTGATAGTAAAAGTTCTGCTATTTTTATAAGAAAGTTATAACTTAAATGGCTATTTTATACTAATTTTAGTATAAATTGGCTGGTTTTTATAGTTTTCAACGAAATTAACTGTTCTTGGATTGACGTCGCAAAAAATACAGGATTAAACTATTTTAAATTAGTTTAAGTGCTGGGATTGTCCCAGTTTTCGCAACCCATTTAAAAAAAGGAAAAGGGGGCATTGGTATGAATAAGAACGATCTTATAGCAGCAGTTGCAGAGAAATCAGGTTTATCAAAAGCTGATTCTGGAAAAGCTGTGGATGCAGTTTTCGATTCAATATCTGGAACTTTAAAGTCTAAAGGTGAGGTTAGGATTGTAGGATTCGGTACCTTCTCAACGGCGGAAAGAAAAGCAACAACGGGTCGTAATCCAAGAACTGGTGAAGCCTTGCAAATTGCTGCTTCAACCCAGCCAAAGTTTAAAGCAGGAAAAGGGCTCAAGGACGCAGTGAACGGCTGATCTTTAAATCTAGCTGAATAGCTATAATGCCGGCCGTTATAACGTTTTGCCGGCATTATTTTTGGCTTAATAAAAGAATTCGATGTTTGTATAATGTGCTTTACACAATCCCTAGACTAATCTAAAAAAACGTGTTGGTTTTAAAAGTAACTAAGGTTTAAGGGCGATTAGCTCAGTTGGGAGAGCGTCACGTTTACACCGTGAATGTCGGCGGTTCGAGCCCGTCATCGCCCACCATTCCTTATCAATGATTTAAGTTAGATTCCTAACATTTAGCTTTAGTACTTTTAGTCACCCAGTGGGTGATTTTTTACTTTTTGTTTAGCGCATGTATTCAATTACCTTCGAACTTTAAGATTAAACTTGTAGGTTAAATGTCTAGATTGATTAGTCTAAAAAATTAATGCGCTACTTGTTATTGCAACAAGGGAGGTATTTTAATAACTAATATTCCACAATTCTTTGCATAAAATTTTTGGAGTTACTTCAGGGACAAGATAAGGCTTAGTGAAGCTTTTGGAGTTTACACGAAACTGAATTAAACGATAATATTTTTAAGCATTATCTTATTAGAGTATTTTCTATGGTTGATGAAATAATTCGCGATGGAGAGATGGTTTACGAGGCTTTATATAGTAGAATACTCGTACCTCAAAAACTAGTTGGGTGTATTATTGATATCGATGACGGTTCTGCCGGCGATTGGACAATTTTATCAATAAACGATACTAACAATACCTTTGTAGTTCATCAAGAATCGTTAAAAAAGGAATTGGCATTTATAATGCTTTCTCGTGGTAATTTAGTAATTCCAACAGTACAAGTTGAACTGATCGCTTTCCTTGATAAAATTGAACAGGAACAGGCTAAAATTGGAATAGGCGCAGTTGCAAAACGGAAAAATTATTCAGATAAACAAGCGTTATACGATGAGTTTGGTATTTCTGCAGGCGATGAAATCTTAAAACTTTTTGAAATTAATAAAGATCGTGCTCATCATTTAAAAGCTTTGTTAAGTGAATTTAAAAAAAATAGCATATTAATTCCTAAATTAGAACTAGATTGGTTATCCGAGAATGGCGCAAATAAAATAGTCAAATCTTATGAAAATAAAAAACTATTCAATACAATTTTGAACGTTGATTTTTCTTTGCCAAAAGATAGTCGAAGTCATTGCCCTCGACCATTTGAAATTGCCTCAATACATAAATATTTTTCAAAAAAAGATTTCCGATCCGATTT
>Ga0209630_10001767_pt1 | contig 22357 bp, 23 predicted proteins | sample COG_01_FD_184745 | JGI IMG/M metagenome (GOLD analysis project Ga0209630, IMG submission 184745) | Pelagic Microbial community sample from North Sea - COGITO 998_met_01 (SPAdes) (version 2) | ecosystem: Environmental > Aquatic > Marine > Neritic zone/Coastal water | place: Helgoland, sampling... | reverse complement strand
CGAGACGAATCTTTTTCTCTTCTTGGTCGGTCTCTGCGATCACGATCTCTACCTCTGTCTCTGTCTCTGTCCCTATCTCTATCACGGTCTCTTCCGCGTCCATTTCTTCCGCGTTCAGAGCGATCTCGGTCTGAGGCACTGATATTCAAATCACCAGCGTCTTTATAGTATTCTAAGAAGCGGTTAAATTCTGCTGAGAAAAAGCGCTCTATGAGCTCTTCTCTTGAATAACCTTCAAGTTCAGCTGTGATGGCTGGTAAATATTGTTCAAACTCAGTTTTATCAACTTCAACCTGTTTAAGGTCTTCTACTAATTTAAATAGTTGTTTGCCACAAATTTCTTTCCCGCTTGGAATAGACTTGGCTTCAAACGACTTTCCAATCTTCTTTTCAAGTTGTTTGATTTTAGACCTTTCTCTATTAGACACCAATGCAATAGAAGATCCTTTTTTACCAGCTCTGGCTGTTCTACCACTTCGGTGAATGTAAGACTCTAGCTCGTCTGGTAAATTGTAATTGATAACATGCGTAATGTTGTTTACGTCAAGTCCTCTGGCAGCCACATCAGTAGCAACTAGAATTTGTAGTACTTGTGAACGGAACTTGCCCATAACATGGTCCCGCTGTGCTTGAGATAAATCCCCATGCAATGCATCCGCATTATAGCCTCCTTTAATAAGTTTGTCGGCCACTTGTTGTGTTTCTCGACGTGTACGACAGAAAACGATTCCATAAATATCTGGGTTTACGTCGGCAATACGTCTTAACGCTTCAAAACGTGTACTGGCATTAACCAAATAATAAGAATGTTCAATGTTTTCTGCGCTCTGATTGGCACGTGCAGTTTCAATCTCTACAGGACTGTTCATGTAGTTCTTCGCAATCCTCGAAACGTCACGTGGCATTGTTGCGCTAAACAATAAGGTTTGGCGTTCTGATGGGGTATTGCTTAAAATGAAATCCAAATCTTCTTTGAATCCCATGTTTAACATTTCGTCTGCTTCGTCTAAAACTAAGATTTCAATTTTCTCTAATTTTAGATTGCCACGCTTGATTAGGTCGATAACACGACCAGGAGTTCCAATAACAACCTGAGCGCCACGTTTTAGGTCTCTAATCTGATTAACGATGTTAGCACCGCCATATACAGATACAGACTTGAAGCCTTTTCTGTATTTGGTATAGTTTTCTATATCCTGTGCAATTTGACGACACAGTTCTCTGGTTGGGCTAAGAATGATAGACTGAACCGAGTTGTTGTTCGTGTCAATTTTTTGTGCGATTGGTAATCCAAAAGCAGCTGTTTTACCTGTACCCGTTGAAGCTAGTGCCAAAACGTCTACATTGTTTTCAATAATTTGTGGAATTGATTTTTCCTGAATAGGAGTAGGTTTTTCAAAACCCAAGTCTTGGATGGCTCTAAGAATGTCTTCTTGTAGTCCAACCTCTTTAAAAGTTGTCATATTGTTCGTTATGTGTTGTGCACTGCCGTGCGTTAATTGAACGAACACTAAGCCTTTTTAAGTGATCGTTCTGCCAAATAAAGGTGCAAAAGTACGTTTAATATTTAACACATGTAACAAATCGACATTTCGTAACCTTAAACATAAAAAAAGCCCGGTTTAAACAACCAGGCTTTTCACAATGTTTTTTAGTGTTTATTGGATAACAACCTTCTTGCTTACAATTCCAGTTAAGTCACTTAAGCTCAGGTAATAAACACCTTTACTTATTCGTGATGTGTTGAGTTGGAAATGACTTCCTGCATCGGCAACTGATTCCAAAACTACGGAACCATTTAGGTTCATTAGTTGAATTGTGGTTTTATCAAAATTTCCGTCTGCCAACTGAATATTCAACGTTCCGTTGGATGATGGGTTAGGATAAATACTGAAACCTGTATTTGGATGCACCTCAGCAATACCTACTGTACTTACGGTTATATGTGTTTTAGTCACCTCATCGGTGCCATATTCATTTGTTACCGTTAACGTGACACGGTAAGATCCTGTTGCGGTAAACTTAACAGTGATTGCTTTCGAAGCGTTGTAATCACCTTGTACCAATACAACATTATTTGTGCTTCCGCTTGTATTCTCAACCAACCAAGTACGCTTGGTTGCTTCCTTTCCTCCGCTAATATCCGTAAGCGTTGTTTCTTCGTTAATTTCAATATTTGTCTTAGTAGTAGAAAAATCAGCTTCTGGTGCTAAGTTGTCAATCGTAATTTTTTTAATAACGTGATTGGTCATGTCCGTAACAAATAATGCATCGCCACCGTCATAGCTTAAACCGCCCAAAGCACCAAAACGAGCATCTGTTCCAACTCCGTCTTTATTTCCACTTGCGCTAGCACTTCCTGCAAATGTTGATACGGTGTTGTTTTTAACATCAATGACACGAATTGCCGTTGCATCCGCAACGTAAATCAGTCCGTTGACTACGGCCACACCTCTAACGTGCTTAAATCTCGCTTCCGCTAGTGTGCCATCTTTAAATCCAAATCCACCACAGATTGTGGTTACAGCTCCTGAAGAGATGTTTACTTTTCTGATTGAGGCATTCGTGAAGTCTGTTACCACCAAGTTAGTCGCGTCTAACATAGCAATACCGTAAGGTGAATCAAATCGAGCAGCAGAACCAGATCCGTCTTTGTTACCATACTCTGTGCCTTTACCAGCAAGCGTAAGAACCGAACCCGTCGGTGATATTTTACGAATACAGTGGTTTAAAAAGTCTGTCACGTATAAATTACCATTGCCGTCAATGGTGATGTCTTTTGGGGTGTCAAATCGTGCACTTGCACCAGATGCATCCTTATATCCAGCCGTTCCCCAGCCACCGCTAGAGTTGGCTCCAGCCAACGTACTTGCGCTTTGGCCGTTACCTAGGTTTACGTAAGGAGTCATTTTTCGGATTGCATGGTTCTCAGAATCAACAATGTATACGTTTCCTGCATCATCACAAACAGCACCAGTCGGATTGTAGTATGCTGCGGCATTTCCAGTTCCGTTGGCATATCCAAGGGTAAAGCTAGGGTCTCCTAATTTTCCACTTCGGTTATAAACCTTATCGTTTAATATTAAACGTATTTTATTGGATTCCGTAATATACATACGTCCACCTTTATCCCATGTAATGCCATGAGGTTGGTAGAAATAAGCGTCGGCCTTCGCGGCTGTGCTATTACTGTAATTTTTAGTTGGATCGGTGTTGGCTTTACCCGCAAACGAAGTAACTGTTTGGGCATTTACAGCCGTAAACATCAAGGCAATGCTTGACGCAATAAGTAGGATTTTTCTCATAATAACTTAGATTTTCAAAACATGTTTGAGCCTCGAAAATACCAAGTAATCTTATAATACTTGCATATTGTTTGTAATAAATGAATCCACTGCAGAAGAGATTGTTTCAGAAATATCTGAATAATCCCTTTTCACAAAGGCGTTTCCCGTAATGTGTTCAAACAACTCGATATAACGGTTAGAAACGTTTTCCACAAATTCAGCAGTCATTTCAGGTATGTCTTGACCCTCAAGACCTTGAAATCCGTTTTCAATCAACCATTGACGTACAAATTCCTTGGATAATTGTCGTTGTTTTTGGTCTTTGCTTTGAATCGCTTCGTACGAATCCTTATAAAAATACCGACTGCTGTCAGGCGTATGAATTTCATCAATCAACACAATTTTGTCGTTGTACAACCCAAATTCATATTTGGTATCTACAAGAATCAAATCTTGCGAATCGGCTTTTTTTGTTCCAGCGTCAAACAATGCCAAACCATAGTGCTCCAACTTTTCAATCTGACGCTTTTTTAAAACGCGTCGTTCATTCAGTTCTTTCATGGAGATGTCTTGATCATGACCATCTCGCTCTTTAGTCGTTGGAGTAATGATTGGATGCGGTAGTTTATCATTCTCTTTAAGGCCATCAGGAAGCTTAACGCCACACAATTCCCGTCCGCCATCACGATATACACGCCAAGCGTGGCCAGCTAAATAACCGCGCACGACAATTTCTACAGGAAGTGGGTCACATTTCAAACCTACGGTTACATGTGGGTCAGGTTCTGCGATTTTCCAATTGGGTACAATTTCGCGCGTTTCATCTAAAAATGTAGACGCAATTTGATTCAATACCTGTCCTTTATAGGGTATTGATTCTGGTAGAACATGATCAAATGCTGAAATGCGATCTGTGGCAATCATCACAAGAAATTGATCATTGATATTATAGACGTCTCGGACTTTACCTCGATAGAAATCCTTCTGTCCTTTGAAAAAATAATTCGTCGAAACTAACGGCTCCATATATTCAAAAGTATTACAACCGTTCAAACGGTGACACAAAAATGTATTAAATATTTACAAGTTGGTTAAAAACTCCAATGTATTTACTCCGTCCGCATAATCTGCCAATCCAGGTGTTTGTGCTTGACCAAATGGGATATGACCAGGACTGTCTAAATGGGATACTACGGCTTGAATCTCTTCTTTAGAGTCAGTTAGCCAGTCGCTTAACTGGTTTTTGTCTGTATACCTTTGGTAAAACAAGCAGGAGAGGGGTGGGTGCAGCTTTTCGTCTTCCTTGACAAGTAAATAGCCCGTGTCTAAATGTTCGGTGAGGTTCATTAAAAAGATAGCGCGATGATACGTGGTGTTATTCGCATACTTGTTGTGATTGGCTACCTCAGCATAACCTGAAGTGGCATCAAGCAACGGGACCATATCATAGTTTTCTGGTACGTATAGTTTGGTCACATTCCGACAACCAAGTCCAAAGTACTGAAAGATGTCGTCCGATAAAGCACCCAGCTCTTCTTCAGTTTCATTCCCTGTAAGAATGGCAACCGAGGTCCGGTTTTTTCTGATGATGTGTGGAATTTCTTTAAAATAATATTCAAAATACCGAGAACTGTTATTGCTTCCGGTAGCTATAATTCCGTCTGGTTTCAACACCCGGTCTGTAACTTCAATGTAGTGTTCCAACTCAGGCTCATGGGCTATTAAGGTCTTAATGCAGTACTTCATAAGCACCTCGTCTTTGTCAGATAGTTTCACCAACGCCTTATTTCCAGTACTCAGAACACTTAGAATATCATGAAACCCGACCATTGGAATGTTTCCCGCCATAATGATGCCAATGGTTTTGGGAGATGCATTTCTCTCAGGTACAGAAACTAACCACTGCTTCAGGTTGTCTTCAGTCAAACAAATACGCCAATTGTCAAGACAAAAAGTAACGTTCTCTTCCGTAAACCAATTGTTTTTAAGGTAAGACTCTTCGATAACATCAGATATACCTGAGGTACTAGGATGTAGTTTTCTACCTAAATGTGTGAATGCTTGAATAAAGTCAGACTTTGATAACATGTCAAATTGGATTGAGTCGCAAAGGAAAAACTTGTATCGGTTTATGTCAAATTTATTTCGAGTCGGTAAACCGTCATAATCAAGGTAGTACACAGTATGTTCATAACATTAAGCGTTTAATATGAACTAATTGGCAAACTTTGGGAGGAGTCAATCATTTGGAAATACAATGAAAGCATGGAGAAAACTTACTGGAGAAAGGCTTGAAAAGCCTTTATACGAATCAGTCGAAAACGTAATCTTAGAAGAGGTCAAGCTTCATCGCTTGAAGGTTTGCATTGGTACCGATTCTCAAGTAAAAGGTGATATCGTTGAGTTTGCGACGGCTATCGTGTTTTTAAGAGAAGGTAAAGGCGGATTTATCTACTTGAACAATTATAAAACCGAAATCAAGTACAGTATTAAAGAACGAATGATTAAAGAAGTATCTGACTCTATCGAAGTAGCGTACAAACTTTGTCCCTTATTCGACAAATATGATATCGAAATGGAAGTACATGCAGATATCAATAGCGATCCACAGTTTAAATCACATGTTGCGTTTAAAGAAGCTATGGGCTATATCATGGGAATGGGGTATACCTTCAGGGCAAAACCAGAGGCATTTGCCAGTACCTATTGCGCGAATAAAGTAGTTAAGTCGTCATTATGTACATGAGCCATATCTAGAGCACAAGAGCAAAGAAAATAGAATAGAGAACATAGACTTTCTGTAGTTAGCCATTGGGAGTTGGCCACTAGGAATTAGCCACTAGGAATTAGATTAACGTTTGCTGTGGATATACTAAGTGCACCCTTTATTCCATTATTCCGACATTCAATCCTTCAATCCTCCAATCCTTCAAACATTCCGACATTCAGTCCTTCAAACATTCCGAAATTAGCTTGTAGAGACTATAGATAATATTCTGACTAATGACTAATGACTAATTGACTAAGGACGCAGGACGATAATTCTGTTCTTCAATCCTTCAATCCTTCAATCCTTCAAACATTCCGACATTCAATCCTACAATCCTACAATCCTACAATCCTCCAATCCCTCACTCCTCCAATCCTTCCTACATTCAACCCAAATATCCATAAAAAACCACAACACCTATCACGGCAGCGATTATACTAAGAATCAGAACGGTCCCAGCACTTATGTCTTTGATAATCTTAACCTTATCACTCATTTGTGGGTGAAGCAGGTCCAGTGTTTTCTCAATAGCCGTATTGAGCAATTCCGCTGATAGGACCATCGCAATGCAAAGTAATAGAACCACCCAATCATTGCGGTTGATGTTTAATATAAATCCAATTACGCAAACCAGAATGGCAAAAACACCGTGTATCTTTAAGTTGCGCTCATTCCTGAAGGCCCAGAGAATGCCATCAATTGCATGTCTAAATGATTTTAACATAGATTTAATTCCAAAGGAAGCGAAATTTTACTGAGGTATATGTATGATTTTTACTTTGGCGGTGCCTCTGTTTGAATCGCTGAATCATTTGATTGGTGTAATTTCAAGAATAGGTAGAACATAGCACAAAAACCTCCAAACAACATGCTAAACCAGATGAACTCAGTTATTTGAGGTGAGAAAATGATCTGCAACATATCCGAAACAAAAGAAAATGGGTGCACAAAAACGTCCCAACTATTCCAACGCTCAATGCGCCCAACGTATATACCACAACCGATTATCGGGAATATGGAGAATTTAAAAGTTTGGGCTGTTCTTTGGCCAATTCGAATCGAAATGCTTTTGGCAAGAATGTCGATGGTATACATCATAAGCATTAGGCCAGTAAATGCATAGGTAAAAAACAGCACTAGATCGAACCATAGGTTTATACGCGATCCTTGCCGAAAATGCACAAAGTCGGTTATGAGGTAGGACGCGTTTGGTATAAACAATAACACGATTGCTAGTGCTGCAAGATAGGTTACTTTGCTTTTGACATGAACTAAGTTTTGAGCAATGGCATAGGGAACCCATGCCAAAAAGAGATTCCATAATAGAAACAGATAAATCATATCCCATTCAATAGAAATGCGAAGTAGCGATAGTGTTAAGCAGCTAATAAACAGATATTTAACAGGATGTATTTGTGCTATCTTCATATCAAAATAGTTGTGAAAGTGAGACCTTAGAAGAACTAATTTTGTGTATTTGGTAGTATCGTATAATGCCGGAGACAATCAGCATTAAACCAAATCCAAAAATGGCAACTGGAAAGTCTGCTGGTATGTAAAACTGATTAAATGTCTTTTCGATACTGAATAAATCTGTCCAGCTAAAGTTAGGAATCTTATTCTGTGAATACCTGATGAAGTCGATACAAAAACTGACAATACAAATCAGTGATCCGGATATCAACAGCGCCCAGTTTAAACGTCCTATTGGTCGGTTGGTGTTCGCGTTAATATGATTGATAACAATTGTAAAAACGATCATGGTTAAAGACAATAGAATAGGGGCCCAAACAGGACCTACCCACATAACAGGCAGTAAGAATAGGACGTCCCACGTCAATAACGACTCGGGCCAATGAATGAACACCTTTAAAAAGACGTAATAAAATATATCCCATATGGCAAAGGTGTAAATAAACCAGCCAAACCGCGTGTTTGCATTGTGTCCGCTGACCCAACCAATAGCGATCAACATAACTATGGTGGCTACTTCTCTCCATAGCTCGACTGCGGCTAAATTGTGTCCGATTGTTTGAAGCGGAAAACCAAACCCATTAGGAAAGCTTAGTTCTCTTAAGTATACGACTACTGCGCATTCAAGTAAGCCCATTGCGACAGCAAACAAGCCTATAATCCAATATTTTTTAAAAAGTGTTTTATTCATCAATGGTACGCTATTTTTCAAATGCTTTTGCTTTTAATCTGTTTTTTGAAGTGGTGTTGCTTAAAATCCATTCTCGCGTGTCGTACGCCTCATAATTAAGGACACGTTCAGATCTGTAAGTAAAACGGCGCTGAAGGTCTTCATCAAACTTGTCATAGTGATCCTTAAGCAGGTAGGTGTTCGATCTGTCTAGGCTGAATAAATAATCATAATCAATATGATTTTCAACGCCATATGGGTGGTTCAAGTTGTACTTGGTGATTATGGTGCTCCAATTCAATAAAGCGCTTATAATGAGTACGATGTATACGTTAAACGCATTGGTTTTATACAGAAATCCAAGAGACTTGTTCTGCGCGATTGTAACTACCGTGAGTAACAATCCTACAATACACAGAATCAGATAAATAAAAATGACTAAACGCTTCTCTGTCAATCCATATTGACCGATGTAACTGTAATTTCTCAACGCATTTTGAAAAATAAACAGCATGTTTAAACTGATAAAAACGTAGTTAGCAATTCTGAAGGGTGTTTTGTTTTGATCACCAAGATAATTTGTCGTTAAAACGGTCAGAATTGCAGAAGCGACAATACTAAAAATGGAGGCATATACCCCTTGGTGGACATAACTAGAGTAGCTAAAGTCTTCTGGAAATGCTTCGCTGGGTGTATACATCATCATATCTGAAATTATAACAAATGCCAACAATCCAACCACACTCCATACGCCTATTAACCAGGAGGTTGTGTACTTGCCACTGCCCATATACGCTGATATTGTATTTGACTTTTGGGAGATGTTGTCGTACACCGCATTAAACTTTTGAGGGGCAAAACAGTATAGCAAAACGGAAGCAGAAAACAACCCAAGAAAGGCAGTGCCTACAAATTGTGGGAAGTGTTCGAACCGGATGGCGTTTAATAATTCCTTAAACGCAGGAGAAGACTCGTAATACAGTAGGCTAAAAAAGGTGATGAGTACAATAGGAATTAGAAGCGTTGTAAAAAGGCCCTTAAATTTTCCATTCTTGGTGTTCAACCGCTGAAAAAAGCGAATAATTACGCCGAAGGGGGATATGATGAAATTTAAAAAACCAGCAAAGGCGCCAAAGCCTGGATCTACCTTGGCTATTACCAGCGATACGCCTAGGTATCCAAAAGACAAAATGGTCATTGTAATAGCAAGTGAGTCGCTGTGAATAAAAACGGCGACACTGCAAGCCAACATGCCTATACCCGGAATAACCAAGGACTTGAGGTTTTGGGACTCAGTTACCAGAGCGGTGATAACCAAAGCTCCAAAGCCATATAGCAACCAGTTTAACCCAGGCGTAGGTGCCCGGAAAAAACAAAGGATAAATAAAAAGATAAGGGCTATAAAGCCAATAAAACGATTTGAAATTAGTGCATTTTTCATAATTTAAATTGTTGATAACCAGTATTATACGGTTGTTAGTGTTAAAGATTTTAGAAATTTATGTTCCATGAACCTGAAGATCCGATGAGTATTAAAAAGAGAAGTCCGATATATAAACAGAAGGTGAGGAAGGCCAGGAGTAACCAAAACCATGCTGGTGCAGATTCACGGTTGTACAAGGTGTATCCCCAGGTTAACGTGCTGATTAAAAAGATGAACAACAGAATACAACTAATAACAATGTCTGACGCCCAATTTGTACCCATCAAAAGGGTGAAAAATGATAAAACGAGTGGGGTGAATGCAACAAAGACCAGTTGAGAAACTTTCGGTTTTTCAGTGTCCCTTAAGGTTCTTTCAAAGACGTATTCCCAGAAAAAGGGTAATACCGTTGCAGCAATGAGGACCAATACGACAATCATAAGGCTACATTGTTCTTTACGGGGTTGGTATTCTCTAACTTCTTGATGGACCTGTGAATTTGATAGAGTATGATGGCTGCAACAACACCAAACAAGCAATCAAGTGTTTGCCAAATCAGTGGTATACGGCGTATATAGCCCATGATAGCAGCTAGTGGTACGATAAGAGCACAGGCCATAAAGCCGAATTGGACCAACCACTTGTTCCGTATCGGATTGGCGTATAGCCCATAAAACAATAGCGCAAACAGTATGTGCGCAAAGACCATCCAGTCTGTACCATACCAAATGAAAGGGTAGGAGCGGTTTATTTCTTGTACGCCTGTGTTTACATGCTGTAACCATTGCTCTTGATGAATGATTTGGCCGAGTTGCGTATCATTGGCCAGAAAATGTACTCCTTCTGGTATCCAAAAGGCTGTTAGTCCTGCAATGAGCAAACCAAGCTGAAGTATTACTGTTAATGTTTGTATTCGTTTCATATAAAGTACTTTGTATTACAAAGTGAATAGTTAAAAAAATATCAACTTAATCCATTCAATAAATTTTCAAGTGCGTTTAGGTGATCTTGGAATGCTTTTCTTCCACCCTGCGTTACACGGTAGGAGGTCTTCGGCCTTTTGCCAACAAACTCTTTCCGTATTTCAATGTAATTCAGTTTCTCTAGCGCCGTAATATGACTCGAAAGGTTGCCATCCGTTACTTCAAGCAACTCTTTCACAGAATTAAAATCCATCCAGTCATTGACCATCAGTACGCTCATTACACCAAGGCGCACGCGAGATTCAAATGCTTTATTAATGTTGTTAATCACTGGTTTCTGTTAAAATATTACGTTGAACACTTATTATTTTCAATGTATTGTCTTTGATGCATTTAAGCTTCAGACCGATTTCTTTCATATTTCCACCACATCACTGTACCGTAAATGATGTGCATTACACCAAATCCTAACGCCCAGTAAAACAAACCATTCCCTAAATCTACCGCGGCAATTAGTCCGATTAGTATTTCAACGATACCTAAATGACGGATTGTATCCAAGGTGTATTTACTACCGTTCACCAAACTCAATCCATAAAATATCAGCGTGGCAGGTGCAACCATGCCTATATAGCCTTGATAAAGTAAAATAGTACAGAAAACGCCACCAACAGCCAATGGTATAGCCAGGTTAATTAACATGCGTAGTGCAGATTTATCCCATATTGTTTGGTTGTTTTTCTTTGCCCTACGACTGGTTAAAAGCACTCCAGTTATGATAGAAAGTGCCGCAACGGCTATGCCCAAGAGGATGAATATTTTGTACTCCGACCAACTCGTCGCAACATATCTTGTAGAGTATCCTTCAATAAACTCCATATAAGACTCGGAGTTTTTTATGCACAGTCTAGCTATATAAGCGCCAATCAATGCATATGTCCCAGCCATTATGCCACTCAACCCACTGAGTGAAATAAACCTTGAGGAACGCTCCATTAGAGATCTAATTTCGGCCAGTTGTTCTATATGTGATTTATTTTCTATTCAAATAACTTTGAGATGCAAAGTAAACACATTTTTAACGACATAATCAAATAAGAAGGAGATGGATATCCACATTGTTTCGATCAATAGCCGTTAAGAATACCGTATTTTCGATTTATGAATATAACAATTGGCGGTATAATCATGGTAATTATAGCCGGACTGCTCATTCGATTTGCGACTAAATTTCTTATGAAACTAATAGGATGGGTATTGCTTATAGGTATAGGCGTTTATGCCTTGTATCATTTCGGAATAGGTCCGTTTAAGCAAAATCCAATCTCAATTGCAACCTGGGAAGCCAAATATTGCGGCGAGTCTAACGACAAGGTAACCTGCAATTGTATAGTCATGCCAATAAAAAAGGACTTGCAATCGCGCTTCTCGTCTAGTGAATTGTCTGAAATTGAGGAAGATAGAGCTCAACTACTATATGTGATACAAAGAAGTTTTAGTGCTGTCAAACCAGAAATACAGCAATGCTTAGGTGAGGCCAATGCTGAAGATGCATTAGATAATTTTCGGAATAATATGATTCCTATAGACAACAGTATTTTAGAAGAAATAGAACAACTTGCTGAAGGCATAAAAGAAGACGCCGTAAATCAGCTAGACGGATTAAAGTCTAAAAAGGAGTCGTTGGATAATAAATATAAGGATTAAACTATGCGCCTAAAGCGTTTCTGAGATCCTGAACTTGACTTTCCCACAACAAGGAAATTTCTTCAGACTCTTCTTCGTCCGCCCAATCAGTTACCATTAAGGCAATGTCATTGGTCAATTCATCTTTCTGAATCTCCATTTCAAAATATTCGTCTTCCGGGTTATCCAACCATCTAAAACGAACGTATTTTCCGTTTACCTTTTTTAGCAATTCAGCAACGTTTTCATCACCGTCCCAAAAGAAGGTGTAATTTTTACCTTTAACGTTAACGTCGTCAGCAAACCACTCAACCAACCCTGAAGGGGTTGAAATGTAGTTAAACAATATGTTTGGAGACGACTTCACTACAAACTCTAACTCCAACTTTACTCGATTCATGTCTTAACTTTTCAGATTTTTCAAATTAAATACTATTTGCCAAATAAAAAAGCGTTGTCCGAGTTATTTTTACCGCGAATTAGAAATGCAAGAAGGATTTTTTTACAGACGGAGGTTGCTTTATGTGCTATGGTTGTTATTAGTCATCATTGGTAGCATAGTGGTTATTGCAACAGATAAAGGCGACAGCATTCGTTTTTTTAACCAATTCTACAACGATACCTCAGTACCAGTCTTCACTTTTTTTACGCACTTAGGTGAATGGGTGGGTATCGTTATTCCATTCCTTTATTTCCTCTTTTTCAAACCACTAAAATATCAAGTTGGTTTTATACTGGTGGCACTGTTAACGCTGGTTTTGGTATACTTTTTTAAACAAATTGTGTATCCAGACGCTATTCGTCCTATTGTATTCTTTGAACAACAACTTGTTGATATTGTCAATCGACCAGAGATTACGTTAAACAGAAAACATACATTTCCTTCGGGACATACTACGGCTGGATTTGCTTATTTCTTTTATGCGGCATTGTGTGCCGATAAACGCGTTTTTCAGCTGCTCTTTTTAGCGTTGGCATTTATGGTTGGTTTGTCGCGAATCTTTTTAATTCAACATTTTGTCTCTGACGTGGTTGCCGGATCGGTGCTTGGTGTGGCTATTGCCTCAATAATGTATTACTTCGTTGTTCATAATAACGGGTTTAAATCGCCAAGGTTTAATCAAAAGTTGTTTAATGGATAAGTTGTCCAACAAATCATTTCATGGCCTTATAACCGTTATAGGTATTGTTTTTTTTGTCCCGTTTTTGGGTGGCGTACATTTATTTGATTGGGACGAAATAAACTTTGCAGAATCAGCACGAGAAATGCTCGTTACGGGCAATTTCAGACAGGTGATGGTAAACTTCGAGCCCTTTTGGGAGAAGCCGCCATTATTTTTTTGGCTTCAGGCCTTATGTATGAAAGTGTTTGGAGTAAATGAATTTGCGGCAAGGCTTCCTAACGCTATTGTTGGAATCATTAGCCTCCATACCATTTATTATTTCGGCAGAAAGCTGCTCGATTCAACAACTGCAAAGTGGTGGGTGCTTTTGTACCTGGCCTCTATAACACCGCATTTCTACTTCCATTCTGGCATCATTGATCCGTTGTTTAACCTCTTCATATTCGCAGCGATTATTCAAATCTATTTTACCCTAAGTAACGGTAAATGGAAACATTGGTTATTGGCCGGTACATGGTTGGGCCTGGCCGTATTAACCAAAGGGCCTGCAGCTGGTTTGATTGTCTTACTGTGTATGTTTGTTCTTTGGGTAAGGAATAAGTTTAAATTCTGGTTTTCAGTCTTGGATGTATTGACTTTCGCGTCATCCACCCTGGTCATTGCAAGCATTTGGTTTGTACCAGAAGTAGTTACAAATGGAACGGGCTTTCTAAGCAACTTTCTCGCCTATCAATTGGATTTAATGAAAAACCCAGTGGCGTCTCACGGACAACCTTGGTTTTATCATGCAGTTGTATTGTTAATAGGGTGTTTCCCGGCAAGTATACTGGCGTTGAGAAGGTTTGTGAGCGGAAGCGACAACCATAGCTTTGAATTGGTTTTAAAAGTGATGTTCTGGGTGGTACTCATTCTGTTTTCTTTAATTACAACCAAAATTGTACACTATTCTTCTTTGTGTTATCTCCCTTTAACCGGGTTGGCGGCAATAAGACTTGCAAGGTGGTTTGATGGAGACAAGTTTAGGCAATGGGAAAAAGTGATACTCCGCATATTCACCGCATTGTGGACAATTCTTTTTATTGGGGTTCCAATATTTGGCTACACCATAAAATATTGGCTTGCCAATTATCCCAACTTCATCAAGGATGAATTCACGTTACAGAACTTTTCAATAGAATCAAGTTGGTCTGTTTTACATATGATTATTGGCCTTTTGGGTGCGTTTGTTTTATTTGGGCTGCTTCGAGCCTTGCTTGCAAATAAGCGTTTAATGGCAGACAAATGGTTTGTGGCGCTTGGTGCTTACTTGGTACTTTTTCTTGGTTTTATCGTGCCGCAGATAGAGCGTCATACCCAAGGTTCAATTGTCAACTTTTATGAGTCAATCGAGAAGGAAGATTGCTACGTAGACGTATACAAGTTCAAAAGTTATTCGCAGTATTTTTATACGAAAATTGAACCAATTATACCGTCAGACGGTCTGTATCAGGTCCGAAATGAAAAACTAAACGACATGGGTGTTTCCAGTAGAATTGAATTAAACGAATCTGAGCGCAAAATATACAGTGACCACGAGATGAAATGGTATCTTGAAGGGGCCATAGACAAACCTGTTTATTTAATTGCTCAACCAAGAAAAGCGCAAGAACTCGCGGACAATGATGACTTTGCTTTGGTTCAAAATACTGGCGGTTATTGGGTGTTTAAACGAAAGCCGGCGGGGAGGTAGGCGTTTTGCTGTTGGGGCGCTAAGCTTTTTGCATTTAGGTAAGGCTATGCAGAATGCATTTCTACATTTAACATTTTACATTTCGGCCGCAGGCCGACTATGAGTTGCTTCATTTCCTCTCAGGTTGGTTATGCTTTATTACGGTCTTAGTAGTTTGGCTTTTAAGAAATCTGAAGCTTCTAATTCCTACTGCCTAACTCGTAAATGCTAACTGCTAATAGCCAATAGCTAAACAAAATCAGTGTACCCGATCTCCTCTATACTCAAGCCGCTGGACCAATTCAGCTTCAAAGTCTAGATACGCATCCCAGCGTTCTTGGACATATTCTTTAGAAGCAAAATCATTCGCTAAGTCAATAAACATGCGGTAGTGCCCAGCCTCAGACACCATAAATTCGTGGTAAAAGTCCTTTAGAGATTGATCAGATATATGCAACGACAGCAATCTAAAGCGCTCACAGCTTCTGGCCTCTATCATGGCACAAATCAGAAGTGCTTCAACAATATGTGTTTCTATACTACCGCCTTTAAGACTGAATTTTTGGAGCTGATGCACGTAGTCGTCTTTCCGTGGTTTGCCCAGTTCATAACCCCGTGTCTTTAATTCCTTTAAAACTTTTCTAAAATGACCCCACTCTTCAGCAACAACAGGGGTTACTTTTTCAACAATATTGGGATAGTTTGAGAATCGTACAATCAATGAAATACCTGATGTAGCTGCTTTTTGTTCGCAAAAAGCGTGGTCTACTAATATTTCTTCAATGGTTTTTTCGGCGATGTTTACCCAACGAGGGTCTGTAGCCATTTTTAAACCTAACATACTATTTTTTATAAGGTCTTAAGGGCAGCGAATTTATTGTATATAAGTCAATAATTGACTGCGAATTATCTGTCAGAATAAAGGCCGGATAATGAATACCGTCTATGGCATTGAAGTCCCCATTATACTGCTTTAATTGTTCGGGTAAACGCAACGACCAATCCATAAACAACACTGTTTCGTAAATCGTATCAGCATGTTGCATAAAAGTCCAGTATCGTCGATCATACTCGGGATATAGTGTTTCCATTTCGGGCTGTAAGGCTTTACAGCCATAGATGTACTCGTCCGTTTTGTAATGAAATACGGTTACGTCAGCTTTATAGTCCTGTTGGATTTTATTCAGTTTCACACATTCAGCACAAAGTTTGTCAATGCGCAATACCTGTACCACGCCTGAATTACCTTGTACACTTGCTTTTGCTTTCTTTGGGATGTCAAAGCATTGACAGATAAACCCAATGACGCCAACAACCAGAATGATCTTTTTCAAGCGCTTATAAGACACGTGTTGGATAGTCAAGCTTACACCCAATACCAATACGTATGGCAGTGCGAGGTACATCCTTGAGAAAGGGAAAAACGTTGAGTAGGTTCCGTCCAAAGTCTTATTTAGGCTTAATGTTGCTAGAACGAATAAGACAACTAACGTCATTAAAACAGCCGATTTACTTTGCTTTTGAACAAATAAGACAACGATGAGTATGACTAGGACAGCCATAGACAAGCTACCAATCTTAGGTAAGAAAGGAAATAAGTAAAGAAAGCGTGCGTCTAAACTTTTAAGGCTGTTTTGAAGGTATCCAAACCCGAGTTCCAACTTCCATAGTTTATGTACCTCGTACAAAGGCGAATTGAAAGCGTTTATGGCGAAAAACGCGATGACGGCGATTGTCAAACCAATTAAAACAGGGGTAACTTGAAGTTTACGTTCTGCTTTGTAACGATTTGCTGACTGTAAACCCCATAGCAGGGCTAACGGCAAGCCAATTATCAGCATATTGGGATTCACAAAGTAAGCGATTATGCATAGGCCATAACCCAACCCCTTAATCAAAGCTGGTTTAGCAGAAGTCAATAGCAAACCAATTGACAAAACGGTAATACCACCAACAAAACCACGTGCCATGGCGGTAACAAAGTGATATTGTGCAGGCAATATTATGCCCATACATAGCACAATTATTGCCGCTTTGTTTTGCTTGATTCGGGTTAAATACCATGCGCCAAATAAGAACGGAATTAATCCCAACACGTTGGTTATAATTGGAACAACGTATTCTACAGGGAAACCGAAGCGTATAAAAGGCGACGACACAATGGCTGTAATAGATATGTTGTAGAATTGACCATAGAAGTAGGGTGTGTACCAACGTCCATCGGCTTTGTCTACTGCGCTCAACCAAGTTATTGTTTGATCACCATCAGTATAAACGCCCGAGAAGTAAAGATGCACAAGCACACGTATCGTGATTAGCAGTATAATCAACGTCGCAGGGTAAATGGCCGATTGAATTTTTTTCAAAACAAATACAAAATGCTTAAGAAAATTGTGCCGCCAACCAACATGAATAGTATCGAATAGGGTAAAATATCTTTGGCTTTTAAACCCGTAATGCCAAGTAAAGGGAGTGCCCAGAATGGCTGTAGCATATTGGTAAGTTGATCTCCGTAAGCCAATGCCATGACGGTTTTGGCGTGTGCCACATCTAACTTGGTAGCGGCTTCCATTAAGATAGGCCCTTGAACCTGCCACTGTCCGCCTCCGCTAGGTACAAGTACGTTAACAACGGCACTGCTGAGGTAGGCAAAAAATGGGAAAGTATTGTGGTTACTGATGTTTATGAAAAAGTCAGCAAAAACGGCTAACAATCCACTGTAGTTCATAATACCCATGATACCAGCATATAAAGGGAATTGTATCATTATACCCGTACTGCCTAAAATGGCCTTACTGGCGGCTGCCATAAACTTATGCAACGTACCGTGCACGGCAATGGCAAAGCCAAACAAAATGAAGTTAATCGTATTTAAAGTTAGAAAGTTTAAAGAGAATGAATTGGACCACCACAAGTATATCCAATAGGTGATAAATATGAGTCCAAAAGCCAATCCAAACAGTCTACTATGGTCAAGCTGTTCGGCCCCAATAGCTGATGTTTGCTTCTCTGTATGCTGTTTTAAAGACTTTGGATATGATTTTTTAAATGGTCGTTTGGCCAACAATAGCGCAAACAAAGGAAGAATGATCAGCGTAGCCGCTATCGCAACAATGTTACTCGTGCTAAGGATGGTATCAGAAATGGGTATAATGCCTATAGAATTTACCAAACTGTGGCTTTCGGTATTTACCGTTAAAGGAGCAGAGCCAGAAAATCCGCCATGCCATACCATCAAAGAAGTGTAGCCGCATGCGGCGATTAACGGATAATTCAGTTCGATACCTTTTTCTTTGGCGTGTTCTCCAACCTTACGAGCCAATATGGCGCCAAAAATTAGACCTAAACCCCAGTTAATATATCCGGCACTTATTGAAAACACAGTGACAAAAACAGCTGATTGGGCATTTGACGTACATATACCCGTTATCTTTTTAATTAGTTTGTTTACCGAGTTGCTAATGGCGATGGTGTGTCCTAACACCAACATCAGCATCATTTGCATGGTAAATTCAAGAAAGTTCCAGAAACCCATGTACCAATAGTCTGCAATGCTTAAAAAAGCATTTTGGCCTGCTTTTGGCTCTGTGAAAATGATGGCTAATAGTGCAGTTAATAAGGTCAATAAAACCGCTATCGACAGGGGAGAAGGTAAGACGCGTCTCACCACACGCATATATCCGTTTACAATACTCATCTAGAAATCAATGATAACAATTTCTGCAGATAATGCGCATCAATTTGATCAAACGAATTAAAATCCTTGCTGTCAACGTCGAATACACCTACTATTCTGCCTTCATCAAACAAGGGGACAACGATTTCAGAATTTGATTCCGCACTGCAAGCTATATGACCTTCGAATTTGTGTACATCGGGTACAATAATGGTCTCTTCATTCGCCCACGAAGTACCACAAACGCCTTTACCTTTGGCAATTCTTGTGCACGCTACAGGCCCTTGGAATGGACCTAAAATTAATTCTTCATCGTCGACGAAGTAGAAACCTGTCCACCAAAAATCAAAGGCATTGTGCAGTAAGGCACAGAGGTTACTGCAATTCGCGATAAAATTCGATTCGTCGGCAAACAAACTTTCTGCCTGAGGCAAAATCTCTTTATACAGTTGCTCCTTGCTTGATTCCATTGCTGTGTTACTTATTCAGAAGTGACGACTAATCCATCAAAGGCCAATGAGATTCCTTTGGGCAATAACGCCTCAATGTCATCGTAAAGACCTAATTGATGACTGATATGCGTGAAATACGTTTGTTCGGCATTAATTTCTTGAGCGAGCTCAATGGCCTCGTCGAGCGTAAAATGCGAAATATGGGGTTCTTTTCTCAACGCATTTAAAACCAATATTTTAGTACCTCTTATTTTGTCTATTTCACGATCTGAAATGGTGTTTGCATCCGTAATGTAGGTGAAATCACCAATTCTAAAACCGTAAACAGGAAGTTTGAAATGCAACAATTCGATGGGTACTAAGTTGATGTCTCCAATGGTAAAAGGAGCAGTGACAATTCTATGTAAGTTCGCTCTTGGAACTCCTGGGTACTTGTAATCCGTAAAAACATAATCAAAATCTTTCCGAAGAACCTCCTCAACACGCTCGTCGCAATACACCTCCATGTCTTGTTGTTGGATGTAATTAAATGCGCGTATATCGTCAAAACCTGCCGTGTGATCCTTATGGCCATGCGTAAATACGACGGCGTCTAATTTGTTGACTTTGGCGCGTAACATTTGTTGCCTAAAATCTGGCCCGGTGTCAATAACGATGCTGGTCTCATTCGTTTGAATATGGATAGAAGAGCGTAAACGTTTATCCTTATCATCAGTAGACATACAAACTTGACAGGTACAACCAATTAAAGGAACACCTTGTGAAGTTCCCGTACCTAAAAATGTAATGGTATGCTTTTTCTGCACTGGCACAAAGTTGTACTTTTTGCCCTAAATCGTTCTGGATTATTGAGATTATTTCAATATGGCGTAAATAAGTGAATCAGGGATGGCATCAACCTGTCGATTTAAATTGGTTCTAGCGTCAGAACTTAAATACCAACCCAACGGAATGTTTTCGTTGTCATCTCTTTGCAAACTCAGCACATAAAATTCGTCGTGGTTTGCTGTTAGCAGCTTTTCTCCATTAGACATAGCCTCGTTACTGTTATTACTCCAAATGTTACTGAAGGTAATGGCAGGTGCAAGTGACTCAACCATACCTAACATGGGCTTTTCTTCTTCAATTAATTTAGTGTTTCTAATGGCAATAAATTTAAACCTTGTTTTCAGGTTGTTCTTCTTCGAAACCGTTTTTAAGATAGTGTATGCATCCAACATCGTTTGCATACCTAAATTTTCGTAATATCCGCCGTCAACCAAATTTCCCCAGGTTTTGCTATCAGGTGTTTTGATTAAAGCTGGTGGTGTTATATATGGAAACCGAGAGGCGATACCGATGGCCGAACTAATGGATATGTCTTTTTCTGTAATGGCAAATAGGTCTTGATATTGGTTGTGGTTTCGGCAGTAGTTTATGTAAAGGCTACATATCCAGTGTATATCAGTGGCCATGTTCAATTTGTGAACAAAACGAATCAAAGCAAAATCAAAGGCCTAGAAATTTTAGCTAAATCGGGAGACCACCATCTGGCTCAAACCCAAGTAGACTCACTTGGTAACTACCAGTTGACGTTTATTCCTGATGGTTACAATGTCTTTGACTTCTATTATTTCGGTAATGGCTTTGATACCACGCTCATTAAGTCGGTTAAAGGATTTGATGATCAACTTGTAGAGTGGAACCTCACGTTGTAACCATCAAAAAAACCAAAACCATTTCTTTTACTCGCCGCAGCAAAATATTATTGTAGTGACACTATGTTAGAAATCAAGCCACTCAATTATTTATCGGTCTATTTAGATAGGCTCCTAAAAAGTAAGTTATGGTTTAAGGTAATCATAGCCTTGGTCTTGGGTGCTGGTTTAGGTGTGCTCATTAATCCAAGTACTGGTGTGGTTTCAGAGGACTTCAGCACGTCGCTTGCCAGTTGGTTAGACTTGCCAGGTCAGATCTTTATGAGGCTGGTTCAAATGATTATGATTCCGCTGATTTTTGCCTCGATTATTTCTGGAATCGTGAGCAATACTTCAGAGAATCTTAAAACTTTCGGACTAAAGCTCCTTTTATATTTTGTTGTTACCACTGCAGTTGCCATCATAATTGGGTTGACGATAACCATTATCATGAAGCCTGGTCAGTATTTTCTTTCTCTTGGTGGATTTCCAGGTTCTGGTGGAGAACCAATTGCGACAAGTGAACAGACTAGCTTAATGGAGAACATTCCCAATGCGATTTCAAACCTAATTCCCAACAATCCTTTAGAGTCCATTCTTACAGGTGAAATGTTAGGTGTTGTCATGTTTACCATCATAATTGGGGTGGCAATCACACAGCTCAAGCTCGAAACAGCTAGGCCTCTCATTCGGTTTATTGAAGCCATACAGAAGATATGTATGATCGTAGTGTCTTGGGCCATGCGGCTTGTTCCTTATGCCGTTTTTGGGTTAATCGCGGCGTTGTTATCCAAAATTGGCGCGGAAATCTTATTGGCTTTAGGCTATTACATGTTTGTGGTGGTTCTCGGTTTGATCGTTTTATTGGTGTTTTATTTGATCATCGTTTACCTGTTTACCCAAACAAACCCCGTTACTTTTTTAAAGCAAATCAAAGAACCCCAATTGTTGGCATTCTCAACAGCGAGCTCGGCAGCTGTAATGCCCTTGTCCATGAAAACAGCCGATGAAAAACTAGGCGTTTCGTCTAACATCAGTGATTTTGTCATACCGCTGGGCGCCACAATCAATATGGATGGTACCGCCTTGTTTCAGTGTGTTACGACTTTGTTTATGGCGCAAGCCTATGGTATTGAGCTCTCTATGATAAACGTAATCTTAATCACGGCTACGGTAGTTGCAGCATCCATTGGCACACCTGCAATTCCTGGCGGAGGAGTCATTGTGCTAGCCTCGGTTTTGCAAAGCTCAGGAATCCCAATTGACGGACTCATTATCATAATTGGTATTGATCGTATTCTAGGAATGTTTAGGACAGCGGTAAACGTCACAGGAGATCTGACGGCTTGTGTTATTTTTAATAAGTTTTACGGCATAAAAAAGGATGACGTGGCAAAAACGGCTAGCGTAAATAAGTTTTAGGTAATCAAGGGTATAAACCATTAGCTTAGTTGAATAATGAAATCAAATGATAAAATTCTTTAGAAAG
>Ga0209630_10001766_pt1 | contig 22364 bp, 16 predicted proteins | sample COG_01_FD_184745 | JGI IMG/M metagenome (GOLD analysis project Ga0209630, IMG submission 184745) | Pelagic Microbial community sample from North Sea - COGITO 998_met_01 (SPAdes) (version 2) | ecosystem: Environmental > Aquatic > Marine > Neritic zone/Coastal water | place: Helgoland, sampling... | reverse complement strand
GAAGCGGCTCTTCGGCCGCTCCCTTTTGACATCCTGAAGCGCTGCAAAAAAAAACAAGAATGGCAACACAGATGGAATTTTCACATACATGATGCATGGTTATTAGATGTTATTATTAGGTTACTTATTATCATATCATATTAAATAATAATGTCCTTTATTTACTTTATTTATTTATCGATATCTTCAAATAAACTGATGAATGATCAGCAAGTAATAAGATTATTACATACATATGCATGTCACCCGCTCCCGAATCAGCTCCAAGTTCGGTTCCTTATTATTACGAAGGTATTTATAAGTGGTATTAATACCTGGTATTATTATTGTTAACTACGAAGGTATTAAATAATCGTCACGTTAACTCATAAATCATGGTTTACCCCTTCCCACACACAGGTAAGAGTTATAATAATATAGTCTACTACTGCTGTATAAATAAATAAGACTACGCGACTGTCGTACGCGCGTGTTAGACCCCGGGAAGCCTGCTGAACTCTGGAAGTCACCGAACTGTAAGTGCGACACGTCTACTAGGATAACTTGATCAATCATCGAACGCGTCGTGGAAAACCTTGACTTCGAGGACATGCAGAAGCTTATTGCAGGTGGCGCGATACGGCCCCGGAGTGCTGAAAGCCAAACACGGATAAAAAGCATCCACGGACTACCTGGTAGTCACATTCGAAAGTCACGCTCAGCGACGTGCGTCAAAACCGGCTGCATGGAGCCTCGGCACGATGACGTGGAATGCGATAGTCAGTATTTGTGCACGCGGAGATGCGCCGTCGCTGGTTGCTCGGCCGTGGCAGTTTATACTTCAAATCAGTCCATCCCCTTGCATACGTTGAAGGAAGATTACGCAACTCGACATTCTGTATTGGGGGCTTCGGCAGAACAAATCTCCACCGCTTGGTCGTTATCAGACGGCGGATCGATGCTACTTGTACGGGAAGATGGCACAATGACACTTTGTATACCAGAAATCGATACAAGCCGACAAAATCTCGCTATAACTCTTCCCAAATACGCCGCCGAAACACCTGCTCGAGAACTCTCATCATCTTTGGGCGCCCCTAAAGACGCGGCGCTTTCTTTGTACTGGCCGGGCGGAGTTTATCTCAATATTTGGTGTGTTCCATCCTCTCTCTCGCACGGAACCAGAGAAAAATTTTCTGGATGGACTGGTGGCATTGATCAAGGTTACCTGTTAGAAATTATAATTGAAAAACGGCCTCTAGAAGACCAAGCAGGTCTCAAAGGCGCCGAGCTTGTTCTAGATCTGTCTCGAGGCGTCCACTGGTTTGGTGGTGCCCACATGTTGCGTCAGATCTGGCCACTGGATCGAGCACAATGGGAGGTGGGCCCCCTATACCCTTTTGATCATGGTCCAAATGGTTTGGGATCGATTGTTGGTTGTCACTGGTTGAGCAGCGCAGGGTCAATTGTCATGGTAGATCCCAAAACTCCTGTGCTTCATTTCGGCCTAAATTCTCCAACAGAACTCACTGATTCAAACCCAAGATACTTTGGTGTCGGGGTTCAGCACCTTGCTCAACCTGTGCTTCCTATCTTAGAACACGGAAGTTCAGCGACGGAAGGAGATGGCAAAATGCGCATACAGACCCGTGTTGATTGGAACGACAAAAAAGTTTTGCACCCTTGGCAGACCATTGATGGACCAACAAACCATGTGGTCAGCCACGATGACTCAATGGGAGGTTTCGATGGAATTATAAAGCCCAGGTCAACCGATGGTCATGTAGTTCTTCGCGTTGGACTGGCAGCGAAGACAGACATACGAGCCGCAGCGTGGACTGCTCTTGGCTCCCTCCCTCGTCCGAAACATCCACCGCCCGACGTTCTTTTCAGACGTTCAATATGGACAACTTGGGCAACTTCACATGCCGATGTCACTCAAAGGCAAGTTGTTTCGCTCGCCAATGCCGTGATAGAAAATGGATTCATCCCGGGTGTGCTTGAGATTGATGATCGATGGCAGTCTCATTATGGTGAACTCGAATTCGATCACAAAAAGTTTCCGGACCCGAAGAAATTAGTTGACGAGCTCCATAACCTTGGATTCTTAGTCACTTTGTGGGTAATGCCATTTCTTCAGGAGGGCTCAGCAGCCTGCGAAGAGGCCCGCAGTCATGGATATGTGGTGGCAGGGAATGAACCCCCTTCAATACGGGAAGAAATATCTATTGGTGGTGCTGGACAGAGAATTGGTTCGACTGTCAAGGTTCTGGTTGATAAGTTTGATTGGCCCCCGGGTCACTGGGAAGGAGGAGGAGGAGGCGGCAGGTTGCGCGCAGGTCAGGTACGATGGTGGGGCACTCAGCCTGTTTGGGTACTCGACCTCACAAATGACATGGCTGTTGATTGGTTCGTCACACGTTTGAAACGGTTGCAAGATACAATGGGCATCGATGGGTTCAAGTTTGATGCGGGAGAGCCATGCTTTCTACCGAGGGGTTCAGAAACATCACGTCCTCTTGAGTATCCAGGAGAATACACACAAATATGGGTAAACAAAGTTGCGTCTCGGTTTCCAATATCTGAAGTTCGAAGTGGATACCTTACCACGGAATATTCCGGTCTAGTGCGGATGGGCGATCGTGATTCGGTGTGGGGACTAGATAATGGTTTGCAATCTTTGATACCAGCATTGCTAACATCGTCAGTCTTGGGCTACCATTTTTGCTTGCCTGATATGGTTGGCGGAAACGCATACTGGGGTCAATATCCAGACACTGAGCTCATCGTTCGGTGGGCACAGGTGAGCGTCATGATGCCATTTGTGCAATGGTCAATTCCCCCATGGGATGTAAGTGAAATAGCGAACGCACTCTGTTTGGCTGCGGAACGTGATCGTCAAATAATTTTACTTCCGCGGCTTTCAGAGCTTACTGCCAAAGCATCCGCTTCCCTTTCGCCTATTTGTCGTCCACTTTGGTGGCTCGATCCATTGGATGAGGAAACCTACGCCATCGACGATCAGTTCGCGGTAGGTGATGATATCATCATCGCTCCTGTTGTAGAGAAAGGCGCGCGCTGGAGAAGGCTTTACTTGCCAGTCGGTGAGTGGTTTGGATGGGAACGCGAAATGCACGGCAACATTCAGGATGACAACACGTATTTCGATGTATCTGACACAATCATCGGACCATGTTGGATTACCGTGGATGCTCCACTCGAAAAGCTTCCAATTTTCATCAAACTATGACATAGTTGTTTTTGGATTGAACAGTGAGTAACATGCTATCGCTATTTGCTTCAAGTATTTTCCTCCACTGGGTATTTTCCTTCAAAACAAATCTATCTACGCCTTCCAACAGACCTGATCCCGTGTGTGAACTCGCTCATAATCTCAGATTCGTGTGTTGCATTCGTCAAACTGATGTTATTATGAAATATTTCATTTTCCATGGTACTGCAAAAGACACGTCTCCTGTCGTCAGCAGTGTTTGGCTTCTTGTGGCGGGGGGTGGCGGCTGCAGTATCCGCTAAATCAAGGCGTGGTTTCATAAGTTGTTTCCTGAAGCAAGACGTCCGTGTGTTTTAGTCGTGAAGGTGATATGTTGTCCTTGGCAGAGTTCTTACCTCTGTTGAACATCATCACTATCATCGGGAATGCCAATTAATGATGGCAGGATTTGGGGCTATTAAGTCAAGCAACATTTTTATTGAAGCAATCCAATTTAAGCATTCTGGACGAAATGAAACCCAATACCTTATCATCAACATCGCTCTCCGCTTTGCGCTTGCACCTTAAATTTATTTTAGATTTCTGTGCAGAAAAGTTGGGATGCAATGTTAAAAGGTCTTGCATTGTTAAAACAAAAAGAGCAGGCTTTGGTCATTTGCTCTTTATTCAAGGTGGTAGATTAGGTCTCGATACCTCCATATCCAGAGCCGTCAACTTTTGACTCAACAATCCGAAACTTGATTTCGTGAGAATTTGGGTTACGCTGTGATCTGATTGTGGAGGATCAGCGATATGCGTCATTCCTGCGCGTGGAGCACGTCCCTAGAAAACCAAGTCAAGTTCTGTTTCCTCATTGACAAGGTGGCCAATACCTGGGTCATCTCAAAAGATTTGACATGATTTTGTGGATCGGAATGCCCAAGGCGGGAAATAGTAACCGAAAGGTTCTTGCAATCAGAACATCTTTGTAGGTTCGTTTTAGTGCAAATACTGGTTAAATATCAGTGGTGCAATGAAGTGTTTGAACAAACCTGCAAATATCTGTGCAGCAAATTTTTGCTTGGAAACATTCACAATACTTCTTCAGGCAACTACTCTTTTTGCAGTGACAACCCTGTTATCGTCGTGCAATTATGTGGCAAAACAACCACCGATCAAACACAATCTTACCTTGTTGTGCCTACTGTCAAACTGCACCCGTCCGATATTATTCGAGGCAATCTTGGGACGAAACGCATTCAAATTGCGCTCCAGCACGGCTTCAACAGCTTCTTGACGTGCGTCGGTACTCCCCACACCATTGGAACAATTCGTGCAATTACATCGTTCGCAGTAGAGGCCGGAAGAAAAGCATTCACAATATCTAGAGAAGTAGAGCTGTTCAGGCAACGTCGACCACCCAGAACTCTGTCTCAACAAAGAAAACGCGGACGCACAACTTCAAGCAACGCGAGTTTCGACAGTTGCAGCTTTTTCGTAACATCGGACCGCAAAAAAGACGCTTCCAACTCCTGCTGCGATTTATTACGAAAACGAGAAAGGGAGACCGAATGCTTTGGCAGCCAGCGCATGGCTTCCGAAACTCGATTATTTAATGACAAAGCGCAAATAAACCGTGAGCTTATGATCTCACATCACCTCTTCTTTTTAATATTTATTTGGTAATAATATTCTTAACTTGAATTATCACCGTTCGTTTCGAATGATTGGGTGAAAACGCCAAATAAAATGCCGTTATTATTACCTCGAAGGTACGAAGGTATTAATACGAAGGTACGAAGGTACGAAGGTACGAAGGTACCTTCGTTCAACGAAGGTAACATGCAATGCAATGCAAAGAAGGACGCTTATGACATCTTATGACGATATGGATTAAAGATGATCAGTTTGGAAATTTCTTGCTTGAAAGGCACTTTGATCGCGAAAAAGATTCTGAAAAATATCTGAAGATTTCGCTTTCAACCGATCGCTTTGAAAATCGCGGCTTAGAAGGAAGGTTGATCGAGAATGCCTTATTCCTTATTTACGCTGACCCATAAACCGTGACGGTAATCTGAACAGGGGATACATAAATGCAAAATTCTCTTACGTAATTAAAGCGGCCGCGATGATCCTGTTCATCATGGTCCTATCAAGCATCTGAATCTCACTTTCAAGTCCACGATCAAGGCCATCATGTCCTCCTCGATCAAATCCTGATCGTTTCCAGCGCCGCGAGCCGAAGAGAGCGGTTTGATAGGAGATCTATCCTATCAAATCTAAGTTACCTATCAACCAAGAGACCACAAGTTACCAATGAGACACAGTTAAAATAAAAGCAAGTGATACCTTCTTCGGTAGCCGATTCTCCAGGAACATTGCAAAAATGTCCAACTCACCTGGTAATTGGAAATCGCGGTCTATTCGCTTGCAAAAAGGCCACACACTCACCTGGTATCGTTAATCAGGAATCATGGTCTATTCGCTTTGTACAATGGTGACATGTGTTTGCTCATATGATGATATATTTATATTTATTTTGGTATTATATATTACATATGTGTTCTCTCTAGCTATCTGGTCACACGAAACTGCATCCCATCCCGTAATAATGATGATAATAATTACTTTATTTATTATTGAACCATAATCCAAAAGATTTTTAGAAAGTAAGATCTTGTGTTTTTAAACAACAGTCACTGGATACTCTGAATATGATACTTCCTGGTTTTAAACAAATGATGACAAAGTTGACCACTAACTCCAATGTAGTGAGTGAAACGCAGCCTAACCTTGTTACTCGTAAGCTGCGGCAACCAGATCTGAAGCCATTGCCCAGATGTATCAAACACTGCTACTCGGATGATGCAGTGCATGTTGTGATCGCGTTCCTGAGGCCCAAACTACTTCAGGGTGGTGCTCGGCCGTTCCCTTGCATCATAAGTAAGAGCATAAGAAGATTAAGAGCATTTAGCAGAGTAACATGCGTTACGAAATGAACGAAACGTAGTAAATGCAGAATCTCCGGAAGAATGACTTTTCAGCTGCAGAATGGCCCATGTGCTGCCCCGGCCGGCATCAACGCAAACGGTCGAGATGGCTTCGCGTGAAGGTGGACAAAAACAGTTTCTCGCGAAGGTAACTATAATAGGGAGAACGCTTTGAAGAATGATCACAGCGGTTTCGTGCGACTAGGCTATATTGCGACCAAGTGGGATCGATATTGGCGATTTCATTTGATTCAGTGCTGATATGGTTCCGCACCTACCACGGCGTTCTTCGCTGTTGGACATCCACCTGTGCCCCCCTGCGCAGTTCGCATCTCATACTTGTATGTTTCGATGGGCAGTGAAGATAACATCTCCTCGACATACGATGACGCATCGCACTTACCATGGCTTGCCGGATCGAACTTGCTTCTCACCTCGCAACAGGTTTTTCCGACTGCCAATCACTTTTGCGCCCGTGCCTGTGGTTGCTAAACCATTGTTGCAGGAAAATGGATGAGCGTAAACTAGTTTGGTAGTGCACATCAGATGAAATGGAGCTACCACGCTGGTGACCATAACCAAATCCACTGACTCAAACTGTATTGAACGCGGTGCTAGGATGTAAAGAACCTGAGGGTCTGTGCTTATCGAGCGTATGACTCCAACTCCTGCACTGCTCACGTCTTGTTGCGATCGTCTGACAAGGTGGATAAGTTTTCCTGACAGTGACACATTGACCTGTGCAGAAGTAATTTGATATCCATTGTTATCTACGAGCAGCACGTTTGAAACGCGTATCGACCAGGGTGTGATTCGCATAAGAAAATTCGATGAGAAATCAGCCAGGGGCCCGCCGCTGACCTGGTTGACCGCCCGTTTGAGTTCATTCAATCTGACTCCATGCTCCTTAGCCTCGAAATACCTTGTACAAGAAAGCAAGCTGTGCTGTTGATGAAGGATGCCGCGAGAAGGACGATTGATTGGGGCATGCCTCTTCATCATGAACGTTGCTTTGATTTGTTTCCAGCATACTGCGTGGTGTGCATGAGACGTTGGAAGAATGTTGAAATAATGAATCGCATCCGTCTTGTAGTCATCGACATGCAGATGACCGTGGGGCCTATTGTAGATATTCTCGCGTGTGGAATCTTCTTGTATGTGCATGTGGAATCTTCTAGTGACCTCTGAATGCTGAAAGCACGCTGGTGTCGACATGGAGTGTTGCAGCCATAAAATGTCAAAACTAGGACGAGTCCAACCGTCAGCTGGTCGTGCATGGATTAAGGCCAGTTTGCCGAGTGCTACTTGGAGAGAGGTAATCAAAAGTGTTGGCAGGACATCTTTGGTTGTCCTAAAGTCTTCATAGATACATATGCCAAAGCTTTCTTTGACGAAAAATATCGTCAAAATCGAGGACATAGCTCCCCTCAAACTTGCAGACCACACTAGCTCAAAAATGCGCCTGCAGGTTAATGGAACGTGCCGCGTTGTCCCCATTCGGTTTGTTTCGCTTGTTGTACAATCGTTTTGATGTGGTTGAAAGCCATATGCAGAGTGCGTGATGTCACTTTGAACTGTACTGGTGCGGCCCCAAGCATGTGAGTCTTCCGCCTGGAAAGTCAGGACACTTCTCGTTGGAAAACATGGCTCGAAGTTTCTGCAAGGCTCGGCGACAGGAAAGTGACTCACCAGAAGAGCTTGACCAGACTTGACAGGCATGCCAGACACCCATCGACCCCTTCGCGACACACTTATGAGTGAGACGCCGCGCCCCGAGTCATAGCGCATGGTCGTCAACTTCGCGTATTTTCTACCTTCGAAGGTAGTTCACAGCGTGGCGGATATCGTTTCGAATACGCGAGATTTCAAGAGGCAAGACGCCTACAAAGTGTGTCGCCTTTCGTCCAGCCCTCGGGGTAGAGCGAGATGACTTCTTAGATTTTGCTTCTTTCGAGAATTCTTGAATCATTCTGTGGATACGCTGGCGGCAAGGGGATTGTTCCTTTATTATTACTTTCGTAGCTTTTTGTCCAGTTCAACGAGAACTTTGGAAGCGAGCACTTATTTCTGTGTTACACTTAAACGATCCTTTGCCCTAGCTACCTGAACACCACAATTATCCTTAGCTTGCTTGCTTGAACCTAAATTTTAATACCTTCGTAAGTAAGGTTTCGTAAAACACTTATTATTTATTGGAATAATACGTTATTAGTTTCATGGTTGTGAGTTATTATTCCGATTTCGGCCCATCACTCCTTTGGTATTCTTACCCGCCCCCGTGTTGTGCTCCGGCCATTTGTAGTGTCAAACGATACCGAGCGAGGACGTGGATGATACTCCTAATCCCTGGGTGGCTGTGTGCGCGGCGAAGCCGCGCCCGGTTCTACTTTATTAGTTTCATAATATGATATTATAATATAATAGATAATATCTATACCTTCGTAGATAATAATAACGAACGAATAATATTTAAATATTTAATAATATTGTAAGATATTTAAATATATTTAATATATGTATTCGGCATAGCCGATTCGACAGGAAACACTTGCAAAAAATGTCCCCTCACCTGGTAACGTTAATCAAGAATCCACGGTTTATTCGTTTCATACAATGTAAACATGACCTGGTATCGTCAACCAGGACTTACGGTCTATTCGCTACGTACAATTAATGGTGACTACTGGTGTTTGCTCATACGTCGACTGTTAATTTTTGTTAAGATGGTTATTATTCATGTGATTAACTATCATAATATAATTAACCACGCCCTCTGAGGCTAGCCGACCCACCTGGAGCGAACAAATCAGTCATTCAATCACTGGAAGATTTTTATTATTTCCCATCATTGTGCCTCATTTTCCACCCCTTTCGCCCAAATTTGGGAGGATTGCGCTCGATTTTTACTCGGCATGTTGGTCGGTTTGGAAGTTTGTCATGGTTCGGATTTCAGCCGAGATCTTGCGTCTTGCGTCTTCAGCGAACGAATGAATGTGTGCGAGCATCTCTGGGCCCTTCAAGTATGAAAAAGTCGTATTGCGGTTCATCGGTTTTAACTCGATGGAGCCTCTCGCTGCGTCTGCGTTTAACCTTCCTAAAATTCAGAAAGTTAAAATTACTCTCTTTTTAAATTCCTGACCCCAAATATTCTGCAACCGACCAACATCGGGTCCGACCCGTGAGTCAACGATATCGGGAGCTGAGTTTTTAGGTCAATTAATTTTTCATAGTTTCGAACGCTCCAGTCGGAAACACCGCCGCCAAACCACTTTCAGCCCCCTGCCCCGGACACAAGTTCCACGCAGCTATACACCCAATCCACGTCGGTCACAGAACGTAGATACATCATGAGCTCAAAAAAATCTCCAGATTTCGCCCAGAAGCATCCCTTGGAGCACACCTGGTCCCTTTGGTTTGATAACCCTAACGGGTGAGTTGAAAGGAAACAGTTCCCCTAAGTTTGTCCACACAACTGTTCACAAGGCCTGAGTAACGACGACGTATTTCAGGCGGCAAAAGCAAGCGACCTGGGGACAAACGTTGCGCAGCGTCTATACTTTCAACACAGTCGAAGATTTTTGGTGTCTCTATAACAATATCCTCACTCCAAGCAGGTTGATCATGGGCACTGACTTCCATCTGTTCAAGGAGGGGATAGAACCAAAGTGGGAAGATGCAAAGTGTGCCAAAGGTGGAAAGTGGACTTATTTTTTTCCCAAGAGCAAAGAGCCCGGCTCTCTTGATGACTGCTGGCTTAATTTGTTACTGGCTATGATCGGAGAACAGTTTTGTGAGCCTAGTGAAATCTGCGGAGCTGTAGTAAGTGTTCGCCAAAAACAGCACAGGGTTGCCCTTTGGACCAAAACGGCTTCTGATGAAGTCGATCAAATGGCCATTGGGAGGCATTTTAAAACCGTCTTGGGCTTAGCTGAGAATGAGAAAATCGGTTACATGGTCCATGACGATGCTATCAGGTTGGAGCGTCGTGCAAAAGACAGATACACTGTCTGAGTGTGGAAGCACTGACTTTTCGGTCGATTGCCAGCAAGCTGTGTATCACTGGAAATTCCCCGTACATTTTAGCATAATAAACGAGCTTAATAACTTTTTAAAGATTGGAAATACGTAGAATTTTCTCATTCGATCGATGCTATTTTGATCACTGCCACCTGTTTCCATCTTCCAATTGTGTTGACCACAGCGTTCTCAACACTCGTTGTGATAGTGCGAGTATTTTCTCAAAACATCACAAGACAGAAACAGTTTCCTCGCCAACATGTCAGCTCTCATCACAGAACAACACTATTGATCCGCCAGCTCCAGCGGTAAATAACCAAGGCTGCGTTGGATGGAAGACGCAGTCGAATACTTCGTCATGGAAGCTGGCCGAGTTAAACCGAAGGATTTTCAGGGGAACTATCAGTGTATTCTGATCGAGCTCAGCGTGGACCATGGCGTGAAATACTTGTGCTGTAGCATCATCTGACACCGATGCGAAAAGCGGAAGTTTGGAATGAAAAGCCACACCCTTGAAGAACGTGTGTTGAGTTGCTCTCTGGAGTCAAAAGAGATAGTCTTTACCTTAACCGCGCTTGCATGTGTGGCCATAACTTTATACGGCGAAGTTGCCAGATCTAGATCAAACCTGAATACACAAAGAAGCAAAATCAGACGCTGATCATCAAATCAGATTATGCAAAAGCTAATCCATGTGACTTGTTGAAAAGTTCTCACCAGGAAAGTTTACCAAGATCAGTTCCAACGATGAGATTATCACCTGTCGTTACAAGCAGAAAATATAAGAAGAGCACAAATGTGAGATTTATTTATATCGTCGAACGATTACCACCGGGGTGAACAGCCATGCAGCTCAAAGTTTGAGTTCCGCTCGACAATTTCTTGATAAGGCGCTGCTGATGTAGATCATACAGGTAGACACATGACCGTGTGCAAACCAGCATAAACGGACGATGTGGATGAAACATTGCGCTCTGTATCGAGTACCTGAGAAAAAGGAAAATGTTTCCAATGAGTTGTGCAAAGTGGTAAATGCAAAATATTCAAATATTCAAATAAGTGGCCTACTTTTGCTCGTGGAAGATCAGCTGAGAAGTTCTCCTATTGGACACGTAATATTGAAAATTGATCATGACATATTTGTGGTCAATCCTTCACCTCGACATTCGATGGATCATGACATTGCTCCCGCCGGTTATCAAGGATGCAAAATAGTCCCTGTGAAGTGTAGGATAAGTGCATGAAGCGAAGTTTGCATGCTTGGAAGGGTACCCTTTTTTATGCCAGGTCACCTGGAAAACACGCGACACATATCATGAGACACTTTTTCGGAACATTTTCTTGAGACAATCGCACCTTTGACACATCAGAGGCAAGGTGTACAGTCACCCCGCTGTCCCTGTTTCGAATTGCGATTAGAATGTCAAAACCATTTTCTTAAGATGGAAAAGGGACGAAATGGCGCTGCAAATTACCCTTCTTTCCATTCAGGCATCCTTGAGTTCTCGACCTACTCAAAATTGAATCCAACTATTTTTATCTTTGTCAACAAGTGGCGTGAGCTAGTTACCTTAGAGTGAACGGAATATCCTAAACTTGGGAACGAAACATTTCCTGAGACTAGAGTGGACCACAGAATAATGCAGAGTATTTTAGAAGATCAAGAGATGTCTTTTTACTGGTGAAACATCCAAACCTCGTGTTGAGGAAAGCAACAAAATAACAGATGCAATGCACGCTGAAAACGTATTCGTGACCGCATTTGGACACCTTTTGTTCAAGAAACGTATAAGCTCCAAAATGCATATGAAGACAAATCTCAAGAATCAACTTGCCAAGCCACAGACTTAACGATATCACGAAAGTGCCAAACAGAGATACACCGACTTGATGATACCTGTGAACGGAATTCTTAGCAGAGGATCTAAGCGTCGAAGACAGCGCATACCTCCCATTTGCGCACAGTGCAGTCTTCTGAGCCGGAAAGTAACCATTGCCTGCCGCGATGAGGGGAAAAGGCTTGACAACAACTTGCAACGACACATGACGTGCGTGAAACAGACGCCGACAGACAAACTCACCCTGAAGGATCAATCGCGATGGATAGAACTTTCTCCAGAATTTAAAGTCATGGAACGGCGAGAATTGTGACTAATTTGTGAAAATATCCAGCCCGGAAGCACTGCCAAAGTTTTGCTTTACCTCGTGGCCGTTGAACTTCAAACAAGCAGAGCTCGGAAACGGTTTTAGTTCCTGTCGTTCTCTTCCGTTTTAGTCTCACATGGCAGGGTTTTAACTGAAAAACTGTGTAGACTACCTTTGGGGTTGGTAAAGAGGGCAGGATGTCTTGTGGTCGAACATCAAGGCGGTGCTTTACCATCCGTGGGCATAGGTACAAATCAAGGCATCTTTGAAACCTGAGAACGGTGCGTTGAAGCGCAACTAAACTTCACAGTACGTTTATGCAGGAGTGAACCTCTCGACTACGAACGGTGAATAAGATGGAACCTAATCATCAAGTCTCGTAAGTTTGGCTGCCACGTGGAAGAAAAATAGTTCGTACCCGGCGTAAAGCAGTGTAAGTCGCGTGCGTAGCATTGTGGTCCCGGCCATTCATTTCCGAGGCACCCTCATCACCGACTTGATATTCGAACGGAGGATTGTATGAGTCCACATGATTTGGCTTTTTGGCTTTTTGGGCGGGCAGGTATGTGTTAACTGAAAACAAGTTTGGATTTTAAGCTGGAACTGTTTGATGTAGCTCAAGAGGCCCAAATATCCACCTGGTGTCGAACTTTGAAAGGTGTTCTCTGCATCCCATATCATTTTTTGTTCCAAATTTTTCTGTTTAATACAGTTATTGAATTTAGAGCTTGTTTGGAAAATAAACAAGCAGCTTCACGCACAGATTGCGGTGCATTCAACGTTGCGTGGGCTCGGAGTGTGCGAATGACACGCAACACCAATTTTGCTTCCCTGTGAAAAAAATATGACTTGCTCTGAACCAAGCATGTGAAACTTGGACACTCGCCATTTCGACGGGACAAAACGACGCTTTGGTTCGTGATTTGTTGACCATGCCACTTCTGCAACTTCGTGGTTTTGCTGTAAACATGAGTTTTCCGTAGGAACGGTGAGGCGCACTCCCCTGAAGAAAGAGGACGCCAGCTCATACCTCTTGTCTCATGTCGCCATTGGAAGACTTATTTGGAAAAGCACCGTTCCGGAGTCTTTGTATGAGCTCGAGCTGCAGATTGTACACACACACGCACACAAACACATACACACGTCAACTCGACGGAAACTCCAAATCTATCAAATAGCAAAGACTCACATGTGCACGAGACAAACTTATTTCACGGTCTTCTTTTTCATCGAAAACCTTTCTCCAATAGCTTGGATCGTCTATCGTGTGGAGAAGGTTTTCTATAGAGTCATTCCATCGACGCTTCAATATCCGACGACCATCTACATCGTAACCTATATGTTCTTCTTCTCGATACCACTCAGACGGGGCATCCCCTATCGTGTTTTCCATCGCAGAAGGAACGCTCGGCTTGCGACGGCTGTTCGCCTCGACCGCGCTGCTCTTCCCGCAACTTGAACGTTTCGTTCCGTTGAGATATCCAAACAGTTATCAACTGGAGAGCATGTAGCACACGCGGTTTGGGTATCCAAGCCTTGCTTTAACTGCCGTCCAAAGGCTTGTGCTGTCTAGACGTCGTCGCGGAAAAAGTGCTGCGGCGAAGTACTTTTTTTTACCATCCAGATATTCTCAAGTGTACACTTTAATACATGTTACCTTCGAAGGTACTTTTTTTTCTTTCCCTCGGGTCACCGGTAGCTCACAGCATGTACCTTCGTAATAAATAATAAGAATAAGTGTAAATGAAACATTCCATGGGTCGAAGTGACTGACTGGATCAGGGTTTTTATTAACAGTAAATAACGCGCCGACTAATGAGCGAACATTTTTCGTCGCCATTGACCGTGCGTGATTCCAGTTTTACGTGTGTGTTTCGCGAGTCAATGAAGAAAAATCGCCAAAAACCTGCCGCAGGATTTAATCCATTATTTATATACGAGTAGGAAAAAATAAAGCTGCGCAAAACATCGCAAAACCACATACTCCTTAATACGAATACGTCACTGTGACGAATGCATATGCCGTTGAGTCTGAAGTTTTGCGCAACTCGGTTGTTTCGGGAGATCCAGAAACATATTCTGTAACGTTGCTCTACAACAGTATTGAAGGGAACGAGCAGCTTGTTGCGCTTCCACTTCCAGCGCCGCTCATTGCCATGTAGATCTGACTTGATACAAGTGGCACGGGGACCCTTAGGTCTCCCGCGAATACTTGGCTTTATCGTTCGGCCATGACGAAGCGAAAGAGTGAAGGCTGTCGGTTTTCAAAGTTTTTTGTATGAGCAACGTTCTAGAAAACGTGGGATTTTGGACCATGGATGACGTATTTATGAATGCCAAATGGAAACGTTAATATTTATTTGCTTGTTAAAAATCACTTACCGAAGGTGAATCTTATTTTTTGATATATGATCTTAAATACATCTATTAGGTGATACAATATTATAAATAATTAATAATATTACATAAGATCTTATATCGAAGATCATATATATTATTATAATAATATATTATTATTTCATAAATAATAAGATCTTATTATTATATATTATTATTATGATATATATAATAAATTATAATAATATACGAAATCTTATGAAGAAAATGTGTCATCACCATTTGCAAAACTGATGACTGAACCCAGGCCGAGTTTTTTTTCGAGGATTTTGAAAAGCGGATATTCGCTGAATTCTCCGGACTTTTTCATGGAGCAAACAGTTACGACAATTGCCCGGAAATTAAATTTCAGCGGATTTGGCCGAAATTTTTCGAGTTTTTCTCAGACATCAGTTTTGCAGATGGTGATGTTATACAAATAAAAAAAATACTCAATAATACTCACAAACACGCATATGACCGATTTCGCGAGTCAATGAAGAAAAGTACTGCCGTCGGAATTTTCTTCGTTGATCGACTCGGTACGATTGATTTGACTGGAAGTGATTCATTCATGGAAGGCGTCATGGGGCCCGGGACTGGTGGCATTTATCGTGATATCCGATCGTAAATTAACTTTATTTACTTTTGATATCCACAGTTTGCTGGACTGCCATGCTTGACTCAAGGATACCCTTGCAAATATATAAGGCGAAATGTTAAACATGGTTACGCCACCCTTTGTGAGACAAGGCCGCAACAACTGCGAAGTCACACGAGTTGCAGCAAAAGTACTATCTATCCCATCTGCAGATAACATTTAACAGCTCGTTTGGACTCAATTCACCGTCGCCATCGACATCAAAAATGAAGTAGATGATATCGACTTGTGCTTCACTTAGCGGTGCTCTGAGTTCCTTTGCTATATCCAGAAATGCTAGCTTGGTCAGTTTCTTCCCAAGCTTGACGTGCCTTTTGATCATTGACTGAAAGTCTGTGCCCTCCCGCTTCAATATTCGGCAGAATGCCATGAACTGTTCTTCATTTACTCGTCCGTTTGTCATTCCTACTTCGCTGGACGCGAGCTTTGCCGCACGAGATATGAAGTATTGCATCTTCTGGACGTTTGCACCGGCAACGATACTGTATGCAAAGTCTTGGGTGCTGATGGATCCAGAGTTGGTAAAGTCATAATGGCGGAATTCAAGGAGGTCAATTTCGTACTGCATTTTCGATATGAAACTTCTGAATTGTTCAAGGCTCAATTTGTGTTCTTTGCCTGGTTCCCCGAACAAAAACTGAACCAAACCATTACTTATATTATCTAGGTTTGTCGCTTTGAGGCCTGTTCTTAGCCCAGTCGCATTTCCCCTGCTTGATGTTTTCCTCATTACTCTCATCATTTTCGTAAACTCGTCGCGGCAGAGTTGGCCACTGCCATCTTCGTCAAACTTTTGGAAAGTATCTTTGATTTCACTTTCGGGCAGTGAGAGTATTGTGATGAAGAAGATGTATTCGGGGAAGGAAATGAGTCCATCGCCATCTGTGTCAAAAAGTTTGAAGAAGTCTGGCTTTGTATCCAAATCGAGCGAGCTAAAAAAGTTCCGTCCCCTCCCAGGATCTCCACGTTCACCACCGAGCGAACCGCAGCGAATGCCGTTCGAATGCGCGGGCTGAAAAACAGGGACAGCAGCACGCATCAAGTCTAAAGACGTCATGAAAGTTCCGTTTGCATCCTTCACCGATGAGAAGTATTCAAACACTTTTTCCGGGGGGCTATGGACGCGAAGACGCTTTTCGTAAATGAAAAATATGTTACGACGATACTCGGGTGAAAGAAAGGCAGATGATAGTCCGCCAACTTCAGCTACAGACGCCACCTGCCAGTTGTGAGCATCAGAGTCTCTCTGAAAACCCGGGGAGTCAAAACGCTTTTCAGACGCTGCAAGCCAGCCGTAAGCTCCGATTAATACAGTCGAACAGGCAAGCTTGAGGATCTCAAATCGCTCGTAGAAACGTGCCTTTCGCAATATCGGCCAAACCATCGCTTCATACTGTCTCTTTGTCGTACCAGCAAGTGATACAGATGACAATAGTTGAGAAGGGAACGCGGACGCTAAGTCGATGACTAGGCCGCACTTCATGCCGCGAAGGCGACTCGAGTAAAACAACATCAATATCAACCAGCTACCTACTGGCTAGTTTCTTTTTCTCAGAGTGACAAATCTCAGAGTGACCGACAGCTACATATTATTTGTATACTGCGTCATACTTTATTTGGAAGGTAATAATATAATAATCGATCTTTATTTATTTATTTATTATCTTCGTATTAATATATTACCTTACTTATCATAATATATTATTAGCTTCGTAACATATAAAGTACTAGTCACTTTGCTGATAGCTTCACGTGTAAGACCGCAAGCTAGATATATGACGAAACTAATAATAATATTATACCATTATTATCGCTATCTATAACGCCGGTCGGTTGCAAATACTGACATGCGCCACGCGCCAAACTTCAAAACAAATATCATTAATATTAAGATCTTTTATTATTAGATAAAATAATAAGTTTTAATATGACAACGGAAATGAAGGTACATGTTGTAACTGTACAAGTATGTTTCAAAGTATGTTTTCAAGTATGTTTTCAAGTATGTTTACTCGTGATCGAGGGTTTATATTCTTCCGTACAAGTATGATACAAGTATGTTTCCAAAAAATTTCCCAAATATATTTTTAGTATTTCAAATATATTTGTAAGGATAAATATAAACCCTCGATCACGAGTAAACATACTTGAAAACATACTTGAAAACATAGTTTGAAACATACTTGTAAAGTTACAACATGTACCTTCATTTCCGTTGTCATAATAATATATAATAATGTAATAATTTTACGTAATTTTAAATACAGCTGAAAATATGTTAAGATTATTATGTTATAATTATCAGGCATAGGGGAGAACATAAAAATATCATATGTTTAAAAATACGAAAGAATCAGTTTTAATCCGTATCTATTCTACAGAAATATCGTCGTATTTACGGTTACTACCAGAGCATTTAACCTAACGTAACCTCCAGACTTACGTATGACTTTAACAGGCAAAAGGTTAGGCGACGCTTCGGCTTCCATGTATGAGAGCAGTATGGTCTAATAAATACTCAATTTCTATGGGAGATTTAACTCGAACTTTTGGCGGTCTAATTATAATGGCGCACAGAGTAAACCGTCAGACTCTCTTCAAAATACCTTCCATATATACATATATTATACGGTTCCTATATTTTCCTATATTTTCCTATATTTTCCTATATATATTTTCCTATATTTTCCTATATATATAAAAGCACGCGTGCTCGCTGCTCGCTGCTCGCTGCCCGGCACTGCATATGTTTGCAGCGCAGCGATGTAGGCACGGAACTCGGTCATGCAACGCGGCGGAGGCAAAGCGACCATGCGACGTGCCCGTCCGTGTGCAGCATGCAAGCCTCTCCCACGGTGGTGTAAGATCTTATTAAGAATCTTAATATCATAATAAATAAAGTATACATAGATAGATAATAAGTCGAGTTTCGTTCTCAGCGCAGGTAGGTATACATTTAATAAATATATTAGTCATAAGTTTTTTGCCTAAAATATATCACGGTCATAAGACCTTGACAAGAATTTCATAAAATAAACGAAACTGCAACCGCGTGGTGCGTTGTTGTCTTCAAGTTCCGATTCAACTTACTTGAAATATGGCCGACTTAGACGTAGAGTTCGATTTTGAGAACGATCTCAACACCGATGTGGGTCAGCCGGCCGAAGCGCCGTCTTCTATGCCGGCTAGTGCAAGAAAAAACTACCGCCAGGTAAGCTGCAAACCTGAGCGTAAACTCCTTGCTCAACTCCGAAGACTCGCTTTGCTGTTCTCACCGCAAACTCGCTGCATAAAACGTAGACAGTTTGCCGACACTGGCTGCGCGGGCTCTGCATGAAAGGAAATAGCTGCGGGTTCCTTCACCAGTTTGACAAGCAGCGAATGCCAACTTGCCGTTTTTTTGCGAAGTACAACGAATGCAAGGAACCGGACTGTCCTTTCAAGCATTCGCTTGAAGACGTAAAAGATTGCAACATGTGAGTCACGAGTCAATGCACAATCTTCTTAGATCCACATAGCTTGAAACAACTATGCAATCCCTTTCAGGTTCAAGCTTGGGTTCTGTATCCACGGAAAGTTATGTAGATATCGGCATGCTTCAGTGAAGTCCCCGCCGATGCCAACAGTTGAGGCGGCACTTATCGGGACACCTGGTCACCTGCATGGAGCACCTTCTTTCGTCCAGCGCTACCAAGTGGCGCTGGTGACCGAAAAGTCGATAATGGGAAACAAAAACTCCACAAGTTCACTCGTGCAAGGTCTTCCGCCTCTTCCTCCGGGACCCCCTCCGCAAAATGTCAAAACTGTACAACGGCCACTGGCGATCAGTACAAAACCGGGTCCTGCAAGTGAATAATACGTGTACAAGAGCTTGTACAAATAGTTGAAAACATCTGGTGCAGTGTTGAAGGTTGTGGTGGGACAGGACAGCACGGGACGAGCATTTCATTTAGTCCAGGGAAAACAAATTTGCGACAGGATAGTTTTGCTGTGCCGTAGGCAGCTGTCGGTTATAGCACAACCGCCATTTCACATACGTAGCCACAATTTGGTTTTCTCTATATCTTAACCTTCGAAAAAATAATGTGTTATTAGTTAAGACGAATTTAAACAATCGTTCACGAGTAAACTATTTATTTGGGACGAGTCAGTTCACTGACGAAGTCACATTTAGCAACACATTCTACCCGACCATCATTTGAAAATGTAAAACTTATACGCCTTCTGATTCGTCGAGAGCTCGACCATTTTCAGAAGTCGCAGACTAGATCACCGTACGGTCGATGAGTGAGTCTTTATCTCTGACTAACAACTATGTGCGACGCCTTTTCGTTCTTCGGACGTCGGCTGTTCAGCGGAACGGCCTTGCCATTGCGCTAAGCGTGCACGTAGTCGTCGCCCGGTCATGTACGCTCCCGTTAAACGGAAAGGCGCCGGCAGGCCGTCTTCCAGGGGCGCGCTAGTGGACGTCGAAGTTGACCGATGTATCGATGAAAATTCGGCTTCAAACCTAAAATATCGCCTTTCTTTCGACAAAGCTTCATAGGCCAAATCCGCAGGTCCATCGATCAACCAAATCTCGGACTCGTCCCAAATAGCCTCCCGCAACCCCAATTTCTTTCTCACAGTCACAAGGGAGGCACCTACCACGGATAATAACACTTGAAAAACACTTGAAAAACACTTAGAAAAACACTTTAATGTTTTTGAACTGTGTACGTACTTTCATTTCCGTTGTCATCATATAATATATATAATATAGGTCACGACTGCGGGCTTTTCCCATCTTCTTTCAAATTCGGGGGGGTGAACAGAAACGTGGGCGGCCCCCACCGCCTCAGTGACCCTGCCTGGAAACACACAGGCCGGGCGCTGCGGTGACCGAGCGGATGACCTGTATACAGGGCTGACCCGCGACGTCGCGACAATGCAATATACCCAGCACCTGGGCGCAGCGGTGCGAAGTGAGGAACCGGCGCGGCTTCGCCGCGCACACAGCCACCCAGGAGCAGGAATATCATCCACGGCCTCGCTCGGTATCGTTTGATGACATTACAAATGGCCGGAGAATAATAACACGGGGGCGGGTAAGATCTTATATATAATAATATGATTACTTGCTTGATTGATTGATGAAAATGAATTATATGCTGCCTTATTTCGCATTCGTACAATCAAGTAATATAAATGAATAAATAAAGTTCTTTATTATTAATCTTATTATTATTAATAATAAGAGCGTTACTTCGAAGGATCTAAGGTATGTAGCTAGTAAATACGTCGTAAATATATGCTAGAACCTTACCAGGATCCATCCGACACTGAAGAGTGTGAACAGGGGGCGGGGACCTGCAAAACAAACTTCACGTCTCTTGACCAGCAGCAGAATACCATTCATCAAAGTTGCCGCAGCAATGAAAGTCAAGGCAATCTCGCGCGTTGAAGAGGATCACACGCGCGAGTGTAAGACTGACCTGCTAAAGGTGCATCGTAACCTGGACCCGGCGCTTCGCCCACTTCAAAGGGCCAAGGAGTACAAACGTGCACTGAATACGGTCAAGTTGGATAAAGTGTTCGCGAAACCATTTCTAGGCGCAATGGAAGGGCACAGCGACGGCGTCGTGTCGCTTGCAAAGTCCCCGACCCAGCTCTCTGTCGTGTTGTCTGGCGCCGCCGACGGAGAAATACGCCTCTGGGACATGACTTCTAGACGCTCTGTGCGTGTCTTACACGGGCACGCTGGGGCCGTTCGAGGGTTATCAGTGACAAAAGATGGCCGGAGATGCATCTCGTGCGGTGATGATGCCATGGTCCGGGTCTGGAAACTACCAAGGGCTTCTCTTGGTGAGATGTTTAGCAGTGGTGGTTCGCTCATCCCAAGGCAAGACGCTATGTTTGTATTTGATACAAAAGCTGGCGGCGCTTTGAGGGATGTAGACTGCCACTGGGGGAAAGATATATTTGCTACAGCCGGCGATGCAGTCGAGCTTTGGAGCGAGGGTAGAACTGAGCCAGCCACAAAGTTTAGCTGGGGCGCCGATACGGTCTTATCTATTCGTTTTAACCCTGTTGAGCCAGATGTGTTTGCGTCCTGTGGTAGCGACAGGTCTATCGCACTCTACGATGTACGAACAAGAACACCGATACGAAAACTTGTGATGCAAAACAAGTGCACAAAACTTGCATGGAATCCAATGGAGGCTTTTAATTTTACTGTTGCAAACGAGGATACAAACCTGTACTCGTTTGACATGAGGAAGCTGACCATCGCAACCTGCGTGCACAAAGATTTTGTTAGCGCTGTGCTTGACGTGGACTACTCTCCTACTGGGCGAGAGTTTGTGGCCGGGTCGTACGATCGCACGTTGCGGATATTTGACTACAACGGTGGACATTCTCGCGATGTTTACCACTTAAAACGGATGCAGCGAGTGTTTTGCACTCGCTTCAGTATGGATGGCACATACGTCTTGAGTGGCTCGGACGACATGAATGTCAGAGTTTGGAAAGCCGAAGCTGGCTCACAGCTCGGCATGCTTTTGCCCAGGGAAAAACGAAAGAAACAGTACAGAGATGCGCTTAAGAATAGGTTTAAGCACATGCCAGAGATCAAAAGAATGACGCGGCACCAACACGTTCCCAAGGCCATCCATAAAGCACAGAAATTACGGCGCGTGATGGAAGGCGCTGAACGAACAAAGAAAGCTAACAGGATCGCACATGGTGATGGAAATACTTCCGTTAAAGAATACAGACCAGCGAGGAAGGGGCGGATCGTAGCTGAGATTGAGTGACAAATTTCATTCGGAAATGTCTAGTCTATGTATTTCGAAGGTTATCAAGTCGTGTCTGGAGGTCATCATCAATACTATTGCCATGTGCATCCGTTGTGCTGTCGGCGCCCTCTAAAACATATTCGAAGGTCTGTGCCTGTGGTGCCGCCACCTTTGGCACCGGAACACCATCTCTACTATTCGGGGCGTCA
>Ga0209630_10001763_pt1 | contig 22390 bp, 13 predicted proteins | sample COG_01_FD_184745 | JGI IMG/M metagenome (GOLD analysis project Ga0209630, IMG submission 184745) | Pelagic Microbial community sample from North Sea - COGITO 998_met_01 (SPAdes) (version 2) | ecosystem: Environmental > Aquatic > Marine > Neritic zone/Coastal water | place: Helgoland, sampling... | reverse complement strand
TCGTCTACTTCTTCTTCTTCTCCTTCTTTTGTTCCTCTTTCTCCTCCTCGGCTTTTCCTTTTCGATTTGCTCAAAGTGCTGCTCTTCTTCTTCCCCGGCGGCTGATGATGATGATGATGATGTGATTGATTTATCTCGTCCTCCTTTTCGCCGCCTCTTTGTTGTGCTACTAATAATTGTTCCTCTCGTTCCCGAGAAAGAACAGGAGGAATCCCATCGATGACGTGAACGACCTTGCTGTTGTTCGTGCCGCTCTGCTTCCGTCGCGACGACATCTTCTTCTTAAATACCTCTCTTTTTGCCGTTGTTGTTGTACACTCTCCCTTCTTCTTCTCTCGCTTAAAGAATACTAGTAAGTGTGTTTTGGTGTCTTGACAATTATTAGAGACAGCCACAAAAGAGTGAAAAAGACAAGGAAAAAAATTTCAAAAAAACAAAAAATTTTTCTCTCTCGTCTGTTCTCGTCGTTCTCAAATATCTCGTCACTTTCATCATCAGCGCTTCTCTTTCGAGAAGAAGAAGAAGTTAAAGAAGAAGGAGAAGACGAGAAGAACACAGAAGAACCACAAAGAACCACCTCATCTCTTCTTCTCGAACAACCACAAAACGCGCACAAACGCGACAAAAGTGATCATGCGTTTAAAAGACGAGGCGTGGAGGAGGCTACAAAAAAATTAGTAATTTGAAAACGCGCAAACAGATTTTGCGCAAAAAGCACGGAAGAAGAAGAAAAGAGAGACAACGAAACGATTCAGACGATGACGGGCGAACAACAACACGAACCACCAGGAAAGCCGACTTTATTATCGACGTGTTTCCTGTGTTGCAAACCTAACTTCGTTCCGAAACGACCTCGGAAAGTCGTCCAGGACGTCCTCGCGTCTTTGCAAAAAGACGAGTGGCTCGGTCCGATTTTTCTTCCCAACGACGTCCACTCCAAACGAGTCCACCAGTCGTGCGGTCTGTGGTGCCCGGAAGTGTATTACGACCACGAGAAAGAACGACTGAGGAAATTACCGGACGCGATTCAACGGTCGAAGAAAATTCCGTGTCACAAGTGTAAACAGAAAGGCGCGGCGATCGGGTGCGTCGTTCCGGAATGTCCGAGGAGTTACCACTTGATTTGCGCGCACGACGATAAGTGCGCGTTTAACACGAGCACGTATTCGTTGGCGTGCCCGATGCATATTAAACGGTTGACGAGTAAAAACGCAATCGAGTGGACGAATTTCGCACTGGAGGAGTTGTTACATCCCAAAGAGGAGGAGGAGGATGAAGGAAACGAAGACGCGTTGGAAAGAGATTCGGAAGACGAGTTTAACGGTGAGAACAAAAAGAACAACGCCTCGAGATTTAGAGTTTCGAGAACAATCGCGGACGACGGTATGTCGTACTTGCCGTTAGCGGCGGCCAGAGCTGGCGCAGAGATTAAACCGAGAGGGAATAAAGCCGCGCGATTCGACCACACGTTCGCGCGAAGTCGCGAGGCTTTGATTCGTAAATCCGTCCAAGACGCCGAACGGAGAGAACGGAAACGGAAAGAAAACGAAATAGACGAGATTATTCTACACGCGAACAACGACGAGTTGGCGTTTCACAAACGAGAGAAAAACAGAAAAATGAAAGATACGACGCGGATCGAACGCTTCACCGTCGGAGGCGGGAGTGTAAATACGGAAACGAACACGTTTGGCCATCCCGACGGGTGGGATTCCATCGCCGGTAACCCGGAGATTATACACGCGTTGAAAGAAGTGACCGTTTTACCGTTGTTGTATCCAGATATTTTTAAAGGCGTGGGTGTGAATAAAGCGCGCGGGATTTTACTCCACGGCGCGCCTGGGACCGGGAAAACCGCCGCCATTCGCGCGTTGGTTGGCGCGGTTGCGAAGCAGAATATGAAGAGAGTCAACGAAGGCGGCGGCGAAGACCAACAAAAAATAACCTTCTTTTGTCGCAAAGGCGCGGACTGCTTGGGTAAATATTCCGGCGAAGCAGAAAGAACGTTGCGATTGATCTTCGAAGAGGCGCAGAAATGCGCTCCGAGTGTCATATTCTTTGACGAAATGGACGGATTAGCTCCGAACCGAGCGAACCAAGCGAGCGATTCGTCCAACATTCACGCCTCGGTCGTGACGACATTATTATCGTTAATGGATGGCGTTTCCGATCGCGGACAAGTCATCGTCATCGGCGCAACAAATAGACCAGACGCTATCGATCCAGCGTTGCGACGTCCCGGTCGGTTCGACCGAGAAATCTTATTCTCGTTGCCGAACGAAGACGCGCGATTCGAGATTTTAAAATGCCACACTTCGAAATGGACGCCCAAACCGCCTACGGATGCAACATTGCGTTGGGTCGCGAAGGAAACGAACAACTGCTCCGGTGCCGATTTACGCGCGACGTGTAACGCGGCGTTGATATCATCCTTGATGCGGTTTTTGCAAAATCAATTGTTGAATCCTCCGACGATTACTCGCAACGTTCACAAAGCGAAAAAGACAAAAAACAAACTCCTCAACGAGTGTTTCCAGAGCAGAGACGAGTTAATGGCGATGTTTGACCACGCGTTACCGGAGAACGAAACGACTAAGAAACTCAAGAGTTTCGTCACGAAACAGCACGAGACGGACGTCGTTCGTCACGTCGGTCGCGAGTTGACGTTGCGAGGCTGGGACGCGTTGGGCACTCGCGTGGAAGTGTATTGGTCCCGAGCGAACACGTTTCGTCGGTGCACGATATCCTCGTTCGATCCTACAACTTTGCGACACAGATGTGAATACGACGACGTCGAAGGTTCGATGTTTCGAAACGGCGAGAAGATTATCCGCGAGGAGTGGTTACCTTTGTTTCGTCCCGGGACCCTGGTGAAAATTTTAAAAGCTGAAGACGAGGATCGAGAAATTCTCGACGAGGCGAAACGGAACACGATTATTGAAATCGCCGTTCGCGCGAACGCGTTGAAGAAACGACACAAAGAAAGTTTAGAATCCTTCGTGTTGGCGCAAAGCAAAGGCGAAGTAAAAGGTGTGGAGCGCGCGGATTGGAGAGTTGGTTTGGAAAAGCACAGCGGGAACAAGGCGTCCTCGAGAAGGTCGTCGGCGTTCGCGCGCGCGCCGGTTGGAGAGGCGTTACCGAACTATTTAATCGGCACGACAAAACTTCACGAATGCATAACGTCGGCGTCCAAACCGATGAAGAAAATAGGTGGATCTTTGAGTAAAATTCTGTTCGCAAACTGTCCGGCGCAAACGTCTTTACTCGGATTAGCGAGTCTTCAATTACAGTTGGATCCGGTGAAAGTCGTGTGTCAAATCGACTTGGCGTCCATCCTCGAACGCGGCGACGGCGACGCGTTGATCGGCACGCAAAGAATATTGAGCGAAAACTTGGTGAAATTAAAAATCGCCGAAGGCGAAGACGAAGAAGACAACGCCATTCTTTTGCTCTTACCAAAACTCGAGACGTGGGCGCTCGCCGCCGAGATGCACGAAAGCGACAGGATGGAAGGAGGGGGAGGGGGAGGCGTTTTAACCACCTCCAAAGCATGGGATTGCGTCGCGCAAACCGTGGACGACTGTCGCGGGCGGGGTATCGAGAACGTCTTCCTTGCCGCGACGTGTGCGTTTGATTCGAAACATTTACCGAAATCCATGCGCGCGTTTTTTACGACAAAGACGTATTCAAACGTCGGCGACGTGTTGGACTTGGATGCGCTGAAAATGAAGTTGGCAGAGAACGTCGTCTCGGCTTCGTTCGTTCCCGCGTTCTTTCGAGAACTTTTACGGTTAGAAGAAGAACAAGAAGAACAAGAAGAGGTTGAATACGAGGACGAGGACGATCACGAAGAAGAGGAAGAACAAAAAGAGGAAGAAAAGGAACGCTCCGATTTCATCTTACTCAAACGTCTTCAAAAAGAAAACGACGACATCAGTTCCGAGTTGCGCCTGTTAACCGCGCACTTAGTCCGTTTAGACCGCTTGAAACCGTTTTTTGAGAGCGAAGCTGGCAGGTTTTGGAGAGACGTGGACGCGAACACGTGCTTGTCCTCTCTGGACGAATTCGTGGAGTCGTTACAGTTGGCGACGGCAAAAATCACGCGTGGCCGCAATCCAAAGTTCATCTTAGGTAACGGGAAGAAGATGGCGTTGCGAAGCGCCGCCTCGTATTGCCTAGATTTGACCGAGGAGTTCATCGTCGCCAGAGGTTTACGACAAATGCAAAAGAAAAGCGACGAGACGAAGAAACAGTTGACGATGTTGAAAGCAGCGGAACCTTTGAACGACGACGACGAGGATGGAAAAGAAGAACAAGAGAACAAGAAGGAAAATAATGTTCAAGTGAAAGCGACGACGACGACGACTCGAAAGCGCAAACGCAGAACATCTTCCTCTCTCCGTCATCGCTCTGCGCCAGGAATAAACGCGACGATTAAAATCAAACGTACCGTGTTACAACCGATACTAAAAGCCGTGGCGGAAAAGATGATGTTCGTTACGTCCTCCACGACGACGACACCGACTCATCTCACCGTCGAAGACGTCTTGCGCGAGAGAGACTCGCTCTCGATAACTCTCGCTCGCCGCGCGAAGCTCGCCGCCGCGAGAGCCTTCGAGAAGAGAAAACGTTTCTTCTTCGCTTTTGATAAAACAAACAACGAAGAAGATACAGAAGAAGAAGAAGATCGGATAGTGAAGAAAATCAACGAAGATAGTGCTCGCGATGATAGCGACGATAGCCATTTAGCTCTCATCCTCCGTTCCATGATGGATGGTATTTTATAAATTGAAACATTTCTTTTTACTTTTTTTAATTTAAAGCAGATTGAAATTTTTAAAACGCGTACCAACACCAACAACAACACAACAACACACACACACACACGAATACTAATAACAATAACAATAATAATAATCGGACGACGACTTTTACTTTTATCACGACTTTTAAACGATGGGAGGAGAGACAAAAGAAACCGAGTCAGACCCGAACTGGTTCCAAAAGAACTACGATATAGACGACACGGAAACGTTCTCTTTGCATTACGACAAAGATTTCCACGCTCGAAAATACGAAATGTTGGAAGTGTCGGATGAGATTTACGAGCAGCTAATGTCCGACGGAAACGACGGCACGATCGAGTTTAAAGGCGAACCAGAGGAAGAAGCGGTGCTGTGCACGAAGAACAAAACGTTCGTGGTGAAACGAGTGGATACTTCGAACACGTTACTGTTGTGCGCACCTCCCGGGAAGTTTGACGACGGGACGATTGAGAGAGATGCGGATGGGAAGAAAATAGCGAAAACGCACGCGCAAGTGTCCTCGCATTTAGATTTGACGGAAATCGCGCCCAGATTGGAGAAGTTGAAGATGTTTTTAGAGAAGAAGTTTATGATTACGAAATCCTCTGTCGAAGAGGAAGAATTAGAAGAAGATGGAAAGGAAACTTCAAAATCGTCTTCGTCGTACGGGTTTGATTTTTTGCTCTCGAAAGTGCAAGCGAGCGAGATGGAGTTGAAGGACGCGTTGGAAAATCCGTCGAGTTTGATTAACGCGGTCGAGGTTGGAGAGAATAGATGGAGAGGAATAGACGAAGAGGCAATTGAGTACGTTTTAGGGATTGTCATGGCGAGCGCGGTGGAGAGTGGGAAGTATGATTTTAGTAAAAGTGAAGACGTGGGGATGACCGCGCCGGAGGCGTTTGAGTTCACGGAAAAGAAGTTTCCAATGGAGGTGTTAGATCTCGTTTTGAAAAAGTTTGGCTTTACTAACAAAAACATGAATTCTACGCTCTTGGGGAAGAAGAGAGCAAGGGAGGAAGAAGGAGGAGGAGAACAAGAACAAGAACGAGGAGTAAAAACAACGAAAGATTTAGTCGTGCGGTTCAAGTTGGAGCGATACATCAAGCACAGATTCGAGCAAAACGCAAAATTCAACTACTTGGAAGCTATCAAAGCCGTCAACGAAGAGATTATCATCGACGAGTTTAAAATCGATATCGATGAGGATAAGAAAACGATGGATGCGCTGTTTGCCGGATTGGCGTTTTTCGCCTCCGAGAACGAGTTCAAACGAAACGTTGCGAGCGCGTTAGTCGCGAACGCGATGCCGAGAGAACCAAAAGATAGATTCGCAGTCTTGTGGAAATCAAAGCCGAAATGGTTGTTAACAGAATTAGAGCCGTATTTGGAAGGGATGGTGAAAACTCCCGGGATGACGCGAGAGGCGATGCTGTTGAAATATTGCCGAGTTTCGTCCGGGAGCAAAAAAATTGGCGGCGAAATTGGTGGGGACTTTTACAGCAAACGGTGAAGTAGACGGATGTAATTAATACACACAAAATATATAAAACCGCGCTGGAATCACTGTAGTAATATATAGTACTCCCATCTACAAGCAAAAAATAAACGGGCTTTGCCGATAATCGAAATCGGGGCCTCCCCCATGTTTAGAACATTTCACTAAGGTTTTACCCGAAGGGGGAATCATACCACTAGACCACAAAGCCATTATAGGAATGGATTTCGCGCGATGAAAATCGCACAGCATTTGCGCATTATTAAGGGTTTACGGCCGAAATTAAGAAATAAGAACGTCACATTCAGACCCTAAAAAAAAGAGAAAAAAAAAGGAAAAAAGGGAAAGAAGTGCTTTAGAAAAGTCGTCGACGACGACGACGATGACGACGACGGGATTACCACGCGCGTCGTCGTCGCATCGTCAGGCTTTTCCTTCGTTTCGTCGTCGTTGTTGTCGTTGTTGTTGTTGTTGTTGTTCCCGAGTTTTGTACCGCCGCAACAAAGAACAAATTACCCATAACCAACTAAGAAGAAGAAGAAGATATTATTATCCAAAAGCGCACCCAGAAAGAGAAACGAAAGAAGAAGAAGAAGAAGAAGAAGAAGAAGAAGAAGAACGCGACGACGTCGTTCGAATCAACGAGCGATTTCACTGGAGCAAGAAACTTTCGAATTCTGACGAGGACACGATTACGAGGGATGATTTGCGGATGATGCCGAAAGAGTACTTTAACAAAAAGAACAACAACACCAATACTAACATTCAAGAAGTGCATCGAGATCGAGACACGTCGGTCTTGGTGACCGACGAGCAATTGCAGAGAGAGTTTTTCAGGGACAATCGCGACCGCGAGATAGAATCAGAAGAAGACGGCGAATACTCGAAAATGAAAGAGCGCTTACTTTTACTTCTGCCGTCGCTGCGAACGACAACGAACGCGAACAACAATAAGCGACTCGTCGAAGATTTACTCTTCCGGGTCGGTCTCGAACGCGTTTCGTCTCGATTGTTGTCCATGCGGAAAATCTTCCCGACTTGCGACGTGGCCGAAATGGCCAGTAAGAATCCCAAAGTGTACTTAAACTTTAGTAGTAGTAATAGTAGTAGTGATAGTAAAATCGAACGCGGCGCCGAAGAAGACAAACGCGAAGATGCTAAAATCGAACGCGAGTGGCGAATGGAAATCGATACATTGGAAGACATGTTCCCATTCGCCGGCCAAAACGGCTTACCAAACGTCCAAAGAATGGTACAAGCCGTGCCTCAAATGCTCGATTCTCGCTTTGTCCAAAGAAGCATCCAAGCTTTGATCTCCTCGAAATTAGCCGAGGACGAGCTCGACGCGAAAACGAAACTGCACAAAAATCCGCGTTTGATATTAAACGTGGAATCCTCCAGCAACCGATCGCGGTTCGAGAGCGCGAGTCATTTCGATCAAACCAACGTGAAAAGGAATAAAGTTGTCTTCCACGATTCGAAAGTGAGGGAGACGTATTACGATACTTCGTAATAAAAGTAGTAATATAATAAGAGGACTCGCAGTAGATGTGAATAATGTGAGCACTTTACCTTGTTTTTTTTGGATGTTTTGGATAAAAATTGCACGCAAAAAACGACACAAAAACACACACGAGACACACATGCGCGCGCACTCCTCCTTCTCCTTTTCTTACTTTTGCACGACAAACCACAGGGCGAATACAAACAACACCACCACGACTACTTCCACGACTGATTATTCCAGAAGAATTTTAATGATATACAACGCGAGAAAAGCAAAAATCGAGCGCGACCGACGACGCATCCAACAGCAGTCGACGTTAGATGACGACGAAAGGATGAACGAAGAAAACGTCGACGACATCGAGGTGAATTTAGATGTTGCCTTAGCGAATTGGACCAGAGAACGACGAGGTCAAACGTTGTTTCAAACGTTTATCGAAGAGAACGAGGCGTTCGAGAGTTCCCAATACGATCTTTTCCACGGCGCGTGTTTGATAGCGATGCACGCGAATCCAGAGTTGGACGTAAACGAGCAGAAAAATCGAGTGAAAGCGTTGGCGGAGGAGGTGGAGAAAGAATTGCCGGAAAACCGAGAGGAGCGCTTTACCTTGCGCACGATTAAGAAAATCTCCACGCTTTCATTCAACAAAGAGGTAAATCCAGAGACGGCGTTTCAAGGGAATCTGGAGGATTATTACGCCGTCGGAAACTCGTGCGTGGACAAAGTTTTGGATACGAAGCGAGGAATTCCGATTACGTTATCTTTGATATACATGGAAATCGCGAAAATGGTCGGAATTAACATGGTTGGCGTGAATCTTCCCGGACATTTTATGATTCGCCCAGCAGATGTGCCCGAATGTGAGATTTTAGTCGATTGTTTTCACGATGGAGACGTGTTGTTCGTAGAAGACGCCGAAGAAATGCTCTCCAAACTGTATAGACTACGGAAAGGCGAACGAGTCACCATCGATAGATCTTTTCTGGAAGATAACCACTTAAAACCGAGAGCATTTTACACGAGAATGCTGACGAACCTCAAGTCCATATACTTTAACAAGAGCGATTACAAGAACGCGTTGGCGATGTGCGAATACCAGAAGTACTGCTCGCCGGATGGGGCGATAAGAATAATGAACGTGAGAGACTCTGGGATGTGTCATTTTTTACTACACAACTACAGCGACGCAATGTTAGACTTAACGGAATATTTAGAGTCTGAGTATTCCAGCAATATCAGCGCGGAAGATAGAGCTAGCGTTCAGAACATGCGAGATCAAGCGAGGTTGCACTTATCGCGCTTTTAGGAGGATTAAAATATTAGCCGTTCGATTAAATCATCATCGTCGTCCTCATCATTAGTTAGTGTACACTATTTCTATTATTATTATTATTACCCACTACAACATAATCTCTCTTCTATGCTATTTCTATTATTCCTATCATCATCATCGTCATTTCGTGTACGCTCGTCGCGCCATCTTCTTGTTATGCTTCTTCTTCTTCTTGGACATCGAGCCTATAAACACCGGGAGCTCTACCCGTTCCTCGTCCTCGTCTGCGTCACCCTCTTCCACTCCTTCTTCTCGCATCATCAGCTCCTTCTCTAGCTTCTGCTCCAAAACCAACTCAATTTCCGCTTTCCTCGCCATCATGATCTTCTTCCTCTTCTCGATCGGAAACGCTTTCCCGCTGTATTCCATCTTCCCAACCACGCCTCCAGATTTACTCTTCAACGATTTGACCAAAATCTCCTCCCCGGGTTCGCTCACGCACGTTTTCAAATCCACCTTCCTCTCGTCCGGTTTCGAGCTCGATCCGTGCACCGTCGGCACCTCGCTTTGTGTTCTTTTCCTCTCCAATTGCTCCATCATTTCTTTCTTCTCCTCTTTTTTCCTTTTCGCGAACGCTTCCATGAACGCCGCCTTTTGCAAGTACACATCTTTCGTTTTTCTTCTCGTCAGGTGCGTTTCGCGACTGGTGTGTTCATATTTGCGACCGATGCCTTTCGAGCGCGCTCGGTGCATTCTTACTGTTTATGCACTTCGTCTCCTTCTCTCTCTCGTTTCTTCTTTACGTGTTATAAAAGCCCAAAGTGTGTGTGTGCGCTCTCTTTGTGTGGGAAACGTCCAAGTTTTTGTTCTTGCGTGCATTTTCCCCCAAACCAAACGAAAAACATTTTCAAAAACCACCCAAACGGCATAAACGCAAACACACTTACACATAAGTATGTTTGAAAAGCTCTTCGCGTGGTGCGGGTTACACCGCCCCGGGAAAGAAGACGGTAAAGAGAACGCGACGACGACTGGAGGATCGGACGATCTCGCGATCGACGACAACAGCTCCGACGTCGGTTCGGAAGCCGGGAGTTCCATGATCTCGGTGGAAGAACTCGACCCGGTCACCGGGAAACCGACGAGAGTTTTGAAGAAGAAGAAAAGTTTAATCGGCCGAGCGTACCGGAAGGTGACGAAATCGAGGAGCGGGAAAAATAAGAAAAGCGGTGGTGCAGAGGAGGACGGGGTAGCAGCGGCGGGAGGAGTAGCAGGTGGTGGGGCGTAGAAGGATCAAGGAGAGAAAAGAAATGAATATCCGAACGGACTAACGGACACTCTCGTCAGGAAAAGGAAACAAAAAATTGAACACAACACGAAAGAAGTAAATACTTCACGCTCGAAAAGTGAACGACGAGAGCGAGAGAGAAAGCGCGACGAGAAACAACAACAACAACAACAACAAGAGAGAGAGAGAGAGAGAGAGAGATCGAGAGGAATCTTCTCTTTATTTATATATATATTTTTATAACGTTTTGTACTATTATCACACACACGCACCAAAAGCTCTGCTCGTGTACAAATATCTGCGCTTCGTTTCCCTGTCCAGGCTGTCCTCTCGTTCCCCAAAGGTCACGAAAAACCTCACAACGCACAAAGCGCGCTGCTCGGAGTAAAAGAAAAGAAAGAGCTTTCTCTGCTCTCTCTCTCTCTTTCTCTCTCGTCCTCATTTTTTGTTGGTCTCGCTTCTCCATCTATATATAATAATACTATGTTTGATTTCCAAGCCTGTTGCGGGGGCGCGAGAACGGGGAAGAAGAAAAAAGCATCCGATGATGATGATGATGATGCTGACGGTGATGATGAAAATGAATGCAAAAAGAAGAAGAGGATGCCAGAGCTGACCATATACGGATTAGAGAAAATCGAAGAGAGCAACGAAGAAGAAGGCGAAGAAGAAGAAGAAGAGTCCGATGAAGAAGACGAGCTTGAGGAGGAAAAGAAAGACGACAGCGCGAAAGAGTCCGAAGAAGATGAAGATGAAGATGATGATAAATCCACCCCTGGGCTTCGTCTTTCTCCAAAAATTCTCGTTGAGAAGAAGAAAACGAGCAGTAGTCTAGTCGCGCAAACGCGAGCGGCGAAAGCAGCCGCCGCAGTAGCAGCACAATCAACAACAACAGAAATACAACCGACGAAAACGAGAAATAAGAAAGAGAAGAGAGAGTTTCGTAAAAAAATGGCCGAGGAGAAAGCCGAGCAGCAACTGGAACGCCGAGCGAAGAAGCGAGGGAACGACGGCGGGCAAGGGAAAAGGAAAGGGTCGAAGAGCAAGAAGGCGTTTTTGCAATCGAACTTTAAGCCGACGTTGGCGTTGTAAAGAAACAAATGTTTTTATGTATTGTTCTATCCTAAAATCTGTTGTTAAAAGTTTTACGCTCCTCCTTCCTGCTTCGCTTTCGCTTTCGCGCGCTTCTTGGCGTTTTTCTTGGCGTTGCGAGACCGAGTATCCAATGGGGCAGCATTCGGATCCACTCCAGTTTCGTTCTTATTTGAAGACTTATTTCGTTTACCCCACGCGGAGGAGGCGTACGACGCCATGCGCGCTTCTTTATCGTCGTCGTCATCATCATCGTCGTCGTCTTTATCGTCTTTATTCTTGCGCTTTTTACCGTCGCCTCGTTTCTTCTCGTCTTGCCTCTTTTGCTTCAAGAACTTCTCGGCCAACTCGCGCGCTCTCGCGCGATTTTTCGCGCTCAAGAACCCTTCGTCTTCTCTGTACGGCGCGATTTTCTTCAAACTGACTATTTGATTTAAATCCTTATCGTCCAAGGAGAGAATTTCGCGCGTAGTTAAGCCGTAGTTGGACGGCGCGACTTCTTTGTATTGAAACCGAGTCGGTAATCCATCGACGAAATCTTCGTAATCGAGGGAATAAAACTCATCCATTTTCTGCTGCAACTCTTTCTTCCATCGCTTCAAAGCGCGTTTGGAGTACACGTTTTCTTGATTTTGATCGTTATCGTCGTCGTCGTCGTTTTGATCATCTGCTGCGTCTCCGTCTCGCTCCTCTGCCGCGTTGTCGTCGCTATCGTCTTCATCATCATCTCCGTCCAATAAATCCTTCTCGGCTTGTAACTTTGCGTCTACTTTTGCCATGTTCTTCCGAATCTTCTCGAAGCGTTCGTTTTCTCTCGCGTTGACCTCCTCTGGTGCTTTCATCAACACCTTCAACTCGTCCTCTACATCGTCGTCAAACTCCGGTTTAATTGGGTTCCCGTCTTCATCCTCCAACTCTTGATAGGCTTCGTCGTTCTCTTTACTCTCGTACAATTCTCGCATCGCCCGATCGTGCGCGTCTGGATCAAATTCTTGAGTTAAATCGGCAATCTTTGCCGCGTCGGTGCCGGAAATGCCACCAATTTTCGAAATCAAATCGACTTTTTTACGAATCTCTTCTCTCTTTAAGTTCTTCAAGCGTTTGACTTCCTCCATCAACTTTTGCCGCTCGGTCTGTTTCCTCTCTTTTACGCTTTGTCTCTTCTCGCGACGACGGGTGTCTTCGCGACGAAGCGTCCCGTCGATGTTTCTCGCGTGCGACCGAATAGATGTCCCCCCTGGCTCTTCGAATCGGAAGTTGTATTCGTGTTCAAACTGTTCTTGTCTTTCTAAATCTTCCTCGGAGGAATCCGAATCTGAATCTCCTCCGTTTGTTCTTCCATCGGCGTTGATATCCGTCCATTTGCGATTGACGATGTAATCTTTCAAAAACTCGTCCTCGTCTTTCAAAACCTCGGCTAACTTTTTCTTATTCTCGTCTTCTATTTTATGAGTGCTGTCCTTCGCGTTGTTGTTGTCGAATTTCTCTGCGCGTTTCTTCACGACTAATCCTCCGATGTCGTCGTCTGAATCTGAATCTGAATTTCCGTCGTCGTCGTCGCCGCTACTACTACTACTGTTATTGCTCCTGCTATTACCGGCGGCGCTTTTGAACGCCTTCTTCAACGCCTCTTGCTCTTCCACGTACGACGGGCCGGCATCTTTGTTTCGTTTGCCTAACCCATCTTCGTCTTCGTCCGATTCATACGTCCTGGCGCCGCCTTCGAGCAAGTCTCTCGCTTGCACTTCCCGCAGCGTCATCTTCTTCTTCTTTTTCTTCTTCTTCTTTTTATCGGAGTCATCAGGTCCAGAATCCGATTCAGAATCCGAGGAGGAAGAAGAGGAAGATTCGTCGTATAACTTCGCGTTCGGATCGTACACCGACGGATCTTTATTCTTCAACTTTGTCAACACGTCCACGAACTGCTTCTCTTTCGTCTCTGTAATATCGCCCTCGTCCGAACTGCTGCTCTCCTCATCGTCGTCATCATCAGAATCGCTGCTCCCATCGCTCTTCTTCTGTTTCATCATCATCCCTTTCACTAAATACTCTTTCCCGACTTTCTCTTTCAACCGGTGTTCCTCTTTCCTCCGTTCGTTGTGTTCGAAGCGCGAGGCAAATTTTTGGTTGATTTTCAGCGTGTCTTTTTTTTTCATCTTCTTCTTCTTCTTCTTCTTATCGTCGTCGGAAGAAGAAGAAGACAAAGAAGAAGAAGAAGATCCATCCTCGTCGCTTTTATTACGGTCAAACATTACGCGAGAAGAACAGTCTCACTTATAGTCGCAGAGCTCTCTTCTTTTTCTTTAACTGATATTACGTGTTGATGATGATGAATGAGATTCCAAACGAGAGTAGAGTATTCCAAGTGAAGTGCAGATGTGTTTTGGCGGCGGTTGCGCTCCTCTTTTCCTTCTTTCTTTTTCGAGAGCAAAAAAAAAAATGAACAAACAAAAATGAACAAAAAAAGGAGGGACTTTTTGATGAACGAAAAGGGGGGTCAAGTCGTCACATATTTATTCTTAGTACAGGAGTACCTACAGGAGTAACACACACACACAGTATTCCTCGTAACTGCGCGCAAAACAAAGAGAGCGAGAGAGAGAGAGAGAAGCGGAGAGGCGCGAAGCACTTTTTTTATCGACGATGAATGCGACGACGACGATGCGGCAACAAAAACGATTCTTCTTCGTCGACAACAACAAAGGGGTTGTTTTTTCTCTTCTTTTGTTCGTTTTTGCGTCGTTGTTCTCTCTAACTGTCGTGAATGCGTTCGAGTCGCCGGCGAAATCTTCCCTGAAAGCGTTCGAAGTCGTGACGTTTTCAAAAGTAGAAACGACGACGACGACGAAATCATCTTTAACTTCCTCTCCTGACGATGATACTGATGAAAAGATTACCGCGGTTGAATTCACCGCGTTCGGGACGCACTTTCGCGTGAACGTGGAACAGTCGTACAAAAAATTTCTCAAAAATGGCGCCTTGTTCGTGGACCAATTGAACGGAAACGAACCGAAGTCGATCGATTGGGTGAATACGCTCGAGTTGGAACGAGAGAAGAAATGCTTTTACGACGGTAAAACCGTGCTTTCTTCTTCTTCTTCGACGACTGCGGGAACGAAAAATGCGAATAACATCGCGTCTGGGAATCTTTGCCCGGGGGGATCTCGCGCGCACTTCAACGTCGTCGCGAAGAATGAGAGCATTTCTTTGGCGTCGCCGCACGCGGACTTTACCGAGGACGTGGCGCAGGAGAAGATGAGACGGCGAAGAAGCCGTTCGCTTTTACAGGATGATGACGCGGATGGCGATGATTCGATTGCGACCAGTGATAGCATCAGTTTGAGTAAGAAGTTACGATCGACGTATTTCATCGCCTTTCGAGCGGAAGACGAACTCGACAGCAACTTGGAAGGGACCAGATTCGACGAGGTAATGTATAAACCTGGGACCACCGCCGACGACGAACACGGACACAAGAAACGAATGCGACGAAGGCTTAATCACGCCGGCGAACATTGGACTGCTCAGTTGGAAACGTACGTCATCATCGATATGAAACGCTCCGCGGACTACATAAATGATGGGAAGACGGATATGGATTGCATCATGGATTCGTTGGCGGTTATGAACTTTGTCAACGCGCTTTACGACGGGGTCTTTGATGTCGAATTAAACGTGGTCGTGAGTGGATTCGGTATCTTTAGCGCGAGTCAAGGAAATACTGTTTCGGACGGTAATCTTGGAACGTCGGAACCGTGGACGCACGCCACGCTTGCGGACGATACCGAGGCGTGCGATTATTGTGAAAATGATGATGAAGTCGACGTGGGGAAATTCTTAGACAACGTTTCTAATTGGGTGGTTGAGCAGGATCCTTCTTTTTTCAACGGCGCGGACGATGTCGTTGTACTGTCTGGACACGATTTTGACGGCGGTACCATTGGACTTGCGTGGTTGGGTACGGTTTGCGCAACATGGGCGCAAAACGTAAACGAGGTCAGATACACCAATACGTTGCGATACAGCGCTGCAACCGTTGCGCACGAAATAGGACATAACCTTGGATTTCCGCACGATGGTGATGGCGATTCTGGCACAGAGAGTTGCCCTGCTGCTGGATTAATTATGGCCGCGCTTGCGGGTACTGAACTCGAAACGCAATGGTCGACGTGCTCGAAAGACGTATACAACGATAAAATCGAAGGCATGAAGTCGTGCTTGACTCAAGGGAATACCAACGTTTGCGGTAACGGAATCGTTGAAGAAGGTGAAGAGTGCGATTGTTACGGTAAAGATTGCACGAACACTTTATATTACGGTGCAAATGAACAAAACTGTTGCGATGCGTCCACGTGTAAACTGAAAACAGGTAAAACGTGTTCGAGTTACCACGACGGCTGTTGTACCGACACGTGCAGCATCGCGGCGAAGGATGTCGTGTGCAGAGACGCCGCTGGTGAAGGTGGATGCGATGTTGCAGAAACGTGCGATGGCGTTTCGAAATCGTGCGATTCGCGCGATTACTGGAAACCGTACGGGACAATTTGCACAGTTGATTCGAAGACGGGTGGGTGCTATAAAAACGAATGCAGAATTGACGAAACTTGGGCTCCCCAAGCAGAAAACAAACCGTGCTTTTGGTTGTCGGGAGGTGTGTACTATGCAACAAAGAAGGGTCCTCCGTGCTCAACGGACACGATTTCTGGCGTCTACTCAAAAGTATGCGACGGTGAAGGCGCTTGCGTCTCCCCTACAATGTTGGATTACGATAACAACGCCATCACGAATACGCAAAAATGCGACGCGTCGGAGAAAACACCAGAAAACGGAAGTATCGGTGCTTGCAAAGAGTTACTCTCGCACGGCGAAACGTGTATTTTCAATTGCAACTCTGGATACTCCCTTTCCGGAGCAACCTCGTGTTCTGCAGGCAAGACGATAAGTACTGCCGCGTGCAAACCGACCTCTGTTGCAGCGATTGAATCTTCCTTGGAACTTTCGGGATACTCCGTCGCAACATTTTTGGACGCGCAAAAGACCGCCTTTATCGCGGGCATGGCTTCCTACTTGGCCGTTGAAGTCGATGAAATCACCATCACGGATATCACCGATGTTGTTTTCAGTGGCGCCGACGACGATAATTACCGGCGACGAAAATTAACCGCGACGAACGCCGTCCAAGTCGATTTCAAAGTCGAAACGTCCTCGTTCGCCAACCTCGCCGTCGTGGAAACGAAACTGGTCACCGATGACGCGACAAACTTGGTCGCGGCGCTCGATGGACAAGCTGATTTAACTGTCACTGCCAGTTCTATCAAGGCGCCAATTACCGTCGTAAAACTCGCGCCTCCGCCGAGTCCTCCTCCACCGAGTCCTCCTCCGACGAGCACTTTGATTATTTCGCCGGCGGCGCGTCGCGCCGCCTTTTCTCCTTCCGAGTTTTACTTTTTAACGCTTTTTACGAGCGTTTTACTCCTCGCGTTCGCGTAAAATGATGAATGATAAGTATTGCCTGTGTTGATTACGAGTATACCAGCTCCTTTTACGCGTACATATGTAATTCGAATTGTCTTAAAGCTGCGTATATAAACTCCTGCAACACGTGTGTGCCTACATTTTTTTTTTAAAGAAATTCCTTTTTTCTCAAAAACACACGACACATTTTTCGCAGATCTCTTCGTTTGAATACTACTATTATTAACGCGTAACACTTGTTGCAACTCTCATCGTCGTCGTCATCATCGCACATATATCATCATCGGAGGAGGAGAAGTACAGAGAATATATTGTTGTTGTTGTTGTTGTTAAAATAATATGGCGGGTTCGTTGATGAAACGCATGTCTTCTTCGTTTAAGAAGAAGAAATCCATCGTCAAAGATGACGACGACGAGACGAACGCATCTGCATCATCCTCGTTTCCGTCGTCGTCTGTATCGTCGAACGAGGAGAAAAAGATGACAGGTGGTGGTGGTAATACGAAGACTAATACGAATGGGAGTGATTACGTGCCACCGAAGAAAAGAAACGAGTTTACGTTTACGCTCCCGTCGTCCTCGGACGAACGGGACCAGAAGTGGGACGTCATCATCGTTGGCGCCGGCGTCGCGGGGGCTTCGTTGGCGTGCGTGTTAGGCGACGAAGGGAGGAAAGTGTTGTGCGTGGAACGAGACGCGACGACGCCGGAAAGAATCGTCGGGGAGTTGTTACAACCGGGCGGGTATAAGAAATTGAAAGAGTTAGGTTTAGAATCGTGCGTGGAGAACATCGACGCGCAGAAAGTGTACGGATATACCATGTATAAAGACGGGGAGGAGGCGACGATGATGTATCCGCTGGACGAGCAATCGCTGAACGATGATATCGCCGGGCGGTCGTTTCATAACGGGAGGTTCGTGCAACAGTTGAGAAGGAAAGCGTACGGGAATAAAAACGTGACTTTGAGAGAAGGGACGGTGAAGTTTTTAGTGAAAGAAAACGGGGAGACGTGGAACGACGAGGCGAACGACGGCGGCGTCGCCGGCATCGCGTACGACATCGGAGGCGACGAGTGGGTGAACGGGCAATTAGTCGCAGGAAAGGAGAAACCGAAAAGGTTTACGTCCTACGCGCCGTTGACCATCGTGTGCGATGGGCACTTTTCCTCTTTGAGGAAAAAGTTAGCGGATAATAAGATTGATCACCCTTCGCACTTTGTCGGGTTGATTTTAGACGGCGCGCCGAGCGAAATTTTAGGCGAAAACGCGAATCAAGGCCATGTGGTTTTGGGAGATCCATCTCCGGTTTTGTTCTACCCGATCTCCTCGAAAGAAGTTCGGTGTTTGGTGGATATTCCTTCACACGTGAAAATGCCTCGCGTCAAAGACGGGTCGATGGCGAAGTACGTCTTGGAGAAAATTTTACCACAAGTTCCTAAGCGCGTGCAACCGTATTTGAAAATTGCCGTCGAACGCGGCGACTTTAAGGCAATGCCGAACAAAACGATGCCGGCGAATCCGAAGCGAACAAAAGGGGCAGTTTTGCTCGGGGATTCGTTTAACATGCGCCATCCGTTGACCGGGGGTGGCATGACCGTCGCTTTGAGCGACATCGCCACCTTCAAATCGACGCTACAACCGTTGGGTCCGTCTTTCCGCGACGGCCAGTCGGACGCGTACAACATCTCTGGCATACAAAAAGCCGTCGACGAATTCTACGCGCACCGAACGCGACCGGCGTTAACCATCAACACCTTGGCCAACGCCTTGTATAAAGTCTTTACCAAATCCGAAAACTCCGGCATGGAAGAGATGCGCAAAGCGTGCTTTCAATACCTCAAGCTCGGCGGTGGATACGCTCGAGGTCCCATCGCCTTACTCTCCGGTTTAGACCCGAACCCTTTGAATTTAGTCACGCATTTCTTCGCCGTCGCGGTGTTTGGCATGGGTCGTTTACTCGTCCCGCTCCCGACTCCCGAACGGTGTTGGGAAGGCTTGAAAGTTTTAAGCGGCGCGACGCAAATCATCGTCCCCATCGTCAACGGCGAGGGAATTTTACGCATGTTCTTCCCGGCAACCATTCGAAGACGTTTGGGATACATCTGACTGAGATAAATACCCAAGATATTGGTACATAAGTAGCGCATTTTTAGCCCTTGATGTGAAAAAAATTCAAAGATTCAAAAAATCTCTCATTTTCTCGCTCGCTCTGATTTGTCCGCCAGTCCAGGGTAATGGACTTATAAGTCCCCGTCGTTATAGGGAAAAAGGCTCGATTTTTAGGCCAAAAAATCGAAAATTCCTGGTTTTCCCCTAAAAATACTGGGGACTTATAAGTCCATTTCCCTAGACTGTCCGCACAAATCGGATAACGACGGATAACCTTAATTGACACACGCTTTACATATCCGCGCAACATATTTATGTATTTTAAAAGCACCTAAATTGCGCGCGCGCCTCTGCTCGATTCGTTTTATACGTGGAATTACTCTCTGTCTCGTTTTCGCAGAAAAGTAGTTTTTGACCAACGTTATTAGTGTTTGTATTTGTTGCGCGCGAAAGCGTTCGTTTCCTCAAATCCGATGGACGACGCAAATTGGAAAGCGACGGAGAGCAACGCGATGGGAGAAGGCAACGAGAACAACAACGTGGCGGATTGTTTATCGCTCCCGAGCAACGCCGCGAGAGAAAACGAACAACAACAACAAGAACAATGCGGTGGTGGTGATGTCGGTGGCTCGAACACCTTGTGCGGCGGCGCGACGAGTAAAAACGAAAACAACAAGGCGTTTTACAACGAGTCCACGGGGTCGAAACAAGCGAAGATGAGAAAACTCGCGCACGAAGCCGCGTTGGCGAACGTGATGACAGATTTAGATATCATAGACAACGGGTACCGAAACTCACCGTACGTTATCGTGGACGGCGATGGAGTTTTGTTTTCCGGAGCGCCGAAACCGAGAAACGAGAAGGAGCGATTGTTAGCGGTGCGAGCGAGCGGAATTTTAGACATCGAGAACAAAGACGCGGACGAACATTTTGATTTGTTGACGTCGATTTGCGCGACGGCATTGAGAGTGCCGATGTGTTTAGTCACCATAGTAGGGAAGAACAAGCAAACATTTAGGGCGAATATTGGGTTAGATGCGACGGAGACGAAGAGGGAGAACAGTTTCTGTGGATGGACGCTGTTGCCGAAAGAACCGAAAGTATTGGTCGTGGAAGACGCGATGCAAGATTTTCGGTTTCAAACGAACGAGTTAGTTTTAGGACCGCCGCATTTGCGGTTTTACGCCGGCGCACCGATTATCGTTCGAGGCGTGCGGTTCGGATCGTTTTGCGTTTTGGATACGAAGCCGAGGCACGACATGTCTGGGGAAGATTTGAACTTATTGACTCGATTAGCGGACGCGTGCGCGAAAACGATCGAGAAGACGGCGATGCAGATGTATTTCATGGACGCGATTGATGATAGCGATAGAGGGTTCATGTTGGTCAGTTTAGGTTCGGTAGATAAAAAAGAAGAAGATGACGATTGTCGTGATAAAGAAAAAAAAGAAGAAGAAGAAGAACGAATTCCCGATGAGTACGGGAATTATATATATAATCGCGAAGACCAGGAAAACATGGACGAAGACGAAGAGGAACGCGATGCGACGATGTCCATAGTGTACGCAAACAAAGCGACGAAGAGACTCTTGGGGTTTTCAAAGGAGAAAAACTTCACCGGCGAATCCTTGTATACGCTATTTTCCGAAGCGAGCGCGAGTGGACAGATCAAACCCAACCCGGGCGAGAGGAGCGTTGATGAGTTTTTCGAGGAGATTTTGAACGACGAAAGCGAAGAGAAGAACGAGAAAACCGGGAAGATGACGAAGAGAAACTTTGCGAGAGAGTTTTCAATTTCAAAAGAGTTTTCGGTGACAACACCAACCACATCGGCAACTGCTAAACGAGGAGACGAGGGGAAAGACGCGACAAAAGAGAAGGAGAAAAAGAACAACAACAAGAACAACAAGAACATGGTTGAGAACATGACGCAAACGTCCTCTCGTCACGTTCGCGTGGAACTTTCGAGAAAAGCGTCTACGTTTCAGCGGATACGAAAGAGCGGCGCGAAGAACTCGACGCTGTCGCCGCCGCCGACGCCTGGATCGCAAGACATCATACTCGACAACGACAATGAAGGGAGCGAGGAAGAGGACGAACTCAATGCGTCGCAACACCTACCGAAAAACTTAAGTGCATTCCATGTTATTGTCGTAAATATCACGGACATCACGTGCGAAGTTAACGAACGTCTTCGATCGTTAAAGAGCGTACAAGAAAAATAAGAAAAGTCACCGCCGCTTTTGCGCTTTGTATTATTAGTAAATATGTATTCTTACACTGCGTTGTTATTAGCACATAAATATACCCACTGCACCTGGTATAATGATTACTAATCGTCATCTTGAAACGGATACGGTTCGTCCTCGATCGGTCCTAACGACGTCACGCGCAACGCAAACTTACAATTCTTCACCACCCTCTCGCTTTCTTGCGTTTGCCCGACGTAACTGGACGACAAATCGCTCCTCAATCCGTCTTTAACAAAGTGCACTTTCACTCTCACGTTGACTGATTCCAAAGCGCCCTCCACCACGCCGCACACAACCTCGCAATACGACAAACTGTTCGTATATTTTTCCGGCAACTCCACGAAATCCGCCAAAGAGAGATCCTCGATCGCTAACGTAACGCTCTCGTGACTACTACTACTGTTACTGTTCATGTTGCTGGTACTGTTGTCATTCGTGGTGGGAGTATTACCACTACTACCGTTACTACTACTATTACTGCTCCAATCGACTAATCGACACCGCGCGTTGAGGAACATGCGAAACCCGACAAACGCCACGTTCTCCATAACCTCTCGAAACGTTTTGCACGAATCCGCCGCGTTATTACTGCCCCCGTAATAACTGCCATTCCCCACTCCGTTCCCAGCACCGCCAGTATTCATCATCTTCGCCAGATACTCCTCGATCAATCGATTCCCGATCGATTTCCCAATCCCCCGTAATTTCGCATTCACGAACGAAGCGTCCCCGTTCGCGTCTCTCAACAACTGCACGAGAAACGCCCCGTACGTCAGCGAGAACAACTCCGAGTTTACTTTTTCCAAAGCGGTCGACTGAAACGTAATTCTCCCGAGTTGTTCTTTCGCGGTTTCCGTCGTCGTCGTCGTCGGTGCGTGCGCATTCACCGCGAGTGAAGAAAACGACGACGGAGACGACGATTGGTGGTGTTGGTGTTGCGTTGGATTTGGTCGCTGCGAAGGCTGCTGCGATAAAGGGTAACGCGCGTTGTGTTGACTGTTGCTGTGCTGAGCGTGAGTAGGAGGAGAATGAGGAGGAGGCGGTGGTGCCGTACTCCTCAACGGAGGAGGAGGAGAAGGAGGAGGATTCATTTC